>Ga0316197_10001181_pt1 | contig 18783 bp, 17 predicted proteins | sample OudBiesiAoxic_MG_FD_204939 | JGI IMG/M metagenome (GOLD analysis project Ga0316197, IMG submission 204939) | Coastal sediment microbial communities from Oude Bieten Haven, Netherlands - site A oxic | ecosystem: Environmental > Aquatic > Marine > Coastal > Sediment | place: Netherlands... | reverse complement strand
CAATCATCCATCAGCTTCGGTTCGGCGAGCACACCGATGTGGAGCGACTCCACCGCTACACACTGCGGCGGGCCGCGGACCCGGAGTTCTTCATCCGCAAGGCGATCGGCTGGGCGCTTCGCGTGTACGCGAAGACCGATCCTGACGCGATTCGTTCATTCGTCGACGCCCACGTCGACACGCTGTCGCCACTCAGCATCCGCGAAGCCACGAAACACCTCTGATCTCCCGTTCGCCTCAGGCTCGCGAATGAGGCATGATGGAGACGCGCGTCACAGGGCGTGCGAATCATCACCGCTCTCAACACCATTCACCACACCATCGGGGGTCTCCGTGGACGTCACCATCACTGTCAACGGCCAGCAGCACACGCACGACGTCGAGCCGCGCACACTGCTCGTCCACTACATCCGCGAGCATGTCGGGCTCACCGGCACGAACATCGGCTGCGACACGTCGTCGTGCGGCGCGTGCTCGGTGCACCTCAACGGCGAGGCAGCAAAGAGTTGCACCGTCCTCGCCGCGCAGGCCGACGGCATGGAGATCACCACGATCGAGGGAATGGCTGCCGCCGACGGCACGCTCCACCCGATGCAGCAGGCGTTCATGGAGAACCACGGCCTGCAGTGCGGCTACTGCACCCCGGGCATGGTGATGGCTGCGACCAGCCTGCTCGACGAGAACCCGAATCCGACCGAAGACGAAGTCCGGATCGGACTCGAAGGCAACTTGTGCCGGTGCACCGGATACCACAACATCGTCAAGTCGGTGTTGGCAGCGGCCAACTCCTGAACTACTCACACACCGTCGGCGCACAGCACTGGATGGGGGTCCAGCAATGACAGTCATCGACAACATGCAACCGAGTGACGAGTCGATCGCCGCCGGCAACGGCGTGATCGGCCAACGGATGCTCCGCAAGGAGGACCCGGCACTGTTGACCGGCGAAGCGGTCTTCACGAACGACATGAAGGTGCCCGGCGCGCTCCACCTCGCGGTGCTCCGCAGCCCGTATGCCCACGCACAGATCGTTTCGGTCGACGTGTCAGGCGCGCTCGCGATGGATGGCGTGCTGCATGCATACAGCGGCGCCGACCTCGCCGACCAGTGGGCGGCGCCGATGCCGTGCGCCTGGCCGGTCACCGACGACATGAAGAACCCGCCGCACTATCCGCTCGCAGTGGGAAAGGCGGCCTACGTCGGCGACGGTGTGGCCTGCGTGCTCGCCACGTCCGACGCCATCGCCCGAGACGCGCTCGAAGCGATCGACGTCGAGTACGAGCCGTTGCCGGCGGTGATCGATCTCGAGTCGGCGCTCGCCGACGAGGTGATCGTCCACGACGAACTCGGCACCAACGCCTCGTACACGTGGCCGTTGGTGATCGAGGAGAACGAGGGTGACTGCCAGCAGGCGATGGACACGTCCGCCTACGTGGTGAAGGAGCGCTACGTCCAGCAGCGCTTGATTCCGATGGCGATGGAGCCTCGCGCCGTCGTGGCGATGCCGCAGCCGTTCGGTGGCGACATCACGCTGTACACGGCGACACAGATTCCGCACGTGTTGAAGGTGATGACCGCGCTCACGCTCGGCATCCCCGAACAGCAGCTGCGCGTGGTCTGCCCAGCGGTCGGCGGCGGCTTCGGATCGAAGCTCGACGTCTACGCCGAGGAACTGCTCTGCGTGCAGTTGGCGCGCACGCTGGGAAAGCCCGTCCGATGGAACGAGGAGCGCGGCGAGAACACCCAGGCCACGATTCACGGCCGGGCACAGATCCAGGACATCGAACTCGCCGCCGACGAGAACGGCAAGATCACCGGGCTACGTGTTCGCCTGCTCGCCGACATGGGCGCGTACTTGCAGCTCATCACACCGGGCATCCCGCTCCTCGGAGCGTTCCTGTACGGCGGCGTCTACGAGATCCCGAAGGCGTTCGACTTCTCGTGCACGGGAGTGTTCACGACGATGACCCCGACCGATGCGTACCGCGGCGCCGGGCGGCCCGAGGCCACCTATGCGATCGAACACGCGATGGATGCACTCGCCCGCGAGATGGGGATCGACCCGCTCGAACTGCGCCGCCGCAACTTCATCCCGAAGGATGCGTTTCCGTACGAGGCCTACACCGGGCTCGTGTACGACTCCGGCGACCACGACAAGGCCGCCACAGTCGCTGAAGACCTTGTCGACTACGCCGGTGTTCGCGCCCGCCAGGCCGAACAGAACACCCCCGACGCCACCAAGCGACTGGGCATCGGCGTGTCGACCTACTTCGAGATGTGCGGCCTCGCCCCGTCGCGGGTTCTCGCCTCGCTGAACTACGCCGCAGGTGGTTGGGAATCCGCGACCGTGCGGGTGTTGCCCACTTCGAAGATCCAAGTCGTGACCGGCACCGCCCCACACGGGCAGGGCCACGAAACCGCGTGGTCGATGATCGCCGCTGACAAGTTCGGCGTCGATCCAGCCGATGTCGACGTGCTGCATTCGGACACCGCGATCGCCCCCCTCGGAATGGACACCTACGGCTCTCGTTCACTTCCCGTCGGTGGCGTGGCGATCAGCATGGCGTGCGACCAGGTCATCGACAAGGCTCGCAAGATTGCGGCACACCAGATGGAAGCGAACGAGGACGACCTCGAGTTCGCCGGTGGAATGTTCACCGTCAAGGGTTCTCCCGACAAGGAGATGCCGCTCGCCGCCGTCGCGTTCGAGGCGTTCACCGCCCACGATCTCCCCGACGATCTCGAGCCGAACCTCGAGATGCAGGTCACGTACGACCCGCCCAACTTCTCGTGGCCGTTCGGCACCCACATGTGTGTCGTCGAGATCGACACCGAAACCGGCAACACCGAGGTCCTGCAGTACGTCGCCGTCGACGATTGTGGCAACAAGGTGAACCCGCTGATCGTCGACGGCCAGGTTCACGGCGGAGTCGTCCAAGGCCTCGCCCAGGCGCTCTACGAGGAGGCGGCCTACGACAGCGACGGCAACCTGCAGTCGTCGAGCCTCGCCGAGTACCTCGTACCCGCCGCCAGCGACGTCCCGTCGATCACCCTCGGTGAATCGATCACGCCGTCGCCGACCAACCCACTCGGCGTCAAAGGCGTCGGCGAGGCCGGCACCATCGGTGCCGCCCCATGTGTGATGAACGCCGTCGTCGATGCTCTCTCAGGCCTCGGCATCCGCGACATCCAAATGCCTGCCAGCCCTGTCAAGGTCTGGACTGCCATTCAAGAAGCCCGCAACAACACCCAGGAGAACCAGCAGTGATTCCCGCAGCATTCGACTACGTCCGCGCCGAGTCCGCCGAGGAGGCCATCAGCCTCATCGGGCAGCACGGCGACGAGTCCAAGTTCCTCGCGGGCGGGCACAGCCTGGTCCCGCTCATGAAGTTGCGCCTCGCGCAGCCGACGGTGTTGATCGACATCGGTCGCCTCACCGACCTGTCGTACATCCGCGAGGACGGCGACATGATCGCGATCGGCGCGATGACCCGACACATGGACGTCGAGAACTCCGACGTCCTCAAGCAGCACGTTCCGCTGCTGGCACACGCCGCATCACACGTCGGTGATCCGCAGGTTCGCCACCGCGGCACGATCGGGGGTTCGATCTGCCACAGCGACTCGGCATCCGACCTGCCCGCGACCACACTTGCGCTCGGTGCGACGTACGTTGCGCAGGGACCGAACGGCACACGCGAGATCGCTGCAGGTGACTTCTATCAGGGCTTCCTGACGACCGTGCTCGCCCCCGACGAGTTGCTCACGGAGATCCGGGTCCCGAAGATGAACGGCGCCGGCTGGAGCTTCCAGAAGTTCAACCGCCGAGCCCAGGACTGGGCCATCGTGGGTGTCGCCGCATGGCGCCGCAACGGTGACTCCGGGGTCGGGCTGGTCAACATGGGCTCCGTGCCGATCCTCGCGAGCGGTGTCTCCTCGGCGCTGGCGAGCGGCGCCTCGATCGAGGACGCCTCGGCCCAGGCCGCCGAAGGCTGCGATCCGACGTCCGACCTCAACGCCAGCATCGAGTACCGCGAGCACCTCGCCCGGGTCCTCACCCGTCGCGCCCTCGAAGAGGCCAGCGCCTCCTGACCAGAGTGTTCGTTGGTGCCAGGCACCAACGAACGTCTGCGGTGAACGACGGGTGAGCGGCAAGTAGCGTCGTGTCGATGTTGTTCGGACTGGCGACCGGGGGCCTGTGGCGTGTGCTGTGGTACTCGGTGGTGCTGGCGCTGCTCGTCGGGGGCGCCAGCGTCGCGCTCCGCGCCTTCGGCGTCAGCTGGGAGAGGATCCGCTACTCCCTCATCGGCGTGTACGCAGTGGTCTACGTCTGGTGGTTCTTCGCCAATGGGATCATCATCGACCGCATCTCGGTGCTGTGGTCGTTCGCGATCTTCCTGTGCGTCGCCAGCGTCGGACGACCAGCCCACGAGTGGCTGCGTACCGGCCGCGACCTCGGGTTTTTCGTCGCGATGTGGATCGCCTACGACGAGAGCCGTGGCATCGCCGACGGGCTCGGCATGCCCGTCCAAGTCGAGTCGGTACGCGACATCGACCGGTTCCTGCTGTTCGGGACTGATGGTGTCGTCGAACTGCAGCGGCAATTTCTCTCAGCGCCAGGCACGGTGCGCTGGTACGACGTGATCGCGTCGTTCGTCTACTACTCGCACTTCATCCTGCCACCCCTGGTGATGGCGATCCTCTGGTTTCGCAACCGCGATCAATGGGTCCGCTACATGCGGCGCTTCGCCACCGTGATCCTGTTCGCATGCACGATGTTCGTGCTCCTCCCGACCGCACCGCCGTGGATGGCGGCCGGTGGCAAGAACCGTTCCGGCTATGAGTTCGACGCGCTGCCGCCGCTGCGCCGCCCGACGGGGAACGGTTGGCGACACATCGGTCTCGACGGTTTCGTCGAGGCGTGGGACGTCGGGCGTGACTGGGCCAACGAGGTGGCTGCGATGCCGTCGCTCCATTCCGCGTATGCCCTGTTCGTCGTCGTGTTCTTCTGGCCACGGATCCACCCGATCTGGGTTCGATGGGTATTGCTCAGCTACCCGATCACGATGGCGATCGCGCTGATGTACTTCGGGGAGCACTACCTCGCCGACGCACTCGGTGGATGGGCGATCGTCGGCCTGAGCTTCCTGCTCTGGAACCGGATCGAGCGCCAGCTCGAACAACGTCGCGTGTCCGGTGACCAGATGGATGCCGAATCCGAACCGGGGGACCTCGACGGCAACGGAGCGGCCGAAACGCCCCTCCCATCAGCGACCGTCGGCAGCTGACAGCGGAATGTCACGCTGCGGCGTGGCGATCGGTGGCGGTGTCGCGTTCGGGTGCCGATACGACGCGAGAGTCGCCCGCAACTGCTCGACGAGTGGAGTCGGGACGATGCCGAAGGTCTCGGTCGTATCGGTGGCATCGATCACGAACGGGCGCTCGAACTGGTAGAGCATCTCGGGGAGCTCGCGCATCGTCGGGCTGAACATGCCGACCACCTTCAGCAGCGCGGCGGGGATGGTCTTCACCTTGACGGGCGCGACATCGGCCGCGGCTGCGAACTCGGTGACGAGTTGTTCGACCGAGAGCGGTGGACCCGTCGGCACATGCCAGGCGCGGCCAAGTGCGCGGTCATCTCGAGAAACGGCGATCATGGTCGTGACGACGTCGTCCACATAGCTCCAGCTGTGCGCGACGTCGGAGCGACCGAGCACGGAAACGCCCTTACCGGCGAGCACTCGGGGAACGAAGCGATCGCCCACGTGACCGTTGGCCCCCACCCCTGGGCCGATGAAGTCCGATGCGCGCACTTCGGTCATCTGGATCCGGCCCGAATCGTGCGCGGCCAACGCCTCGTGCCAGGTCGCGGCCCGGATGGCCCCTTTCCGAGTCGGGGGCGCCAACTCGTCGGTCGCCCGCATCGGCGAGCTGTCGGCGGCGTACCCGTACAGGTTGCTGATCGTCACCAAACGCGCTCCGGAGGTCTCGCAGGCGGCGATCACCCCGCTCGAGAGCGCAGGCCAGGCACTGGCCCACTTCGGATACGGCGGGTTCGCGCAGTTGAAAATCGTGGCGGCCCCAGCGGCGAGGGCTGCGAGCTGAGCTGCATCACTGGCGTCGGCCGCTCGACGCTCGATGCGCGGGTGATCGGGCCCACTTCCCGAGCGGGTGATCAGGCGCACCCGCTCACCGCGATCCGCCAGCCGACGAGCGAGGTTCGAGCCGATCGCTCCGGCCCCGAGGACGACGTGCTGGATGTTGGTCTGCTGCCTGTCGGTCATGTTCTTCTCCTGGGTGCGAATGAAACGAGAGCGCTGCTCTCTCTTTGAGTGTGCACCCCGCCGACACCAGAAATCAAGAGCGGTGCTCTCGTTTGTGTCACACTCCGGTCGACGCCATCGCCCGACGGGTGACCCCCTTCGAGATCGACAGCCGATGCGCGCCCGCAACGATGACCAGATTGAGATCGTCCAGCGACCGATTCGTTCGCCACCCTGTTCGTGGCGGCCTGTCTCGGATCACGTGCGCCGGAGCAACAAGGAGGTCGGTCGGGCCGAGCCCCGCCGGCGCGAATGCTGGCTGTTCGATGATCTCGGTCGAATCATGCTCGGCAAGTTCCGCAACGAACGATGGGACCGCCGCACCGTCGGAGACGACGACGAGCAGTTGGCCGTCGCCGAGGAGTCGCTGCGCCATGTCGACTGCCAACCGCGCGTCCTCGAGTCGCCACGGCGTATCGGTCTTGCCGACGACCACGACGACGCGCTGCCACCTTCGCAGCACCCGGACCGCCATCGCAGGGATCGGGCAGCGCTCACCGATCGCGTCGACGTTGTTGCCGAGCAAGTAGTCGCTCGCGAACTTGGGCCCGGCCCACGACAAGATGACCAGTGAGGCCGAGCGTTCTTCGACGAGGTTCACCGTGCCCGATTCGAACGATTCGTCGACGCGCACGACGCCTTCCGCATCAAGACCCCGAGCCGAGAGCGCAGCCGTCGCGGCTTCGATCATCGGCGCCCCCGACTTCAACCCCCCTGGATCGGAAATCAGATATGGCACCACCAGACCGGCGTCGCGACCTGCAATCGCCGCTGCCACCGATGCTAGACGGTCCGGATCGGAGCCGTGGTCACGCATGTCGAGCATCACCGTTGCACCGATCGCGTCGTCCGCCTCCGTGGGGCGCGGCACACGATTCGCGAAGAAGCGCGTTCCGTACGACGTGATCAGCGCTGTCACCACGATCGCGATCACCGCCGCGTTGACCACGATCTGTTCGAACATCCCCAGGCTCAGGCCGACCTGCGCAATGGCCAGCGTCGATGCCGCCTGCCCGAACGAGAGCGACGACATCAGACCCAGCTCCGAGTTGGAGAATCCGAAGATTCGCGACACGACGGCCGCAGCCGTCGTCTTTCCGACCACCACGAAGGCGGCGAACAGCAGGCCGAGCCCGACGGTCGCCGGGTCGATGAGCAGCGCCGGGTCGATGTTGAGACCGATCGATACGAGGAACGTCGGGATGAAGATCGCGGCACCGACGAAATCGATGCGCTCCATCAAGGGACCCTGCGTCGGAACCAGACGATTCATCCCGAGCCCGGCCAGGAATGCCCCGATGAGTCCCTCGACCCCACCCAGCAGGGCCACGGTCGCACCGGCCGACATCCCGGCCAATGCGAACACGAACCGCTGCATCCGGGACCGTCCGACGCGGACGAAGAACACCTCGGTCACCCGCGGCAGCACCAACAGGCAGAAGGCAACGAGCACGGGCAGTGCAATCCAGAGCGGAAGCGTCGGGTCCGGCGTCGTCGGCTCGACCTGCTGGCTGCCGAGCAGCTCGCTGACGCGCCGACCGAACTGGCCCTCGAATGGCTCCAGCTCGATCACCGCCGTCGTCGTGGCGACGGCGAGCACCGTCAACGACATGAGATCGGCGACGACCCCGGCCGAAACCGCGGCGCTCACCGCACGGTTCTTCTGCAATCCCGCCTTCTGCACCTCGGGGTAGGCCACCAGCGTGTTCGACGCCCACATCGCGCCGATGAGCGCTCCTGCGAGCAGCCCCGTGTCGAACAGCAGCAGGGCGACGCCGAGGGTCAACCCGAACGGAATGAAGAACCCGAGCAATCCGTACGTGATGGCGCTCCGCTTGTTCACCGTGAACGCCTGGATGTCGAACGTGATCCCCGCGACGAACATCAGGTACAAGATGCCGATCGCGCCGAGTTCGAGCACGAGGCCGTCCGCTTCCAGCCAGCCGAACACGAACGGTCCGAACAACGTTCCGCCGAAGATCAACCCGACGATGCCCGGGATCCGGAATCGCTCGGCGATCACCGGCCCGAAGACCACCACCACCAGCAGAATCAGGAACGTCGCCTCAACAGTGCCGATCAACATCGTGTCCTCCGCTCCATGACGGGTACACCCTGTCACAATGGCCCGATGAACGCGGCGGAACCGCAAGGAGTGAGGGCCAGCGCACGGGCCGAACTCCTCCGCGAGGTCGGCCTGGTCGCACGCGCCCACCTCGCCGAGTCGGGCGCAGCAGGCCTCTCGGTCAGGGCGATCGCCCGCGAACTCGGCTTGGCCTCGAGCGCCCTGTACCGCTACTACCCGAGCCGCGACGCCCTCCTCACACGGCTCATCATCGAGGCGTACGACGAGCTGGGCGACGCGGTCGAGACCCACGAGGCAACGGTCGACCGCGCCGACCTGGACGGTCGCTACGCCGCGATCTGCCACGCCGTGCGCGACTGGGCGCGTGCTCATCCTCACGAGTACGCGCTGATCTACGGTTCGCCGGTTCCGGGCTACGCCGCCCCGGACGACACGATCGATCCGGCAGTGCGTGTGGCACAGGTCTTTCTCCGCCTCGCCGCCGACATCGACCCAGCCGGGCTGGTGCTGCGCGTCGACGGGCCGATCGACAGCGTGCTGCTCGACCAGTTCTCTGCGTTGACCGCCGAGATGGACCTCGACCTCGATGCCGACGTGCTCGCGCTCGGGGTGACGTTGTGGGCCCAGCTGTTCGGGATCGTGAGCTTCGAGTTGTTCGGCACGTTCAACAACACATTCGAGCCCGCCGATGCGATATTCGAGCACCACATCCGACTGGGGGCAACGGCACTCGGCCTCGATGAGAACCTGCTACTGCAACCCGCCGAAGGTGCCGCCGTCGACGTGTAGCTGCAACCCCGTCACATACTTCGCCTGCTCGCCGCACAGAAACGTGACGATCGCTCCGAAATCGTCGGCATCGCCCATCCGGATCTGCGCCTTCTGTTCGTCGGAGTACAGCGCGCCCAGTCGCGGTGTGTCGTGCATCCCCGGTTGCACGGTGTTGACGGTCACGCCGTCACCGGCCACCTCGAGGGCCAGCGTCTTCAGGAACGCCGTCGCTCCGGCGCGCGCTGTGTTCGACAGGATGAGGTTCGGGATCGGCTGCCGGACGGAGACCGACGTGATCGCGACCACGCGGCCCCAGCTGCGCTCCTGCATCCCGGGGACCGCGGCCTTGCACATTCCGATGATCGACATGAGGTTCAGATCGAGCGCATCGGGATAGGCGTCGACCGGGGTCGAGGCGAACGTTCCCGGCGGGGGTCCGCCGGCGTTCGGAACGAGGATGTCGAGCGGTCCGCCGAGCGCCTCGACCGCGGCCCCGACGAACTCCTCGCCCCCGTCGGCCGAGCCGACATCACAGACGATGCCGACTGCGTCGTACCCGACCTCGGCGACGGCCCGATCGAGGCGGTCGCGATCACGCCCACACAGCGCGACGCTCGCCCCTTCGGCTGCGAGTGCCTTCGCTGCACCGAGGCCGAGCCCTGATGATCCGGCGGCAACGGCCGCACGACGTCGTTCGATTCCGAGGTCCATTCCACGACGTTAGGCGGTCAGCACCACCATCGATCGAGGCCCGACCGTCACGGCTCCCACGGCGGGGACGGGTTCGTCGACGAAGCCGCTCTCGTCGCTCGTGTCAATGAACACTCGCCATGGTCCGGTTGCCTGGACAGCGAACTCGAGCGGTTCCCACCACATGTTGACCATCACGTACAGTCCAGGCAGGTGCCACGCGATCGACCGCGAATGCCCGGCGAGGTCGGGTCCGCCGGACACGCCGAACCACTCGACATCGTTCGCCCACCATTGCGCTCGGGTCAACACCGGGTGCGCGGCCCGGAATGCGATCATCCGCTGCACGAAGGTTTCCAGCCCGGTCCAGTCGTCCCGACGGTCCCAGTCGATCCACGACGTCTCGTTGTCCTGGTTGTAGGCGTTGTTGTTCCCACCCTGTGTGCGGGCGAATTCGTCGCCGGCCACGAACATCGGCGTGCCATGGCTGAGCATCAACAGCGCCCACGCGTTCCGCAGCTGCCGCCGACGCAGCGCCATCACCTGGTCCGACACGCCGTCGTCACCTTCCCACCCGCAGTTCCACGATCGGTTGTCGTCGGTGCCATCGGTTCCGCCCCATCCGTTCGCCTCGTTGTGCTTGCGGTCGAACGCAACGAGGTCGTACAGGGTGAAACCGTCGTGGGCGGTGAGGAAATTGACCGACCGCGTCGGGTCGTCGAACAGGTCAGGACTGCCTTGAACACGCTGCATCACCGAGGGAATCAGCCCACCCTCACCGCGTAAGAACCCGCGCATGTCGTCGCGGTATCGACCGTTCCACTGCATCCAGCGCTGGTCGGGCCACGCTCGACCGACGTGGTAGCGAACCATGTCCCATGCTTCGGCGACGAGGCGAATGCCACGCTCATCGGCCCAGTCTCCGATGTGGACGACGAAGTCGGGGTTCCGGGCCAGAATCGTCGCCAGATCGAACCGAAACCCATCGACCCCAAGATCGGCGAACCGGGCGAGCGACCGCATGATCAGGTCCCGCGCCAGCGGCGAGTCGGTGTCGATGATGTTGCCGCAGCCGGCGTCGTCGACGTACTCGCCGCGACGGTCGTGCACGTAGTAACGGTCGTCGGCCAGCGCGCGCAGGTTGTACGTCGGGCCGTGCTCGTCTTCTTCGGTCGTGTGGTTGAACACCACGTCGACCCACACCTCGATGTCGTGTTCGTGGGCGGCCGCCACCAGATCGCCGAGTTCGCCGTTGGCGTCGTCACCGAAGGCGTACTGCTGATGCACTGCGCCGAACACCAGCGCCATGTAGCCCCAGTAGTTCCCCTCGTCCGGATCGAATTGGTGCACGGGCAGCAACTCGATCACCGACACGCCGAGTGCGGCCAACCTGGGCAGCTCGGGGATCAGCCCGGCGAAGGTTCCCGCTGCCGAACCGGGGCGGCGCTTCGTCGCCCCGCGCACGTGCACCTCCGACACGACCAGCGGCCGAGTGGTCCGGCGACCGGGCCGGGCCGCGGGCCATGGCTGCGCGACGGCGAGTGGCGCGATCGGATGGTTCGGGCCGCGCTCCGGGCGGGCGGCGTCCCGGTCGTGATCGGCAGGGAAGTGAACCGCCGTTGCGTCGGGGTCGACGAGGGTGCGCTCCCCGTCGTCGACGACCAATCCATAGTGCGCACCCTCCTCGACATCGCCGACCCATGCCTGCCCAGCGGGAGCGAGCGGCCGACTCTCCTTTCCGGAGACGACGAGGCGGACCTCGCGTGCGCCGGGAGCCTCGACACGGATCCGCATCACCCCATCGTGCCAGGTCACGAGGCGCGCGCGTAGTGTCTCGTGGCGTGACCAGCGACCGCTACGCCGCGTACGACCGACTCCGCTTCGACTGGCCCGACGACCCGGCAGGCGGGGTGCTTCGGATCACCCTCGACGATCCCGACAAGATGAACGCGACCGATGCGGCCATGCATCTGCAACTGTCCCGCGTGTTCCGCGACATCGGTGATGACGAGGACGTGCGTGCGGTGGTCGTCACCGGCGCCGGGCGTGCGTTCTCCGCCGGCGGCGATCTCGATTGGATCGCCGAGCAGGTCGGCGACTACGCGCAGACGATGCGGGTGATGAAGGAAGCGGGCGACATCGTCCGCACCATGATCGACTGCGACACACCCATCGTGTCGGCGATCAACGGCGTTGCCGTCGGTGCCGGGCTGGCCGTCGCGCTCATGGCCGACGTCAGCGTGATCGACGAGGCGGCCAAGCTCACCGACGGCCACATTCGCCTCGGCGTGGCCGGTGGAGACCACGCGGTTGCGATCTGGCCGCTGCTGTGTGGCATGGCGAAGGCCAAGTACTACCTGTTGACCGCCGACTTCCTCGACGGTCGAGAAGCCGAGCGAATCGGCTTGGTGTCGAAGGCGGTTCCGGCCGAGGACGTGATGCCGACCGCGCTCGGTGTCGCCCGCAAACTCGCCGCCGGACCCGTCGATGCGACGCGGATGACGAAGCGGGCACTCAATCACTGGCTCCGTCAGGCGCTCCCGAACTTCGAAGCGTCGTTGGCCTACGAGATGCTCAACTTCCTCGGTCCCGACGCTGCAGAGGGACTCGCTGCCCTCCAGGAGAAGCGCTCCCCCGAATTCGGGAGGACCTCATGACGCCGATCGATCTGCACGGCGAACTCGAACTGGCTCGCCGCGTTGCCGACGCCGTCGATCTGTTCACACTCCCCCATTTCGTCGACCGCGACTTCACCGTCGACTGGAAGCACAACCAGACCGAAGTGACGGAGATCGACCGGCACGCCGAAACGCTGATCGTCGAGGGACTGATCCGTGCCCGTCCGCACCACGGCGTGTTCGGCGAGGAGCACGGCCTCGCCGGCGCCGTCGACTCGGAATGGCGCTGGGTGATCGACCCGATCGACGGCACATCGGGCTATGTCCGCGGTATTCCGATCTGGGCGTCGTTGATCGCGCTCACCCATGTGGAACGCGGGCCCGTCCTGGGCGTCGTGTCGGCTCCCGCGCTCGGCTTCCGGTGGTGGGGCGGCCCGCACCTCGGCGCCCGCATGTCGGTGCACGGGACCGAACGGGACCTGGCGGTGTCCCTCGTCGACGTCCTGACCGATGCCCAGGTGAGCGTGACGCACAATTCCGGCTGGGACGACCTCGGACGTACACAGCAGCTGATCATGCTCGAGCAGCGCGCCCGACGGAGTCGCGGCCTGGGCGATTTCTGGCAGCACATGCTCGTCGCTGAGGGTGCGCTCGACGTCGCCGTCGACGCGGTGGGGGTTGCCTCATACGACCTCGCAGCGATCAAACCGATCGTCGAGGCCGCGGGTGGTCGCTTCACGGATCGGCTCGGCGAGGTCACGCACGAACACGACACCGCGATCAGCAGCAACGGCATCCTCCACGACGAGGTCGTCGCCCTCCTCGCCTGATCGGTCAGGTCCCGCAGAACGTCCGGAAGCCGCGCCCGAATTCGTCCGGTGCCGGCTGCGCGAACCGATCGAGACCTGGCCGTTCGACGAACGGCGACTGCAACACGTCGAGCAGCATGATGAACGGTTCGAGATCGCCCTCGGTGGCTGCGGCGAGCGCCTCGTCGACGAGGTGGTTGCGCGGGATGTACAGCGGATTGACGGCATCCATCCCGTCGGCATCCGGTGCGCCTGCGGCACGCCAGCGCTGCAGCCAGGCGTCGGCGCCGTCGGCTCCGTCGAGGAGCATCCGAAAGTCTGCCTCGTCTCCCCGCAGGACCCCGGCCAGGGACCGGAACGACAGAGTGAAATCGGCGCCGGCCTGCTGCAGCAGGGCCAGAAAGTCGTCGGCGAGTTCTGGGTCGCCGTCGGGCATCGACGCCAGCCCGAGCTTCGAAGCCATCCCGTCGATCCAATGGGACCGGAAGCGCTCGGGAAACCCTTGCAGCAGCGCCGTGGCCCGTTCGACGGCGACGTCGGCATCGGGATCGATGAAGGGGAGCAGTGGCTCGGCGAGACGCGCGAGGTTCCACAGGGCGATCTGCGGCTGGTTACCGAACGCGTACCGTCCCCCGTGGTCGATCGAACTGAACACCGTCGCCGGGTCGTAGGCGTCCATGAACGCGCACGGTCCGTAGTCGATCGTCTCGCCGGAGATCGTCATGTTGTCGGTGTTCATCACCCCGTGGATGAACCCGACGAGCATCCAGTGTGCAATCAGTGATGCCTGGTTGTCGATGACCGTGTCGAGGAGGGCGAACGCCGGGATGTCGGTGCTCGCAGCTGCCGGAGCGTGTCGTGCAATCGCGTGCTCGACCAGCCGGGGCAGCACCGACGGATCGTCGAGCGACGCCGCATATTGGAACGTCCCGACGCGGAGGTGGCTGGACGCCACCCGCACGAACACGGCACCGGGCTGCATCGTTTCGCGTACCACGCTGTCGCCGGTGGCGACGACTGCGAGGCCGCGTGTCGTCGGGATCCCCAACGAATGCATCGCCTCGCACATCAGATACTCGCGCAGCATCGGCCCCACGACCGCCAAACCGTCACCGCCGCGGGCGAACGGCGTGCGGCCCGAGCCCTTCAGGTGGAGGTCGAAACGTGCGCCATCGGCGGCCATCACCTCGCCGAGCAGCAGGGCGCGACCGTCGCCGAGCCGCGGTGAGTACCCGCCGAACTGATGACCCGCGTATGCCTGAGCCACGGGCTCGGCACCGTCCGGCACCGTGTTGCCGACGAGGACCTCGACGCCCCGGGGAGACCGCAGCAGCTCGGGATCGGCGCCCAACTCGACGGCGAGCGCGTCGTTCAGGACGACCAACTCCGGCGCCGACGCCCGTACTGCCGTCCACCGCTCGTAGAGGCCGTCGAGGTCACGCACGAACGAGTTGTCGAAAGCGAAGCCGACCGAGGTGCTCACGGCATCGACCGTACCGGGCGCTGTGACCGAATGTCTCGACCGATCGGCGACCTGAAGCGCCTCGGTCGTTCCGATCTAACCGATCTAACCGATCGAGCCGCGGGCACGCCGTACCGCGCGGCTCAGCAGTCCGGTCGGACGCTCGCCCCGGGCGACGAGGGTGATCAGACGTTCGAGTTCCAACTCGAGTCGATCGGCGTGCCCCCGCCCGGTGCGGGCGACGAGGTACCCACCGACGACGAGGGGAAGCGCGACGACGGGAGCCACCACGGCGGCACCGGTCGCAGCTGCGGTCACAGTGCCGGCACCGACCCCTGCCAAGCCGACGGTTCCACCACTCGCCAGCCGCAACGAGCGGGCATCGCGACGATCGGCATGCACTCGCACGAGCGTTCGTGGGTGAGCAGGTGTCGAGCCAACGACCTGCGGGACTGCCTCGACCTCGAGCGTCCCGACGCCGCCGAGACGGCCATCGCCACGCCACCCGGACAGGGTGCGACCGACCCGTGCCGATGCGTCGACTCGACGCTTGGCGAGCAGCCGACCCGGGTCGCGTCGATCGGACACGAGCCGATGCACCGACGTGAGCCAGGCTTCGATGCCGTCGAGGGAATCGACCACGGTGAGCGGGACCTCGCGCTCGATGACGATCGACGCAGGTCCGGAGAGTCGGTCGAATCGCTGACGCTCGGGCGAGGCAAGGGTGAACCGCTCGATCGCAAGGGAGTCGCGAACGGCGTTCGGGTCGATGCCAACCTCGCTGGCCGCCTCGATGAGCGCGTCGGGCTCGACGCCGCCGATGTCGGTGCCGTCCGCCTCCTCGAGCTCCTGCGCCCGCGCCAGGATCCGAGCCACGTCGTCACGATCGAGTCCGCCGGTCACGACGCCCACGATACGGTTGCTCGCCATGTCCGAGGAGTCTGCGCAACACGAACCCTCGCCGGCGACCCGTGCGATCACTGCCGGACGCGGGGCGAGCGGACGCTCGCTCGCCCCGGCACTGTGGGCTTCGTCGACGTGGGAGTCCGAATCCCTCGACGATGCCCACCGCCGTGCCACCTCCGTGCGCCACGGCGATTTCTACAGCCGGTACTGCAACCCGACGGTGCGGTCCTTCGAAGAGGCGATGACCGAGCTCGAGGGGGCCGAGGAGTCCCTGGCATTCGCGTCCGGAATGGGAGCGATCGCGTCGACGGTGCTGGCCCTCTGCTCCAGCGGGAGTCATCTCGTGGCGCAACGTCAGCTCTATGCCGGAACGCTGGCGTTCCTGCAGGGGCCGTGCGCACGACTCGGCATCGAGACGACGTTCGTCGACGTCGCCACGCCTGGCGCGTTCGCCGGCGCCGTGCAGCCTGGCCGCACCATGGTGGTGCTGGCCGAAACACCATCGAATCCACGTCTCGAGCTCGCCGACCTCGATGAATTGGGGGCCATCACGGGCCCGTTCACGGTGGTGGACTCGACGTTTGCCACGCCACTCGGCCAGCGGCCCCTCGACCACGGCGTGGACATCTCGCTCCATTCGGCGACCAAGGGCATCGCCGGTCACAACGACGCAACGCTCGGCGTGATCTCCGGAGACGCCGATCTGCTGGCCGAGATCTGGTCCTACGCGGTGCTGCACGGCGCCACACCCTCCCCGTTCGACGCGCTCAACGCACTCCGCGGTGTCCGCACCCTTGGGGTCCGGACGCGACAGCAGAACGAATCCGCACGCTCCATCGCCGTGATGTTGGCCGACCACCCTGCCGTCCAGGCGACTCACTATCCGGGCCTGAGCGAGCATCCCCAATTCGACATCGCCCGCCGACAACTACTCCAGTACGGGACCCTGCTCGCGTTCGACGTCGGCAGTCGAGAATTGGCCCAGGAGTTCCTTGATCGACTCACGCTGTGCCGTCTCGCGACCTCACTCGGCGGACCCGAGACCCTGGTGTGCCATCCGGCGACATCGACCCACGCCAGCCTCACCCCTGATGAACAAGCTGCAACCGGCGTGACCTCCGGCCTCATCCGGATGTCGGTGGGCCTGGAAGAGACCGTCGATCTCCTCGCCGACATCGAGCAGGCGCTCCAGATCTCAGGCCGGTGATGGGCTCGAGCGGGTCGCCTCGTTGCAGCGCTCAGCGATCTCACGTTCTGTCACGGCGCAAGGGCGTCAGACTCCTCACAGTGGTGTGGGCATTCCACCTGCAGCGTGACGTGTTCGACCCCGAGCACGTCGTCGACCCGACACGCGAGCTCGTCGATGATCTCCTGCGATCGGTGGACCGTCGTCGCACCGTTGATGACCACATGGGCTGACGCAGTGTGGCGACCACCACCAAGCGACCGAACGTGAACGTGGTGGATGAGGTCGACCTCGGGGTGCTCCGCCATGAGCGCGGCGACCTGCTCGGTCGACGCGCCGGCCGGCGATCGGTCGAGGAGGACCGCGGAAGCGGATCGGATCAAGCGCGTGGTCGACCACAGAACGGCCGCGGACACGATCAAGGAGGCGACCGGATCGATCCACGTCAGGTCGGTGGCGACCAGGAGCAACCCCGCCACGACGACCACGACCGAGCCAGCGAGGTCGGTCAAGAGATGGAGTCGAGCGGCGCGCATCGACATCGCTTCGTCACCGTGTCCATGGCCGACCAGCACGACGCCGACGCCATTGACCAAGATCGCCACGAGGCCGATCACGATGACGCCGCCACCTTCGACCGGTTCAGGCTCGATCAGGCGGCGGATCGACTCGACAGTGATCCAGGCGACCGAGCCGAGCAACAGCAGTGCCGAAACGAACCCACCGAGGGCATCTGCCTTGCCGAGGCCGTACGACCAGGTCTGGGATGCAGGACGACGAGCAACATTGACCGCAATCAGCGCGGTGATCAACCCGAGGGCGTCAACGGCTTGGTGGGCCGCATCGGCCAGCACCACCACCGAGCCGATGGCCAGCCCGACAACGACTTGGACCACGGCGAAGAGGGTGTTCGCCACTGCGGCGAGTCCCAGCCGCAGACCATCGCGTTGGTGTCGATGCCCGTGGCTATTCTCATTCATTGAGAATCAATGTAGCGTACCGATACGCTGCGTGCATGTCCGCACCCGATCTTTCCGTTCACGACGACGTCGCCGCATCACGGTTCATCCTGCGTCGCCATGCCGTGGTCATCGGGATCGCCGACTACTCGGTCAACGGCGATGTCGTGACGATCCCGTACGTCGAGACTGCGCCGGAGCATCGCGGTAACGGGTTCGCCGCCGTGCTGATGGATGGCGTGGTCGAGTTGGTCCGAGCGAACGGCCGGACGATCCGTCCGATCTGCTCCTACGCGGCCGCCTACCTGCGTGAGCACCCTGAGACCCACGACCTGGTGGCGCGCTGATGTGTCGCAACATCACGACCCTGCGTGGGCTCGAACCGGCAGCGAGCGCTGAGGAAATCGAGGCCGGCGCCCGTCAGTACGTGCGCAAGATCACGGGTGTCCACAAGACTTCGGCCGCCACCGAGCAGGCGTTCGAGCGCGCCGTCGCCGAAATCACCGAGATCTCGGCCCGAGTGCTCGGCGAGCTCCCGCCGCGCAGACAACCTCCGAAGACCGAACCCCCGCTCCGCCGCCTCGCCCGTTGATTCGGACCCGAATCAGGAGTAGAAGGGGTTTTCGCCGGTGGTGTGATCGGTCAAGTCCTTGACCTTCTCGATGCCCTCGATCGCTTCGGACAGCATCGTTTGCACACCATCGAGCATCGTCATCTTGCTCATCGAGCAGCCGTGACACCCGCCGCCCATGGTCATGTAGGCGGTGCCCTCGCCGTCGTGCCCGACGTAGGTGACGAAGCCGCCGTGGGCTGCCAGCGCCGGGTTGACCTCGGCGGCGACGAGCGCCTCGACTTCAGCCGACAACGCGTCGTCGCTCGTGAGCCCTTCGACGTTTGGGGCCTCGGGCTTGTTCGGGTTGCGGATCACGAGCCCCTGCGTCGACGAGTAGTCGAGCGTGGCGCCGGTGAGTAG
>Ga0316197_10001180_pt1 | contig 18786 bp, 18 predicted proteins | sample OudBiesiAoxic_MG_FD_204939 | JGI IMG/M metagenome (GOLD analysis project Ga0316197, IMG submission 204939) | Coastal sediment microbial communities from Oude Bieten Haven, Netherlands - site A oxic | ecosystem: Environmental > Aquatic > Marine > Coastal > Sediment | place: Netherlands... | reverse complement strand
GTGTTCACCCGGCGGATACGGCCGCCGGTCGAAATACTTCGCCTTGTTGTCATCGAGGAGCTGACGCGCCCTGCGGCTTACTTTGGTCCTCGGTCCGGTGTAGCGAGCCATCTCTAGCGCATCCTCCGCTTTTTCGGGCGGCATCCGTTGAACGGCACCGGTGTGACGTCCTTGATTCCGGTGACTTCGATCCCCATATTCTGGAGCGTGCGAATCGCGGTCTCACGCCCGGAGCCGGAGCCGCGAACGATGACATCGAGTTTGCGAATACCCATCTCGCCGACCTTGCGTGCGGCTTGCTCTGCGGCAACCTGAGCGGCGTATGGCGTCGACTTGCGTGATCCCTTGAATCCGACGGATCCTCCGGAGGACCAACCGACGACCTCGCCCTTCTGGTCCGTGATCGTGATGATCGTGTTGTTGAAGCTGGCCCGGATGTGTGCCTGGCCGTGGGTGATCGTGCGGCGAGTCTTGCGACGCGGCCGTGGTGTCTGTTTGGCCATTACTTCGTGACCTTCTTCTTGCCTGCGACCGGAGCGCGGCGACCTTTACGGGTGCGAGCGTTCGTGTGCGTACGCTGGCCGCGTACGGGAAGCCCGCGGCGATGGCGGAGCCCCTGGTAGCTGCCGATCTCGACCTTGCGCTTGATGTTCTGTGCGACCTCGCGGCGAAGGTCGCCCTCGACGATGTAGTTGCCGTCGATAAATTGGCGCACCTTCACGACTTCGGAGTCGGTCAGATCACGCACCTTCGTATCGGGCGATATCTCGAGCGCTTCAAGGATCTGTTGTGATCTCGTCTGCCCAACGCCGTAGATATATGTCAGGCCGATCTCGACCCGTTTCTCTCTCGGGAGGTCTACTCCAGCGATTCTTGCCATGTGTGCGCTACCCCTGACGCTGCTTGTGTCGCGGGTTCTCGCAGATCACCCAGACGCGGCCGTTGCGCCGGATGACCCGACACTTCTCACACATCTTTTTGGCGGATGCTGATACTTTCATCAGTGGTGATCCTGCCTCGGTTCGTTTCTTTGAACGCCGCATTCGAGCGTCACCGAGGCAGACACCGGGGTGTCCGCAGCGAAGGGTGACCTCTACACCGACGATGGCCGAGCGTGACCCGGACCCGTCGATATCAACGACGTCTTTGCATGGGAAAACGCAGCCCGATACCGGGCCGCTGCCGCAATTGTAGGGAAGCTTGCTGTGTAACGGCAAGTCGCGTGGGTTCTCAACTCACACGCTGCGAACCGCGGCCATCGGCCTTCGCGTTCGCAGTACCGTTCGGTCCATGCTGCGCGCCGTTCTCTTGTCTCTCCTCGTCGCAATTGGCGCTAGCGCGTGCTCTTCATCTCCGGATCCACAGACCGTCGAGGAACCGGGGCCGGAGCCGGAAGGCACCAAGGCCACACTGGCGTACGTATTCGACGGTGACTCGATCGAGGTCGAGATCGGCGGCCGAACGGAGGAGGTACGGCTGATCGGCATCAACGCTCCCGAGGGAGACGAGTGTTTTGGGGAACGCGCACGCGACGCACTCGTCACTTCCCTCGATGGTGGAGATCTCATGCTCGTCGAGGGCTCCGACGGCGACATGGACCGCTTCGGACGCCTCCTGCGATACGTCTACATCGGTGGCGAGAACGTCAACGGACGGATGCTCGCCGACGGCAACGCCGTCACCCTTCAGGGCGACCACCGCTACAACGAGGCGTTCGTCGAGATCGCGAACCTCGCAGCCGATGCGGGTTACGGCATGTGGGCCGCAGATGCCTGCGGGCCATGGCCAGCACCAGGAATGAGCATTCTGGACGTGCAGTACAACCCTCCAGGACCGGATGACGAACAGCTCAACGACGAGTACGTCACAATCACGAACGAGGGAGAGGGCATCGTCGACCTCACCGCGTGGACTCTCCGTGATGAGTCGTCCCAGAATCGTCTCGAGTTCGGCGCCGTCAGCCTGGCACCCGGTGACAGAGTCACCGTGAGGACGGGATGCGGCACCAACCGGCCCGACACGGTCCACTGGTGCGCGGACCGCTCAGTCTGGTCGAATGCCGGCGACACCGTGATGCTGCAAGACACGCACGGGAATGTCGTGGATCGATGGACCTACCAAGGTGAGTAGCAAGTAGGGAAGGAGAGACAACAGAAGAAGGAGCAAAGAACAAAGACAAGAAAGGGGAAACAGAAGACGACGACGTCTCCCCCCTCTTTGCTCTTTGCTCTTTGCTCTTTGCTCTTTGCTCTTTGCTCTTTGCTCTTTGCTCTTTGCTCTTTGCTCTTTGCTCTTTGCTCTTTGCTCTTTGCTCTTTGCTCTTCCTACCCCGTCTCGTTCACGATCAGACACGTGGCATTCAGCGTGTCGCTGTTGGTATCGCCGAACGCGTCGAAGCAGTCATTGACCGCGATGTATGACCCGACACCCGTCTCGGCCCAGCTTGCGGAGCGCTGCGTCTGCCCGTCCATCTCGAAGGTGGAGGTGCTGGTGTCCCATTCATCTCCGGTGCCCGACGTCCAATCGTCGTAGAAGGCCACAAGTTCGTCGTAGCGATCGATCGGATAGGTGATCGAAACGAATACGGCACCGTCTTGGGTGCCGGCGGTTGTCGCACTTCCGCCGTCCGGGACCGGGACCTGGAGTTCATCGGGGATCTCGACGTCCGAGCCCACAGCGAACGAACCGTCCTCGGATTCAACGTTGACGGTGAAGTCGTCCCCTTCACCCGAGACGTCGAGTTCGACGTCTCCCCCGCTTGCGGATTCGAGAGCCCGCTCGGCGGCCTCCTCACTCAGCTTCTCCGCCGCGGCGCCGCACGACGTCGCCACAAGTGCGAACCCTATCAGTGCGGCCGCAAGCACAGTCTTTCGCTGCATCACGCCTCCCCTTGTTCTCGATCCCGGCCTCGGCGGCTCCCCCAACGACGCGGTGGAGGGCTCCCACGGACACACGGGAGCGGAGATGCCCGTCTTGGTGGGCAGCCGCTGCTCTGGGATCCATCGTCGCTGCCACCGACCCTACGCGACGGTCAGACGCGCGGCAATGGGCATCGCGTTGGGGTCGCCCTCAACGGGTCACACCCCTTTGAAGATTGCCGCCTCTTCGTTGAAGCTCCCTCATCGAAGGGCGGATGCGTCTCGATCGATCGGCCCGATCTGTCTTTCTACCCGACCTGGTTGATGGACACGCAGGCCGCGTTGGACTCGGACGAGTTCCCGTCTCCGGTCCCATCGGCGCAATCCGCCACCATGATCATCGTTCCGGTTCCGGAATCGGTCCACATCTCCATCCGCTGTGTGCCCTCGTCAGAGTCCACCGACATCGAGTTTGATGCCCACTCGCCCCCGCTGCTACCCGTCCAATCGTCGTAGAAGCCGGTCAGTTCGTCGAACCGATTCAGGTCGTAGCTCAAGGCGACCGAGACACCGTCTTCCATCTCGACCGCCGTCATGACGTCGCCGCCGCCCGGGACCGGGATATCCAGGCTTTCCGGCAGTTCGGTGCCCACACCAATGGACACCGTGCCTTCGTCGGTTTCCATCTCGATCGTCATCTCTTCGTCATCGCCGGAGACATCGATCGAGACGTCCCCATCCTCGGAATCGATGTTGATCGACATGTCCTCACCATCGCCCGAAACATCAACGTCGACGTCGCCTTCGACGCCTGCCTCGATCAATTGCTCGGTCACATTGTCGGCCACCACATCGGATGCGCTCGAGCAGGCGGCCACAAGCAGCGCGAACGCGGCAATCGCAGTGAACATCAGGTACACACGTTTCCCGGTCATGGTCTCGTCCCCTTCACGATTCGGGCGAACACAACAACACCCCTTCTCAGTTTCCTATCGTCACCGTGAGGGCGAAACTTGTGCAGGGTCCATCGGCACGTAGGCGGTTTCTTGCCATCGCGCGACCGAGCCACCCAACGGAAGAGAGGGAGCCGCTCCCGCCGGCTCCCTCTCTTGTGTGCTCGAGTTGGCTCTGTGAGCGGTCAGCGTTCGTCAGGCGTCGGCTCGGCTTCGGTCTTGGGCTTGGAGTAGGACGGCAAGGCGGGTGCAACCTCTTCACGGTCGGCGGGAAGGATCAGGTTCGCAACGACGCCGATCACGGCGGCAAGTGCGAGCCCGGAGATCTGAACATCGCCGATCTTGAGCGGGTTGACCAGGCCGCTGAGTCCCAGTCCGAACACGAGGATTAGGCCAACGACCAGCATGTTTCGACCCTTCTTGAAGTCCACCTGGGCCTCAACCAGAGTCCGCAGGCCGACGGACGCGATCATGCCGAACAGAATGATCGAGAGTCCGCCAAGCACAGGGGTCGGAACCGTGCGAAGCAGTGCAGCCAGTTTCGGAATCAAGGCGAGTGCAATCGCAAACAGGGCCCCAATCCGGATGATGAACGGGTCGTAGACCTTGGTGATGGCCAACACCCCCGTGTTCTCCGAATACGTCGTATTCGGCGGACCGCCGATAAGGCCGGCCACGGCTGTTGCGATACCGTCTCCGAGCATCGTCCGGTTCAACCCCGGCTCATCAAGGAAGTTCTTGTTGACGACACCGCCGTTGGCGACGATGTCGCCGACATGCTCGATCATCGTGACGAACGCGATCGGTGCGATGATCGCAATGGCACCCCATTGAATGTCGCCGAGACCCCACGTGAAGTCGGGCAAGCCGACCCACGATGCTTCGCTGACGAGATTCCACGTGAACCCCTCCAAGAAAATCGCACCGGCGACAAAGCCGACGATCGCCCCGGTCAGGATCGGGAGCATCTGGAAGAGTCCACGGAAGAAGATCGCGGCAATAACCGCGGCAATCAACGTCACGATGGCAAGCCACCACGCACCCTCGGCCATTCCGATCGCTACCGGTGCCAGTGTGATGCCGATGACGATGATGACGGGCCCGGTGACGATGGGTGGAAAGATCCTTGTGATCACGGCGTGCCCGACAAACGTCACGAGGATCGACATCGCGACGTAGAGGACGGCAGCACCAATGATGCCGGCGCCGATCGCCTCCCACGAGTACCCGTCCTCGGCCGCGAGCAGGATCGCGGGGATGAAGGCAAACGACGACCCCAAGAACACCGGGACCATCTGTTTGGTCACGAGATGGAACAGCAGCGTGCCGATACCTGCCGCCAACAACGCGACGGACGGGTTGAGGCCCGTTAGTAGCGGCACCAGGACGGTTGCCCCGAACATCGCGATGGTGTGCTGCAGACCCAGCACCACCTTCTTCTGAATCGTCAACTCCATACGTTCTCCCTCTCCCACAAACGATGAGAGCCACCCTCGAAGGGGTGGCTCTCGTTCTTGCCCATCGGGCTCGTCGCCCGAACCTGACTGGTGGCCGCGGCCCCGGTCAAGACTGTCATATCTCGCTCACCCGGCGTCGAATGGCCGGGATGTGCGCCGCCGTGCGCAGAATGTCCCGATGTCCTCGAATGCCTTCCACAGGCGGCGCCTTCGTCATGCTGCTCTGAACACCATCCCGTAGTAGTTGTCGTACGGTTCTACACGGACGATCTCGACGGTGCCCTGCACCGGCATGCCGATCTCCGGTTCGTCAATCTCCAACTGACCCAGCATGCACATCCCGTTCTCCAACTCGACGATGCCGAGGCCAAGTGTTGCGACCTCGTACTGCGCCGGCAGGTTGTACACCCGGGTGAAGGTGAGGAGTCTCCCGACCTTCGGCAGCGGGACGGTGTCGAACTCGAAGAAGTCGTTCTGCTTGCAGCCGGAACACACCATCTTGAACGGGTAGTGCATCGTGTCGCACAGGCGGCACCGGTATGCGTAGATCTCGCGAGCCATCAGTCCTCCCTCACAAACGTCAAGCACACGACGTTGTTGCCAAATCCACCAAAGTTGCAGGTGAAGCCGACCTTTGCGCCGTCAACCTGCCTCGTACCGCCGTCACCACGCAGTTGGGTGACGATCTCCCATGCCTGGGCTACGCCGGTCGCCCCGACCGGATGACCGCGGCCCTTGAGGCCGCCTCCAACGTTGATTGGGATCCTCCCACCGAGCGCCGTCTCACCCTTCTCCAGGGCAATGTGGCCCTCACCCTTCGGGAAGAACCCAACTTCCTCGCTCTCTGCGATCTCGAGGATCGTGAAGGCATCGTGCAGTTCGGCGACGTCGACGTCTTCGGGACTGAGGCCCGCCATCGAGAACGCGTCGGCAGCCGCTTTGCGGACCGCAAGCAGATCCGTCGGATCTTCGCGCTCGAATACAGCGTGGGTGTCGGTTGCCTGGCCAACACCGCTGATTCTGATGAGCGGTCTCCCAAGCTCTTGAGCCTTCTCCTTCGAGACCAGGATGAGAGCGGCGCCGCCGTCCGAAACGGGGCACGCATCAAAGAACCGCAACGGTTCGGCGACGTACGGATTGTTGGTCATCGCCTCCGGCGAGTCCAGGATGCCCTCGAGGGTGATCTCCTGCTGGAGATGCGCCCACTCGTTGTTCAGGGCGGCGTTCTGGTTCTTCACCCCGACCATCGCGAGGTGGCGTTCCGTGACGCCGTACTTGTCCATGTAGAGCCGAGCGAACATCGCGGCGTGCGCCGGAAGCGTCACGCCGTAGATGTACTCGGCGATCGGATGTGTCAGGGTTGCGACGAAGTCGGTCGCCTCGAGGTTGTTGACCTCGCGCATCCGTTCCGCACCGGCCACCAGGACAACATCGTCCATGCCGGACGCAACTGCCTGGAAGCCCGCCTTGATTGCCGACCCGCCCGATGCCGGGCCGTTCTCTATGGCAGCGGCGCCGGCCGGAGTGAGGCTGAGGCTGTCGACCACGGCACTGGCGAGCGCCGTTTGGTGATTCACCCTGGCCCCGCCCATGTTGGCCACGTAGACATCGTCGACCTCGGTCACACCGGCGTCCTTGAGCGCCATCATCGAGGCGTACGACGCGATCTCAGAGAGCGCATACTCCAGACGCGTGAAGGTAGTGATGCCGATCCCTGCTACATACACATCACGCATCCTCCGACCTCCCCTCCATCTCCCACCGCTCGATCATCAGCGCGGTTGCCGTTGGGTCGTACTTCGCGCGCGTCGCCGCGAGCGGGTCGAGTGCGGGCGTGGGAGGGTCGGAGGGCGGCAGGATTGCCGCCTGAGCCTTCTCGAGCAGCTCCGGCGGCACCGGTCGGCGCCCTACGACGAGGCTGGAACGAGCACGATCGAACAACTCACGCGTCAGAGCCCACGAAGGCACGCCGCCCAACTCATGGGGCACCTCGAACCGCTTCTCGAGCTTGTACTCGATCATCCACCGGCGGAATCCAATCGGGGATTCGGCAACGATCAGAACCTCGTCGTGACCGAGCTGGTCGAAGTGATACTCCATCTTCGCCGCGAAGGCGTGGGCCCCAACCCGCAGACCTCGCCGGAACGCGAGTGTGTGCAAGGACAGGCCGAGTTTTGGATTCACTTGACGGCCGTTGACGATCGCTGCCAGCTCGCCGTCGATCTGCACGGCGAGCACGTACTGGTCCTGGAATCGGTACTGGTAGTGGCCAAGAAGCTCGGCGTATACCCGCGAGGCGACCACGTCGTAGTAGTCGCGTTCGACGTGGAGCAGCGGCTCGACGTACTTCAGGAGGTCTGGGATCTCATCCCGGTCGACTGCTCTCACCACAACCGCTTCGCCGCTGGCGAGCAACATGTACTTCGGATCGTAGGGTTCCATCGGCGAATCTACCGGTCGAAGGATCTTCTCTAGATCGACGGACATCGGTGGTCTACTCCTCCTGTTTGTCTTCGAACTTGGACTGCTCGAGGTACGACATGGCGACTCTCTCCTGGGTGATCGGCATCGACGTGATGCGCACCCCGAGTGCGTTGTACACGGCGTTGGCGATCACGGGGGCGGCGGCAATCATCGTGTGCTCGCCGACGCCCCGTGCGCCGAACGGCCCGTCGGGCTGGGGCACCTCAACGATGATCGGGATGATCTCGTCCGGAATGTCGAATGCCGTCGGGATCTTGTAGTCCGTGAAGGTGGGGTTCATCATCTTCCCGCCCTCGTCGAACCGCATGTCCTCGTAGAGGACGGTCGCGAGGCCCTGTACAAGCCCCCCGGTGATCTGACCCTTGACGAGGTCCGGGTTGATGGCGCGACCGGCGTCAACGGCCAGCGCGGCCTTCCGCACCCAGATGCGCCCGGTCTGTTTGTCGATCTCGAGGACGACACCCGTTGCACCAACCGTGTAGTGGACGTTCGGGTGACCGCCCTGACCAGTGGCGGGATCACTGTTCGCGTTGGTGAACTCGGGCATGAACTTGCCGCTGGCGATGATCGGCCCGCCGCGCCACGTGCCTTCCTCCGTCTGTATGCCGTCGATCACGAAGTCGCGGAGCTGCTTCGAGAAGCTGGGATCGGTCTTGCACTTGACCTCCTCGTCTTCGAGATAGAGCGAGCCTTCTTCGTAGCCGTAGACCTGGTGGATCACGTCGAAGATCTTGGCCCGAGCTTCCACGGCAGCCTTCTCGACCGCGAGTCCGGAACTCCACGTAACGTGTGATGCAACGGTTTGCCACTCATACGGATTGCGGTCGGTGTCGGGTGTCTCAACGCGGATCTTGTCGACCGGCACGGCCAACACCTCACTGGCGATCTGCGCCATTACCGTGAGGTATCCCTGGCCAAGCTCCATACCCGACACCGTGATGTTGATGCTGCCGTCCTCGTTGAACTTGAGGAAGGATGCGGACGAGGCATTCGGCGGCATCGCCGGCGCCTTCCAGAACAGCGCCATGCCCTTGCCGATCACCGTGTTCGGGTTGTCGGACTGCTCTTCAACTCCCCAGTCGATCGCGGCCGCGGTCTTGTCTATTGCCTCGTGCAGGCCGGACGGATTCATGTGGGCGCCGTAGGCCAGTTCGTCACCTTCGACGATGGCATTCTTCCTCCGGAAGGCCACGGCGTCCATCCCGATGGCCTCGGCGAGTCGGTCCATATGTGATTCGAGACCGAAGTGGAACTCCGAGTATCCGAACCCACGGTATGGACCTCCCGGGGGGAGGTTGGTGTAGATGCACAGCGAGTCGTTGGTGATGTTCGGGACGCGATAGGGACCGGTTGCCGACAAGCCGGCGGCGTTGACCACATTCGCCCCGTACTCGACGTAGGCACCTGCGTCCCAGTAGAGCTTGTGCTCGACGGCGGTGATGGTGCCGTCGTTCATGACGCCGACCTTGAGTTCGGCGACGACACCCTGGCGTTGGTAGGTGTTGTAGAACTCCTGCTCCCGGGTCCAGCGGAGCTTGATCGGCCGCCCCTTCACGAGTGTGGCCATCGCTGCCCCGATGATCTCCATCGAGACGCCGGCCTTGCCCCCGAAGCCGCCGCCGACGTACGGGGTGATCACGCGTACGTCTTTGTGGGTAAAGCCGAGTGGGGCGAGCGCCTCCGCGAACAGGTGCCGTTGCGTATGTGGGGATTGTGAGGCCGTCCATACGGTGAGCCGGTCTGCGTGATCGAGCTTGCTGACCGTGACGTGGGGCTCGATCGCGCAGTGTGCGTAGCGCGGGACGTGGTAGGTGTCTTCGAGCACGTAGTCGGCTTCGGCGAATGCCCTCTCGGTGTCACCTTTGCGGACCCTGCGCCAGTGAGCGATGTTCGTGTCGGCCTCTGGGAAGAACCAAGGGACGTGTGTGTAGTTCGCCAGGTCTGGATGGATCAGGTCGGCGCCGTCTGCGACGGCCGACTTCGGGTCGAGGAGGGGCCTGAGTACTTCGTATTCGACCTTGATCAGCTTCGCGGCTTGTACCGCCTCGCGATGACTCCGTGCAACGACTCCGGCAACCTGTTCGCCGACGAACCGCACGTAGTCCTGAGCGAAGATGTACCGGTCTTCCATGTACATGCCGAACTTGTACGGGAAGTCCGCCCCCGTGGCGACGCGAACGACGCCGCTCGCCGCCTCGGCCTCCGACGTGTCGATCGAGACGATCCGGGCGTAGGCATGGGGACTCTCCACAACTGCGGCGTGCAGCAGCCCGGGGCCAAAGTCGATGTCGTCGACGAACTGCGCAGCGCCGCTGATCTTGTCGAGACCGTCGATCCGGACCGCAGGAGTGCCGACGGATGTGAGCTCATCGCCGGTTGCCTCGGACTCGAACGGGTAGGTGGTGGTCATTCGGCGCCTCCCCCGCCGGCGCTCAGAACCGCTTCGATGATCGGCTCGTACCCGGTGCAGCGGCACAAATTGCCGGCGAGCGCCTCCTGAACGTCGTGCCGTGATGGATTGGGATTGTGTTCGAGCAGTTCGGTCGCGGCGAGCACGATCGCTGGAGCGCAGAAGCCACATTGGAACGAGTTGTTGCCGAGCATCAGACTCTGCAACTCGTTGAGACCGTCGTAGCCGATCCCTTCCACGGTCGTGATCTCATGGCCGTCGGCCTCGACGGCCAGTACGAGGCAACTGCGCACCGTTCTGCCGTCCATGATGATCGTGCATGAGCCGCAGTCCCCACGTTCGCAGCCGATCTTGGGACTCTTGACGCCGACGCGTTCGCGAAGGACATCGAGCAACACGTCGGCCGGGGCGGCATCGAGCGTCCAGTCTTCGCCGTTGACGGTGGTTCTCAGCTGCATCGTCATCCTCTCAGATCAGTCGAACGCCGTAGGCGGTTCCCGTACCGGCAAATCGTTCGGTCGCCTCCCACAAACCCCGTTCGAGCATCACTTCGGTCATACGCGTGCGGTATTCGGCAGAAGCCCGCATGTCGGTAATGGGGCTGGTTTCGTCGTCGACCATGGCGACAACGTCGGCCACGAGCGCGTCGTCAAGCGACTTTCCCCGGAGAGCGTCCTCGATGCGGGTCGAGCGGAACGGGGTTGGTGCGACGGCGCCGAAGGCCACCTTGTACTCGTCGTCGGGATACACGACGACTCCCACCGCGGCCTGCGCAAGGTCCTCTCCTGCGTAGCGCATCAGCTTCACGTAGACGCCGCCGTGGTGGCGGATCTTGATATCAACGCGGGTGACAACCTCGTCGTCGGAGAGCGCCGTCTCTCGAAGCCCGATGAACCAGTCGTTGATGTCGACGCTGCGTTCACCCCCGGGCCCTGCGAGATACACGGTCGTGTCGTAGACGAGCAGAACCGGTCCCGTGTCGCAGGAAGGCACGGCCGAGCAGATATTTCCGACCATGGTTGCCCGATTCCTGATACCGGTCGAGGCAACCGTCTCGGCCATCTCAACAAGGAGTGGAGCGTGTTCGCGTACCAGGCTGGACTCGATCAATTCGGTGAACGTGACCAGTGAGCCGATGCTGAGTACGCCATCGTCAACAGTGATTTCTCCGAGCCCCGGGACGTCCTTGATGTCGATGAGCATGTCGGGCGCCACCACGTCGTCACGGAGCCACGCAACGAGGTCGGTCCCGCCGGCAAGGAGTCGCGCGGAACCCGGGTATTCGGAAAGAATCCCGATCGCCTCTTCAAGCGACGCGGGACGCCGGTAGTCGAACTCGTGAGCGATGACCAAGACAGCCTCCTCCGAACCGATCCCAGGATCTTACAACTTCGCGATCGCCCCCCGGCTTGCGACCGCACGACTACCTCGCCCGATACTTCGTTGCATCCTCCTCAGCTCAGTTCCTCGGCGAGTGCCCTGATCGCCTGGGCGAAACACTCCATCGGTGCCTCGACCAACCCCGCCCCGACCATCCCGGTGCCGGGCACCTTGCCTGCGACTCCCGTGTTGATCTGGGGCAACACACCGGTCCGCACAACGCGTGCGGCGTCGATGCCGACGGGTGTGCCGCGGAATTCGAGCATGGGGATCTGGTACATCGGGTGCTCGGCCAGCGTGATCTCATACATCGCGAGCGTGCGTCGGACCGCGCCTGCCGCCGTTCCGCCGACGAACCCGACGATCGCCGGCGCAGCGGCCATGGCGAAACCCCCGAGGCCGACGGTTTCGGTGATCGTGGAGTCGCCGATGTCGGGGCTGGCATCCTCCTCAGTGAACGATCCCAGGTACAGGCCTTCAACCGGGGGCGCGGGAGCGACGAACCACTCGTCCCCGGTTCCGGACAGGCGAATCCCGAAGTCGGTGCCGTTGCGCGCCATCACGGTCACGAGGCTCGAGGCCGGAACGCCCGATGCGGCGTCGGAGCCGAGCTTCCCCGCTGCCATGACGAGGTTGAGCATGAAGTGGTCGTTGCCGTCGATGAATCGGAACACGTCAGCTCGCTGATCGACCGGGGCATCGGCCCCGTCGACGAGCGCACCGCCGAGTTCGCGCAGGAACAGGGACGTGACGGCCCGGTTCCTGTTGTGTCCGTCGTCGCCCATCTGCAGCGCCTGGGCGATCAGCGATTGCAGGTCGATCGGCCCCCGGCTCTCGAGGACGGCGCTCAATACCGGGCCGAGGACCGCGTCCATCCAGTGGAGGCGATCGATCGCCTCCTGGGCGAAGGCTCCATACCGCAGCACCTTGCCGAGTCCTTCGTTGAGCGTTGAGTACGCCACTCCTTCGCCGGCACCGTCTGCAACCACAGCCACCGGCATCGAAGGCGACGTCACGCCGGCCATCGGCCCGACCGCGCCGTGGTGGTGACACGGCGACAGTTCGATCTCGCCTCGTGCGGCTTTGAACTCGGCGTCCTCCGGGCTGTCGGCGAGGCCCTCGTAGATCATCGCCCCGATGATCGCCCCGCGCATCGGACCGCTCGCCCGGTCCCACGTCAGCGGCGGACCTGCGTGGAAGAACGTTCTCGGCGTCATGTCGGGAAAGACGTCCCGGGCGACGCTCACGTCGACGAGTTGTGGTCGGACCGCGAGCAGGCGTTCAACGGCGGTGGCGTTCGCATCCTTGTTCCGACCGTCGGCAGCCAACGCGGCGAGCGCCGCCTCGGTGCCCGCGGCGGGCGGTCGCCAATCCGAGCGGATGACGTCAGCGCCCTGCTGTTCGATCGATTCGGCCAGCATGTCGGTACCGGCGGTTGCAACGACCGGTTCGCTGTCGAGAAGGTGACTGAGATCGCTCATGCTGATGTCCTTGCTATCGCGAGCCGGGCAGCTTCGCGAGCCGCCGCGGCGTTGGAGAGGTAGACCGATGCGCCTGCCTTGTTCAGGGTCGCGGCTTGTGCATCCCGGCCTTGCGGGTCGCCGCGCGTTCCACAGAGCGACACCACCACGGCTGCCCCGGCGGTCACGGCTTCTTCGATCAACGGCGCTAGTTCGGCCGCCGGATCGGCGTTGGCGCCGTATCCGAGTACAACATCCATCAGGATCACACCAACCGACTCGTCTCGAGTCGCTGCAGCAAGCCGCTCAAGCCGCACCGTCTGATCGATCATCGGGTGTGCACGACCCTGTGTGTATTCGTCGTCGCCGTAGTCGATGAACGTGTGACCCTCGTCTTCTTCGTGGCTCCCGATCTCACCAAGCATGGTGGCCGCTACGAACTGGGCTTCCGAACTCAGCGTTCCGCCCGAGAACAGGCCACGGACGAAACCTGGACGGTGGTCGTCATTCTCTGCCGGCCACGCGCCGTATTCCGCCGGTGGCTTCCCGAGCACGACCAGCACTTCACCCGCACCTTCCTCGAGGGTGGTCTCGCCCATGAACGTGACCACGACCGGCTTGGTGCATCGTTCGGCAGCGTGGCGCACCTTCTCCGCTACCGGATCGGCCGGAGGTTTCGATATGACAACAATGAGGTCGGTCGCCGGATCCTCCTCGAGGGCTTCAAGGGCCTGCAGCGTCGACGCAGCACCAACATCCTCTGACAGATCGTGACTCCCGGTTCCGAGGGCGTGGCGCACACCAACCCCTGCATCGTCGAGAAGGGCACACATCTGCTGGATGCCGGTACCGGACGCCCCGACCATGCTCACCGACCCCGGCTCCACCGCGTTGGCGAAGCCGAGTCCGATTCCATTGATGATGGTGGTCCCGCAGTCGGGGCCCATCACCAGCAAGTCGTGATCGGCGCCGTACGCCTTGAGGATGATCTCCTGCTCGATCGGCACATTGTCACTGAAGATCATGACGTGGCGCCCCGACTCGAGGGCCTCCGTCGCCTCCACAAAGGCATGTTCGCCCGGCACGGACAACAGCACGACGTTGGCGTCGGCCACTGCGGCCGCTGAGCCGGCGGTCTTCGGATCGGGAGCGTCGAGTCCGCCCGACGGTGCAGTCTTGTGCGTAAGCGCGTCATCGAGAACCTGATGCGCTGTGGCGATCGCACCCTCGTCTTCGGCCCGCAAGGCAAGCACGAGGTCGTTCGGACCGGCGTCGGCGACGGCGTCCATATCGAACCCCATGTCGGCAAGCAAGCTCAGGTTGAGTTCGGTCGCCATGGCAACGAGCGCGTCAGTGATCCCTTCGACGTTCTGCAGAGCCTTGCTCGCCTGCATCAGACGGACCGAGTCGTGGTAGCGGCCGGGGTGAATCTCAACCCGAGCAATCATTGGACACCTCCGTTGGGTGTGGTTTCGGCTTCGATGAGGGATTGGGCGCCGAGAACGATCCCGGCGGCGAGAGCGGGTCCGGATGTGTGGCCTACACGCTGGAGATCGCGATGGTTTGGGTCCACGTCGCCCCGCCCGGCGAGCGCTCGGAGAAGCCCCCCGGCCGGAGCGGCGACCTCGCCTCGCATCGCGCAGCGGATCAGCGCGGCGGAGAAGGTGGTGGTTCTCCTGTTGGCAGCATCTACAAGTGCGCCCTCTGCTTCGTCAAGCATGGCGAGAGCCGGACGAGAACCGAGCGCCGTTCCGAGTGTTCGAATTGCTGCGAGCGCCCCGGCAAGCACGTCGTCACCTTCCGGCGTTAGCCCGGGGCCCCGACCAAGCAAGGCCACCGAGGCATCAATCAGATCCTCAGGTGACGCGGCGTCCAATGCGGAACGCAGCGCTCCCGAGTCGACACCGGGTACCGAGTGCGGGAGTCCTCCAATCGCGACGCCGAGTTCTTCGCTCGTCGTGAGCGGCAGGGCGGGCCGAGGGTTCCACCAACGCACGAGATCAACACCAAGGCTGCCGAACTCGAGCGAGCCGGGCCCGACAACAGCCGGCGCCCCGTGGGCAACCGATGCGAATAGGTCGGTCCCCGACGTGGCTGCGATCTCGACGCCGTTTGGGAGTCGCGTCGCATCACGCGTCGAGACAACCAGCACATCTCCCCCGGCGTGCAGCCACACCGCGTGGCTGGACGCGCCCAACACCGAGGCGGTCACGGCCTCCGACACGAACAGGTGCCGCAGAGCAAGGCTCGCCACCGCCGGTACCCGGACGGGCGCCGACGATGGCCGTGCCTGGACCGCTCGGGCGGTCATGTCGGTTCAGCCGAGGTCAACGATGGCCGCGACTGGTCCGCCCCCGCTGGGGCCCTGGTGCAATGCCGCTACCGATACGAAGACGGCCGCGTCGTCGACCGCTGACGCGACAACTCCGCCGACCGCACCCTTGATATGACGGTGGTGGTGCACGTCTGAGTCGTCGAGCGAGACCTGGCGGCGCCCCCGCAGCCGGGATGTCGGATCGGCTTCACACTTGACGAACACGTTGACGAGTCTGCCGTCGAGATCCTCGGCACGGGCACGTTCCGGCAGCTCGAGGCCGGCGGACCGGATCGCCCGGTAGACACCTTCCTGGTCGAGCGCATCCTTCATCACGTCGTGGCCGATGCGGTATCTCCCGCCGGCGCCGGGAACGTTGCCGACGACAACGGTCTGTGCCTGATCGAGCTCTACACCCGAAGAACAGGAAGCAACGGAGGAGTACAGGTCGAGATCGTGCCCAATCTGTTCCGCGGTCGGCATATCGATCTCGCCGAGTGCAACGGCGATGCCGAGTCCGGAGGTGCCGTTGGACACGTTCATCGACTCGAGCGGGTCTTCGGTGAAGACGGTATGCCCACGCGCTTTGGCGTCGTTGATGGTCTCCATGACCAGGAGCGGAGTCTTCGTCTGAACGTAGTGGACGTCGGCCGGGTCTTCGATGCCGGCTTCGGCCATGGCGCGTCGCACACCCTCGGCAACCTTCTCCACCATCGCTGGGCGACCGATGTCCTCCGGCAGGATGACATCACTCATGGCGTACCCGACGGCAAGGCGCGGTTCATCGGATGCAGGGCCCTCGTCCGCGACCTTGGCGAAGATGGTGGCGTGGGGGGTGAGGATTCCGTCGGTCCCGCCGGACCAGACCATCGGGATCTCGTCAACTTCCTCGACCGGCCGAGTTCCCTTCTCCATCAGCACTTTGCGGAACGCCTGATCGGCAAGGATTCGGGTGAAGTCGTTGACCCCGCCATTACCTTCGGTCTTCCCGACGACCGCGACGACGCCGTCTGCGTCGAACACTCCGTCGTCGATCAGCGCCGCAAGACCTGACGCGTCGCCAACACTCTCGAGTACGACTTTCCGGACCTCGATCGCCATCGCCTTCTCCCTCGTGTGAACGAATCCCTCTGTCCGCATCGCCGCGCGCTTCCGACCCACGCAGTGCGAACAGCCCATCTTCGGACGAACGCCAACTCTAGACAAGGGACGAACGGCCCTCACCGAGAGTTCGGTGCGGCCGCGCGCCGAACTCCGGGAGAAGGTGTCAGAGGTAGATCGGTTCCGGGACCGTCGAGACCACCGGACCGTCATTGGTGATGAGCACCGTATGCTCGAAGTGGGCCGAGAGTGCGCCGTCCGCGGTGACCACCGTCCAGCCATCGTCCAGCACCACCGTCTCGGCCGTTCCCAGATTGAACATCGGTTCGATGGCGAGTGCCATTCCGGCTTTCAGCTTCAGGCCCCTGCCGGGCACGCCATAGTTCGGGACGTTCGGGGCCTCATGCATCTGCCGCCCGATCCCGTGCCCGATGTACTCACGTACCACCCCATAACCGTGGGGTTTCGCCGTGGCCTCAATCGCGTGACCGATATCGCCGAGGCGGTTTCCTGCACGCGCCATACCCAGGCCGTTCCACAGCGCCTCTTCCGTGACCTCCAGCAGGCGCCGCACCTCATCCGGGACATCGCCAATGGCCATCGTGAAGGCCGCATCACCGTGCCATCCCTCGTAGATCGCGCCCGCGTCGATCGAGATGATGTCACCGTTGCGCAGCGTGTAGCCGTCTGGGATGCCGTGGACGATTGCCGAGTTCGGCGAGGCACAGATCGTCGCGGGGAACCCGTGGTAGCCCAGGAACGAGGGCCGGCAGCCCCGCTCACGAACGACATCGGCTGCGATTGCGTCGAGGTCTCGCGTGGTGACTCCGGGAGCCGCTGCTTCGCGTACCGCCTGGTGTACGGCCGCGACACATTGCCCGGCGATCTCCATCTTGGCGAAGTCATCCGGCTTCTTCTTCGAGATGACCTTCGCTCCGACCATCAGGACGCTAGCTCACACGCAACACGACAGAAGATGTCTTCGACCGAACCTGTGCCCTCAACCCGCCGGACGCGATCCCCGTAGTAGGTCACGAGGGGTTCCGTCTCACCGTGGAATATCTCGATGCGGTGGCGAATCGTCTCTTCGTTGTCGTCGCTTCGTCCTTCGATCTCGGCCCGCTTCAAGAGCCGCTCGACGACCTCGTCCTCATCGACACAGAGGTAGATGATCGTGTTGATGGCATCGTCACCGACCACCTCGGTCAAGATCTCTGCCTGACGGAGGTTCCGAGGGAATCCATCGAGGAGGTACCCGCCGGCAGCGTCATCGCGAGCAAGACGCTCTTCAACGAGGGCAACCACGAGGTCGTCGGGGACGAGGTCGCCGACCACCATGTACTCCGAGGCGCGTTTCCCGAGTTCACTTCCCGACTCCATAGCCTCGCGCAGCATGTCCCCCGTCGAGATGTGGGGGATTCCGAGTGCCCGCGTGACCAGCTTGGCTTGCGTTCCCTTGCCGCCCCCCGGAGGGCCGAGGAACAAGAGGCGTCTACCCATGAACAACTCCTGGTTGATGTCTGGGACAGGATACCGTCCAGCGGATGCGGTGCTGCCGGGGCAGATGTGTGACACGAGACACAAGACGGAAGTCAGGAGACCAGTCTCAAGTCTCGGGTCTCGGCCGTCACGCGCGGCGGGCACGTTGTCAGAGTCCGGCAGCCGGCTCTCGGCGCCGCAGGCGCTCTAGCTCAGGAAGCCTTCGTAGTTCCGCATCATCAGCTGTGACTCGATCTGCTTGGTCGTCTCGAGGGCAACGCCGGCCACGATGATGATCGAGACGCCGGACAGCCCGACCGGGACATTCCAGAGATATCCGAGAATCGACGGCAGCACCGTGACCACAGCCAGGTACAAGGCACCCGGCAGCGTGATCCGGCTGAGCACGTACTGCAGATAGTTGACGGTCGCCCGTCCCGGACGAATCCCGGGGATGAACCCACCCTGGCGCTGGATCATGTCGGCCTGGCGCTCGGGATCGAACTGGATCGCCGTGTAGAAGTAGGTGAAGAACACCACGAGCAATGCCAGCACGAGGATGTACCAGATGCTCGGAGAGAACCCGCCACCACTCGACGACAGCAGGTTCGTGTCGATCCAGTTGCGTACCGTGGCGCCCCAACCTTCCGGCGGCAAGACCGAGGCGATGAGGGCGGGGAAGTACATGATCGACGTAGCGAAGATCACGGGGATCACACCCGCCATGTTCACCTTCAACGGAATGTACGTCGACTGCCCACCCATGACCTTGCGGCCCCGGACCCGTTTCGAGAACTGCACAGGGATGCGGCGCTGGCCCTGCTCTATGTAGATGATCCCAATCGTCAGCAGGACCATCACTCCGACGATCACAACAAACTGATACGTCT
>Ga0316197_10001178_pt1 | contig 18804 bp, 18 predicted proteins | sample OudBiesiAoxic_MG_FD_204939 | JGI IMG/M metagenome (GOLD analysis project Ga0316197, IMG submission 204939) | Coastal sediment microbial communities from Oude Bieten Haven, Netherlands - site A oxic | ecosystem: Environmental > Aquatic > Marine > Coastal > Sediment | place: Netherlands... | reverse complement strand
TAAAAATTTTCAGCACATCGATTGGAGAACGACATGAGTAATATCGAAGCAGCCCGCGCGTTTTTTGAAGCCTGTGAAACCGGCAAGGGCGGAGAGGTCTGCAAGGAATGGTGCCATGACGGGGCGAGCTTTTCCGCGCAATGCGACGCCTTGGCAGATGTCGCGACGGTCGCGGCTTATGCCGACTGGATGACAGGTCTGCTCGTGCCGCTGCCCGATGGCCATTACGAGCTTAAATCCTTTGCCGAAGACAGCGCGCGGGGCAATGTCACCGTCGCGGCGGTCTTTCATGGCACGCATACGGTGGATGCCGGCACGGGCGCGCCCACGGGCAAATCTGTCGCTGCCGACTATGTTTACGTAATGGATTTCGAAGCGGGCAAAATCCGCCATATGACAAAAATCTGGAACGATATGCATTCGCTCAAGCAGCTGGGCTGGGCGTAATTCCTGTCAGGCTTTCTTGCGCGTGTCCTGCGCGGCCAGTTCGGATCTAAAAGCGGCCTCGGTCCAGTCTTCCAGAACTGCGCGCTTGAGAAGGGCGGCTTGTGATTGCGGGGCAAGGCCGCCCGTGGGCGGATCACTGTCGAGGTTGGTGGGGAAGGCATAGCCTTCGGCTGTTGCTGCGATGGCCGCATCCAGCGCCGCACCACCTAACTGCGCCGTTGACACCAGCTTTTTCAAAGGCGTAAAGGCCAGCGCCGACATCTTGGCGCGGTCAATGTTTTCCATCGCGCGCCCGAAGGCCGAAGAGACCTGCAGCAGGTTGACCATACGGTGAATATCCGCGCTGCTGTTGGCCCCAGCTGCGTGGAACAACGCGGGATTGAAAAACAGCGCATCGCCTTTGTGCAGGGGCAGTTGCACGTGGTGTTCTTCGAAAAACGCGCGAAAGTCCGGCCGGCGCCACGCCACATAGCCGGGCTTGTACAGCTGCGAAAAGGGCAAAAGCTTTGTCGGCCCGCTTTCCAGCGGGGTCTGTGCATGGGCGATACCCCCCTGCAGGGTCATCAGGGGTGACAGGTCGTGGACGTGGGCGGGGTACTGCGCGCTGATCTCTGCGGTCTGAAAGCCGAGGTGGTAATCGCGGTGCGCCTGTTGCGCCGCGCCACCGGGGTGCACAACGTTGACCTGTGCCGTCATCTGGTAGTGTGGGCCAAGCCATGCTTCGCAGGCGGCATCGACAGACGGGTTGGCGTGATAGCGCAGAAAAACCTCTGCGTCGGCCTCACAGAGCTTTTGCAGACTGTTCCAGATGCGATCATTGCTGCCAGCGGTTGCAAAGTGATCCGCGCCGCTGCCGACGCGTTCTTTTTCCCGCGCAATGATCTTGTCGAAGATTGCCGTAGCCGCATCGATGGGGGAAGTATCGGCATAAGTGCTGCGCAGCACAAACACCCCCGCCCCGCTGTGCAACACCCGCGCCCATTCTGCCATCAGTCGCTGACGGGTATCCGTGGCTGAAAGCTGGCCTGCCAGTTTGACCATATCGTAGACTGGAATACCGCAGGAAACCTCGCAGGCCTGCGGTACGTCTTTTGGATCGGTGCGCTGGTTTACCAGCTGTGCAAAATCTTTAAGTGCACAGGCATCCGCGCTGTAATATCCGACCTGTCGCGTTTGCATGGTGTTCATTGTGCCTTCGCGTTTATCCCTGCACTTCGCCAATCAGCATCTGTGGTTGCCCGTTAAAGAAATTGGGGATGTCCGCCAAAGCCGGACCAGCCGCGCCCAGACCGGCATCCAATGCGGCCTGATCCTTGAAAGTCATTGTCGCGATCGCGTGGAATCCCGCCGGTACGTCGGGGCCACCGGCAAGCCCTTTGACTATCAGCACAGTGTCGATATGTGGCCCCATATTCTCTTCTACGATGGGCATGTGTTTGGCGGCATAATACGCGTGATCAAAAGTCGTGTTGTCGGCGGTCGGATAAAGAACTTGCAACGAAAGGGTCATTTTTCTTCCTTTGTTTAAGTGGCCCTGTGGGTGGTGTCAGGGCATGAGCGTGACGACACTTAGTCCGCGTCGCGCTGCGCGATCCAGTCATGATCGGGGTCGTTTTCGAACCGCCACTTGCGCAGCGGGCCTGCCATTACGTTGAGATAATACATATCGTAGCCGTAGGGCGCGCCACAGGGGTGGTGCCCGCGCGGCACGCAGACCACATCGCCATCCTTGACCGCCATCGTCTCGTCCAACGTGCCGTCTTGGGTATAGACCCGCTGCACGCCGAACCCCTGCGCGGGATTCAGACGGTGGTAATAGGTTTCTTCCAGATAGGTCATGCGCGGGTAGTCGTCTTCGTCATGGCGGTGGCTGGGATAGGACGACCAGTTGCCCGATGGGGTAAAGACTTCGGTGACCAGCAGGCTGGAGGCCACGTCGCGCCCCTCCATCGCTATGTTATTGATAAACCGTGTGTTCTGGCCCTTGCCGCGCGGCGTAAGTTCGATGCCTTCTGGCCCAAGACGTTGCGCGGGATAGGGGGCGATACAGGGTGCTGAACAGACAGCCAGCACGCAATCTGTGGTGGCTTCGGCCTGCCACATCACATCGCCGGGCAGATAAAGACAATGCGGTGGCGTACGGTCAAAGACAGACATGCGATCGCCCATCACTCCGAAATCACGCCCTGCAGCGGTGATGCGCGCCTGCCCTTCAACCAGCACCAGAATAACCTCTCGGTCGCCTGTCGGTTCGCTGGCGGTTTCACCGGGCGCAAGGCGGTAGAGACCAAAGCCCACATAGGACCAGCCCGCAGCCTCGGGCGTGATGTCATGCACCTTGCCGGCGGTGCCATTCGGTTTGTGGAGAAGATCGCTCATATCGTACCACCGAGCGACCCTTCCAGCGTCGCCAGTTCCTGACCGCCCGCCATAAGATCTTGCAACTCGTCCGGCGTGATCTGACCGCGCTGTGCTGTGCCAAGGGTTTTGCCGCGGTTCAGCACGGTAAACCTGTCGCCCACTGCCATCGCGTGACGCACGTTGTGGGTGATAAACACTACACCGATCCCGTCTTTGCGCACGCGGTCGATGGTTGCCAGAACGTTGGACGTCTGACGCACACCAAGGGCGGAAGTGGGTTCATCAAGGATCAGTACTTTGGCCCCGAAATAGACCGCGCGGGCAATGGCCACCGTTTGACGTTCACCGCCCGACAGCGTGCCGACCGCCTGATCGGGCGCGCGCAGGTTGATGCCCATCTTCTTCATCTCGGCCATCGTGATCTCGTTCGCCGCGTCGGTGTCGAACCGTTTGAACGGGCCGGAGCCTTTGGTGGGTTCGCGCCCCATGAAGAAGTTGCGCGTGACCGACATGAGCGGGATCATCGCAAGGTCCTGGTAGACCGTGGCGATGCCTGCCTCCATGGAATCGCGCGGGCTGTTAAAGCTCATCTCGCGGCCTTCGAACAGGATCTTACCCCTGGTCGGTTTATGCACCCCCGACATGGTCTTTATGAAGGTAGATTTGCCCGCACCGTTATCGCCCAGAAGGCAATGGCATTCCCCCGGGGTGATGTCGAAGGAGACCCCGGCAAGCGCAATGACGTTACCGAAGTGTTTTTCGATGTCCTGCATGTGGACGATAGGTGCGTGTTCTGTGCGGCTATTCATATCAACGCTCCCCCGTGACGCGTTTGCGGATCATGTTATTGAACAAGACCGCGACCAAAAGCATGCCGCCCAGGAAGACGAGGTACCAATCCTGATCAATGTCCGTGTAGGTCAAACCGATCAGCACCATGCCGAAGATGATCGCACCAAAGAAGGCCCCGATCGCCGATCCGTAGCCACCGGTCAGCAGACAGCCCCCGATTACAGCTGCAATGATCGCTTCAAATTCCTTTTGGAAGCCGCGCCGCGCATCTGTCGAGCCACTATCAAGCACTGTGATGATGGCTACCAGTGCCGCACAGGTCGCAGTAATCATAAACAGGATCAGCTTGACCCGCTTGACCGGCACACCAGAGTTCGAAGCCGCGTTTGCGTCCCCGCCAGAGGCAAAGATCCAGTTCCCGAAGGGGGTTTTTTGCAGCACGTAAGTGGCCAGCAAGGCGATGACGACAAACCAGATAATCTCGACCGGGATGCCGGTCACTTTGGGTGTGCCATTGCGGAAGGTATCGATCATGCCCATCTCGGCCAGCTTGGTGAAAAAGCCGGGGAACGCATCACCCGAGAACAATGGCGTGAGCCAGTCGTTTTCGGTTGCATCCCGCACGCCGCGCAATTGGGTAGACCCGTCTGTGGCCCATTTCAGCCCAACCAGCGACAGGCCGCGGAAGATAAACAAGAACGCCAGCGTCACAATGAACGATGGTAAGCCGGTGGCCAGTACGATCTGGCCGTTGCCCGCACCCACACAGGCCGCAAAGACCAATGTGGCCGGAATGGCGATAATAAGCGGCAGGCCAAAGGTCACCACACAGGCGCCAAAGAACAGGCCCGTAAAGGCGACCATCGATCCAACCGAAAGGTCAAATTCGCCGCCCACCATCAGCAAGGCCGCACCTATCGCCAGAATACCAAGCTGTGCCGCAGGGGACATAAAGTTCATAAAACCAGCGAGAGTAAACATCGCCGGATCGGCTGTGAAAAGGAAAAAGACCGTCACCAGAATAACGCCTGCAATCGCGCCAAGCTCTGGTCGTTTCATCATGCGCGAGAAAAAGGGTTCGTCCTTTATGCGCTCGTCGACAGCGGCGTCTGTGGGCATTTTCCCCTCCCGAAAAATGTATGGAAAAAGGGCGGAGCCGATATGGCCCCGCCCCAAGTCGGTTAGCGAATGCCCTTGGCGGACAATTCTACCACTTGTGCGGCTTTGTCAGCTGTAATCAGGTTTGGACCCGATGGGACGTTGCCACCTGGAACCAGACCGTATTGAGCATGCAGCGCCAGGAAGGCGACCGGCAAATAGCCCTGCAGGTATTGCTGCTGGTCGATTGCAAAGGCCGCTTCGCCTGATGCAACGGATTCAAGAAAACCCGCCGACAGATCGAATGACCCAACGCGGATCGATCCTTCGCCGCCAACGGCTTTAACGGCTGCAACCGCAGGTTCGCCCGCCAGGGATGCCCCCAACGCCATAACTGTGTCGATGCTTTCGTCAGAGTCGAGCGACGCTTTCACTTTCGCTTCGATTTCGCCCGGATCATTTGTTGTCGGCAGAACGATAACCTCACCGCCGAAACCTTCGGCGAAGCCGGCGCAACGATCATCCAGCGACACGTTGCCGACTTCGTGGTTTATGCAAAGCGCCTTGGTGCCGCCCATCTCAGCCATCTTTTCGCCCGCGGCTTTTCCTGCGTCGAATTCTTCCTGACCGACATGCAGCAGCGCGCCCAGCCCTTTGGATACATTTGAGCCGGAGTTCATGGAAATCACGGCGATGCCCGCTGCGACCGCTTTTTCGATAGATGGGCCAAGCGCGTCCGCGTCAGGGATCGACACAACGATTCCGTCAGGCTCCTGATTGACGGCAGCGTCGATAAGCTGGCTCATGGCGACCATATCAAATGTTTCGGGTGCGCGGTATTCTACATTCGCTCCCGTATCTTCTGCGGCTTTTTCCACGCCGTTTTTGACAACCGACCAGAACGGGTCAGACGCCTGACCATGGCTAACCACAATAATGTCAGTGGCCAGTGCAGGTGTCGCAACAGCCAGGGCTGCAGCAGCAAGTGTTGTTTTCAAGAAATGTTTCATGGTTCCTCCCAGAACTGACTTTTTTAAGCCTTGTCAAAGGTCGTTCAAACGCCTTCGGGTGAAATCAAAGCACAGGTCGCTTAATATTGCAACCGGTTGCAAGACTTGCTGTTCTGTGGTCACATGGCCAAAGAAACGAAAGTAGTTAAAGAGACAGGATGCCGGTTACGCTGAAAGAGGTTGCGGAACGCGCGGGAGTATCGCGGTCCGCTGTGTCGCGCACCTTTACACAGGGCGCATCGGTGTCGCTGAAAACGCGGCTGAAGGTCGAGAAGGCCGCGGATGAGCTTGGCTACAGCCCGAACGCGCTGGCCTCATCGCTGACAACGGGTCGCACCAAACTGATCGGGTTGATCTCGAACAACTTTCACAACCCGCTCTTTCTTGAGGTGTTCGATCTTTTCACGCGCAGCCTGCAGGATCGCGGGTTGCGGCCCTTGCTGGTCAATCTGACAGATGAAACCGATCCCGCCAGTTCGCTGCAGTTGCTGCGACAGTATTCGGTGGACGGGGTGATCGTGGCCTCATCGACCTTATCGCCTGAATTTTCTTTGGCATTTCACAAAGCGCAAATTCCTGTCGTGCATTCGTTCGGGAAATTCGCCCACGCACCACGCGTTCATGTGGTCGGCATCGACAATGTCGAATGCGGACGGATGGCCGCCCGCACCCTGATTGCACGGGGCTACCGGCGTGTTGCCTTTCTGGGCGGACCCTCGGCCGCCACCTCGACCATTGACCGTCGGGCAGGCTTTATCGACGTCGTCAACGCGCACGGCGACATGACTGCAACCGAAAGCTTTGCCACCGCCTATTCCTTTGATGCAGGGCGCGCAGAAATGCTAGACCTGTTGAAATCAGACCCCGCCGAGGCCTATTTCTGCGGTGATGACGTCGTCGCTGTAGGCGCCCTCAGCGCGATCAGTGAGAACGGCTTGCGCGTGCCTGAAGACATCGGGATTATCGGGTTGAACGATATGGAAATGGCCCGTTGGCAAAGCATCAACCTGACAACCATTCGCCAACCGATCCGCGAGATCATCGACAGCTCGATCGAGATGGTGACCGCGATGACCGAAGACCCCAAACGCCATCCCGAAGCGCGGCTTTTCGGCTGCGAGATCGTGGAACGGGGTACATTACGCCCCCTGCCCTAAGCCAATTGCATGATTTGTGTACGTTCAGGCCGCGAACAGGTTTATTGCCTTGGCTTCGGTGACGCGGATCGCCGGACGGGACGTTTTCAGGTCAGCCGACCGGCTGTTGTCAGTGCGGATGATGGCTTCAACATCGCGATCTTCGATTGCCGAAAGCGCGACCTCACCGGGGTGCAGGCTTTCCGTGACCAAGCCGTTTGACCAAACCAGTTCGTGGCGATCAAACAGCAGGTGAAAATAGGAACCGGTCCAGTTTTCCAGAACGTCCACACCGGGCGCGCTCAGGAAAGCCTTGGCAGGAATGAGAACATCAGGATGACCGAACAAAAGCTCGGCCCGCCAGTCGTTCACGCGTATGCGGTGTTGCGGCGACACGACCAGATCGGTCCACGGCAGATCATTCCCCATCGCACCTGCTGAAATTCTGACAGGTCGAAGATCGGGATGTTCGGCAAGCGTCAAGGTATCCAGTTTGCGGCGACCAACCCATCTGACGGTCTGAAACCCGTTATCAACCGTTCTGACGCTGTCCCCCACAAGCAGGCTTTCTACGGGTCGCGGCCCAAGCTCTGTGTCGATCACCGTGCCGTCTGCGAAACAAATGACGATAGGGGGATTGGGGGCCAGCAAATCGCGCTCTTGGGGATCAAGGATCTTGATCGTTCCGGTGAACCCGTCCCCGTATTCGAATGTAACTTCATTTTCCCGAGGCACGCCGATCTGTATATTCTCGGCACCGCTCAACGTTAACATATCAAGCGGGTCATAGCCTTTGATGGTAATCTGCAAACCATCACGTTGAAAACTGTCCACGTCGATAATAACGCGATTGGCCACAGTGTCCGCCTCGCCGAAATCGACCCTGAAATTACGGGCACTGGCATTCGCCGCAGCGACATTGATCGTTGCACCGTCGGGGGCACCAATCTCTACACGATCGCCATTTTTCACCAAGACGGTTTGACCGTCCTGTGTGGCAGCAATTTTAGCCATAGTATGCTCGTTCCGCTCAGGTCCCCGTTTTCTACGAGGTTAGGACAGAGTGTGACCTAAGCCTGCACATTTCGCAACCAAAGGTTACGCACCCGTGCAGATCAGCGGCCAGAATGCCGCCGGATCAGGCCACAGCTCCGATTGCGCGCGCTTCGCGACGGGTAATCATGGGTCGCACTGCCTTGTTCGGCGCATCCTTCGACAGATCTCGTCCGGGGAAAAGCGCAATCAATTCCTCGCGGGCGGCTTCAGGAATAGAGTCGATACAGGTCGGGCCGGGGTTGAAACTTTCGGTCAGAAGACCGTCAGAATACACCAACTCATGGTTATCAAACTGCAGATGCAAATACGTTATTTCAGTTTTATCCCACGCCTGAACCACGGTCCGGTCGTCCATCAGATGCGCTGCGGCGACCAGAACCTGCAGTTCTCCGTAGAATAGCTCGGCCAGCCAGCCTTCCAGCAGGACGCGATGCTGTGGCGAAACCAGCATATCGCGTAAAGGTTGGCCGGCACCAAAGGCATCTTTGCGAATACGGACCGGCCGAAAGCCCGGCGACATGGCCATCCGGTAAGGGCTGACTGTTGTTGTTCCGATCCAGCGGATCGGCTGACTACCATGGTCGAGCGTCGTCACCAAATCGTCCACGCTCAGCGTCTCCACATGCCTTTCACCGTCCGGCGTCAGGATCAGCGTCCCGGGTGTAAAGCAGGGTGGCGCCGCAAAGTCGTCAGCGGGTATTGGCGGGATCCCGAAACTACCCGGTCCCTCACTGGCCTCAATGACTTTCAGTGGCGCACCGATCGGTGGGAATTGCCCGACAAAAGCCAGCCCTTCAATAGTGGCGTAGCTGGGTGAGGAATTGTTGAAATTGACCGCAATGGCGACGTATTCATCGCCCGTATCCTGATCCAAAAGGGTTATCAGATACTCTGCCTCAACGACCGTATTCCTGCTGTAGTCAGCATTGTCGAATTCACTACGGCTGCGCGTTCTCTGGTCACCGTCGTTATCATCAAAGTTATTGTCTGATGCTGGCCGGTCGCGGATCCTGATCTCTTCATAACTGTTGGACTCCAGCGTGATGAACAACCCGACCAGATGCGAACCGTCACCTTGGGTCACACCATCCAGTTGCCCGCCACCGGACACTGTGATCTCGCTTTCTCCAAGCGCCCAAATTGAATAGTTTGCCATACTACCCTGCCTGCTGCGTTGCCTTGTTTTCGCCACAATAGCACATGGCTGTGGAATGTCGCGGCGGGCTGTTCAGATATTTGCGCGCAATTGTGCCGGCCTGTTGCATCCGAAACACATGGCGAGAACTGGCGAGCGGTGCGTTTAAGTCAACGGAACATGGGTGGCCGTGCGTCAACCCAGACACCGTCCTGAACGGCAGAATCCACAGCCGCGTAAACCGCAGCCATCGACCGCAACCCATCTTCGGCGGTTGGCAATGCGGCTGCGGTCTCACCCCGGATGGCTGCAGCAAGATCGACATAGATGTTCGCCACAGCCAGCGGGAAACCTTCGGGATGCGCAATTGCAACACGGCTGAGGCGTGTGGCTTCATCTGACAGGGACCCGTCGCCTTTTTCCATGATCTGTGTGCGGCCACCAACGGGGGTATAGTAGACCTGATTGGGCTGCTCGGATGCCCACCGCATCCCGCCGGTTTCGCCAAAGATCTGAATGTCAAAGCCGTGCTGCCGGCCAATCGCTACCGACGAAGACCAAAGCCTGCCCACGGTGCCGCGCTCGGTGCGGAAATTCACCATGGCATCGTCTTCCAACTCGCGGCTAGGAATGGTCGAGGCAAAATCAGCCGACAGGCTGCGCACCTCGTCACCGGCGATAAAGCTGGCCATATGCAAAGCGTGAATACCGCAGTCCGCGAACTGACCCGACACTCCTGCCATCGCCGGATCATACCGCCACCGCACGCGCGGATTGTCCGCGTCAGTGGCATCGCCATGGTGGCCATGGCTGAAGTTTGTCACGATCAGGCGCACCTTGCCCACCTGCCCCGATGCCACCATATGGCGCATCTCGCGCACCATCGGATAGGCCGAATAGCAGTAATTCACCGCACAGATTTTGCCCGAAGCGCGCGCCACCTGCACAATTTCTTCGCCTTCTTCGACGGTCATGGTCATCGGCTTTTCGCACAAGACGTTGAACCCGGCCTCAAGAAAAGCTTTTGTGATCTCGAAATGGGTAGAGTTCGGCGTTGCGACCGTTACCAGATCAACGCGGTCGGCGCGGTCTTTTTCGCCCGCCAGCATCTCTTGCCAGTTGCCGTAAGCGCGATCCGGTGCCACCCCAAGGCGTTGCGCATAGGCGCGGCCTTTGTCTGCGTCGACATCCAGCGCACCTGCCGCCATCGTAAAGTTACCATCTGCCTGCGCGCCCAGACGGTGCGCCGGTCCGATCTGGCTGCCTTCGCCGCCGCCGATCATGCCCCAGTTCAGTTTTGTCATCGCAAGCGTTCCTTATTCAAAGCCGATGGACTGCAGGTAGGCGCGGTTGATTTTGGCATCGCGCAGGCTGTCCGTGTCGGGCAACGTCGGGTCGCAATCCTGTTCGACGGTGCACCAGCCTTCAAACCCGTGATCCAGCAGAATTTGCCGGACGCGCGGGAAATCCACATCACCATCACCAAGGTTGCAGAAAATGCCCTGACCGCAGGCATCATAGAACCCCGTACCTTTGGCGATCACATCTGCTTTCACGATCGGGTTGATGTCTTTAAAATGCATGTAGCTGATGCGCGCGATATGTCGCTCCATGAAGGCAACAGGATCAAACCCCGCGTATGAATGATGGCCCGTGTCGAAACAGATCTTGAGAATGCTGTCGTCGACCTCATCCAGCAGCCGCTCGAGCTCGGGCTCGAAATCCATAAAGCCCGCGGCATGCGCATGAATGCCCACGGTCAGTCCGTAATCGGTACCCATTTGTGCAATATGGGCAATACGGTCACGAAACGCGGCCCATTCGGTGCCGTCCATCTGTTCGGCATCTGTCGCGCGGCCTGCCGTTGGCGCGCGCCGCGGCGAGATAGAATCGATCAGCACCAGATGTTCAGCGCCATGCGCCTTTAGGGCGGCACAGGTCCGCTTGGCGGCATCCAGCACGTCATCCCAGGCGCTCGGATCATGGAAAGGTCGAAACACCACACCCCCGATCAAGGTCAAATCATGCTCCGCCAGCGCATCGCCCAAAATCGCAGGGTCCTCCGGCATAAACCCGACGGGGCCCAGTTCGATCCCCTTGTAGCCTGCTTCGGCATTTTCACGCAGCACATCGCGCCACGCCGGATTACGTGCATCATCTGCAAATTCCACACCCCACGAACAGGGGGCATTGCCGATACGGATTGTCATGAAAGTGCTCCCTTATCCTTGTGGAGTGGTGACAGAGGTCCAGGCCCCTGCCCTATGCGACTGGCGCGCCGCCTCGATGATCTCGCTTGCGGCCAACCCGTCGCGGAACGTCGGCCATAGCGCCGTGCCGGCCTCAATCGCGCTCAGAAAATCGCGCGCTTCGATGATGATCTGGTCCTGATAGCCGGTGCCATGACCCGGCCCCTGACAAAATGGCAGGTAGTCGGGGTGCGCAGGCCCTGTCAGAATTTGTTTGAAGCCGCGTTCGGCTTCGGGACCTTCGGCTTTATACAACCAGATCGAATTCTGATCTTCCTGATTGAACCGTATCGCGCCCTTGGTGCCGGTCACTTCGTAGATATAGCCCATCTTGCGGCCCGTCGCGGTACGGCTGAAAAACAGATGCCCCATCGCGCCGCTCGTAAAACGGCACATGATCTGGCCTTGGTCATCGTTTTCAACGGGGTCGCCGCCGCGTGTTTTATGCACCGTCTCGATCTCGGCCATCACCGACCGGACGGGCCCGATCAGTGCCAGTGCCGCGTTGACCATATGCGGCGCGAGATCGCCCATACAGCCGTTCGACTGACCCTTGGCGCGCCATGTCGCGGGTGCGTCGGGGTCTGCGTAGAAATCCTCGGTGTGTTCCCCGCGAAACCACGTGACGTCGCCAATCGCGCCCTCGGCAATCAGGTTGCGTGCGAACTGCGCCGCTGGCGTGCGGATATAGTTAAACCCGATCATATTGACGAGACCCGCGCCCTCGGCCACGTCGACCATCGCGCGCGCATCGTTCAGGCAAGCACCCAGAGGTTTTTCGCAGAACACCGGCTTTCCCTCGCGCGCGACCGCATGCATGATTTCAAGGTGTGTTTCTGGTGGTGATGCGATGATAACAGCTTCGACACGCGGGTCAGCCACCAGCCTGCGCCAATCGCCTGTGCTGCGCGCGAACCCAAAGCTTTTGGCATAGCGTTCTGCCGACTGATCTGACGAGGCCGCGACCATTTCCAAACGCGGGCGTAGGGCCGTGTCAAAGACCGCACCGACCGCTTGCATGGCGACTGCATGTGCCTTGCCCATGTAGCCGCCGCCGATAATGCCAATGCCGATCTCGGCCATGTTGCCTCCCAAAAAACATATTGCAACCGGTTGCAACACGGGTATCTATAAAGTGCGCATCCCGTCAAGCGACAATCGGTGCGCAAGCAGGAGGGGGCCGACATGACAGACAAGACCGTAAAGCTGACGACCGCGCAGGCGATCATCCGGTATCTCAATGCGCAATTCATCGAGATCGACGGCGAAAGGGTGCGGTTGTGCGGGGGCGGCTTTGGTATCTTCGGGCATGGCAATGTCACCTGTCTGGGCGAAGCGCTTTACGACGTACGCGACACGCTGCCGCTGTACCGCGGGCAAAACGAACAAAGCATGGGCTTTGCCGCCGCTGCCTACGCCAAATACCATTTGCGCCGCCGCTTTATGTTTTGCACGGCCTCTGCCGGGCCGGGCACGGCGAACCTTTTGACCGCGGCGGCACTGGCGCATGCCAACCGTCTGCCGATGCTGATGCTTTGTGGCGATACCTTTCTGACCCGACTGCCGGATCCGGTGTTGCAACAGCTCGAACACTACGGCAATCCGGCGCTGGGGCTAAACGATGCGTTCAAAGCCGTCAGCCGGTACTGGGACCGCATCACCCACCCCGCGCAGATCATCCAGTCCCTGCCTGCCGCACTGGCCACCCTGCTGGACCCCGCCGATTGCGGCCCCGCGTTTATTGCTCTGCCCCAAGACGTGCAGGGCTGGGCCTATGATTATCCGGTGGAACTGTTCGCCGAGAAAACCCACCGGATCCGACGCCAGACCCCCGACGCGCTGGAAATCGCCGACGCCGCGATGGCGATCAAATCCGCCGACCGCCCCGTGATCATCGCCGGTGGCGGTGTGCAGTATTCCGGTGCCGTGGCCGAACTGACCGCCTTTGCCGAGGCGCATAATATCCCCGTGATCGAAACCATCGCGGGCCGCGCCAATCTGCACGACACGCACCCGCTGAACATCGGACCCGTGGGCGTGACCGGATCAGACAGCGCCAACACGGTTGCACAACAAGCAGACGTGATCCTGTCGGTCGGATGCCGCCTGCAGGATTTCACCACGGGGTCATGGACTGCATTTGCCAAGGACGCCGCAATCATCTCGTTGAATGCCGCGCGACACGACGCAGGCAAACATATGTCCCTGCCGGTCGTCGGTGACGCCAAACTGGGGATCGAGGCACTGGATGCCGCACTGGCGGGCTATCAAGCCCCTGGCACATGGACCCGCCTTGCCCAAGACGCCCGCAAGGAATGGTCAGCTTATGTTGCAGAAAACGTCAAACCGGGAAACCGCCCCAATTCTTATGCGCAAGCGATTGGCGTGGTGAATGCACTTTGCGACAAACGTGACCGCGTGGTCGCCGCCGCCGGTGGCCTGCCCGCCGAGGTTACTGCCAACTGGCGCACGCTGGACATCGGCACAGTGGATGTTGAATTTGGGTTTTCCTGCATGGGCTATGAGATCGCAGGCGGCTGGGGCGCGCGCATCGCACAATCCGAAAAAGAGCCCGATCAGGATACCATCGTCTTTTGCGGTGACGGATCATACCTGCTGATGAATTCGGACATTTATTCTTCAGTGCTGACGCGCAAAAAGCTGATCGTGCTTGTGCTGGACAACGGCGGCTTTGCCGTCATCAACAAACTGCAAAACAACACCGGCAACGAAAGCTTTAACAACCTGATCGTGGATGCGCCAACCGTGCCGGACGCCTTTGCGGTGGATTTCGTAGCACATGCGGCGTCCATGGGCGCAAACGCCCTGCGCGTGGACACACCTGCTGAATTGGCCGAGGCCTTCAAAGCAGCCAAGGGCGCCGACAAAACATCCGTGATCGTCATGAACGTCGATGCCTATGACGGCTGGACCACGCAAGGCCACACATGGTGGGAGGTCGGCACACCCGAAGTGTCCGACAGCGCACGCGTGCGTGACGCCCATGTCGAATGGGAAGCCACCCGCTCTAAACAAAGAAAGGGCGTGTGATGACCCCCATGACACTAAACGCCTTAAGGGCTGGCATCGCGCAGAAAAACTTTGTCATTCTGGGACGAGCGGGCATGGATATGTTCGCCCATCCCCCGGGCACCAAAAGCGAAGAGGCAGAGGTTTTTCACGCAGACCTTGGCGGGTCATCCGCGAATATCGCCGTGGGTCTGTGCAAATTTGGCTGCAGCGCGGCGCTGGTCACCTCTGTCTCTGATGATGCGGTTGGTCGGTTCTGCCTCAACAAGCTGAAACACTACGGTGTAGAGACTGAATACGTCACCTCTGTCGGGGGCGAAGCGCGCAATTCGCTGGCGGTCTACGAATCCTGCATCGATGACTTCCAGAATGTGATCTACCGCAATGGCGCTGCCGATTTCCAAGTCACCCAAGAGGACATGGCCCGCGTTGATTTCGGCCCCTACGGCGCCTTGGTCACCGCCGGCACAGTCTTTGCGGCCGAACCGTCGCGTTCCGCGACCTTTGCCGCCTTTGAAACCGCCCGTGCGCGCGGCCTGCCTGTGATCTTCGACATAGATTACCGCCCCTATTCGTGGCCATCGCCTGCGATTGCGGCTGACGTGTTGTCGCGCGCAGGAGCTGCCAGTGATATGATCGTAGGTAACGACGAAGAATTCGGTTTTATGGCCGGTGACATGGCCAAAGGGCTACAAAAAGCCCAAAGCCTTGCAGAAAACGGCGTGGCCATCGTGATTTACAAGATGGGCGAAAAAGGCGCTGTGACCTTTGCAGGCGGTCAGGAAATACACACCGGCATCTACCCTGTTCAGGCGGTGAAACCCAACGGTGCGGGCGACAGCTTTATGGCCGGTCTGCTGTCTGGCATCGCTGAAGGTCAGGACCTGCGCGACGCGGTGCTGCGCGGCTCTGCCTGTGCGTCGATTGTCGTGTCCAAACCCGGTTGCGCGCCTGCAATGCCCACACATGACCAGCTTACTACATTTCTGGCCGGCCACCCCGGCCCAACCGAAAGGTAACCCCATGCATATCGCGCCCTTTGACAATAAAAACAAACCGATCGTGGACGTGAACGACCCGCTGGTGCCACTGAATTACTTCAACATCGTCAAACTGAAAAAAGGCGAAAGCTTTGGCTACGCGGTGCCCGGCTTCGAGACCTGCATCGCACCGGCCACGGGCCTTCTGGATGTCTCTGTCGGCGGTTTCGAGGCCAAACAACTGGGCGGACGCGGCGTAGACGTCTGGGACGGAGAGCCTGAAGGCGTCTATGTCCCATCAGGTGCCGAGGCGCGCTTTACCTGCCTGTCAGACACCGCCGAAGTGTTCATTGCAGGGGCCAAATATGATGTCGCGCTGGAACCCTTCGCCGTGCGTCATGATGAAATCGATCTGGTGCAATACGGGTCTGACGATACTAAAACGCACCGTAAAATCAAACATATACTGGGTGCCAATCAACACGAGCGCGTAGGCCGCCTGCTGGTGTCGGAACTGTTCACAGTGGGTGCAGGGGGGTGGTCGGGTTTTCCCAGCCACAAACACGACACCGACCGCCTGCCAGACGAGACACGCCACGACGAGACGTATAATTTCCGCTTTAAACCCGACTACGGGTCAGGCCTGCAGATGCTGCAACGCGAAGATAACGAACCGGGCGATGCCTATCACATCGTCAACGGCTCCACGATTTGCATTGATAAGGGCTATCACCCGTGCTGCGTGCTGCCGGGGTACGAGATGTACTACTTTACGATCCTCGGCGGTCTCAGCCAGCGCAGCCTCAAACAATATTTCCAACCCACCCACGCCGAGCAGCTGCACACCATCCCCGGAATCATGGATATGGTGGCAAAGTTCAAATGACCCTCGCCACGCTCTCGGATGTCCTGCACCCCGCGCTGAAAAACGGCTATGCTGTCGCGGGCCTTGTTACCTTGGGGTGGGAAGACATGCGCGCCTATGCCCGTGCGGCCGAAGCCGAAGGCTTGCCCGTCATCCTGCAGGCGGGTCCGTCTTGTCGCAACCACACCCCTCTGCCCGTTCTGGGCGCGATGTTCCGCGCGCTGGCCGACAGCGTTTCGGTGCCCGTCGTGGCCCATCTCGACCACGGGTACACCTATGAGGAATGCCAGCAGGCGCTTGATAGCGGCTTTACCTCACTGATGTTCGATGGCTCGAACCTGCCGTTGGCTGAAAACATCGACAAAACCGCGCGAATTGCCGAAATGGCCCATGCGGCAGGCATCTCCTGCGAGGGAGAGATCGGGTTTGTTGGCTATTCAGATGGTGCAAACTCTGAAGGGACCGATCCGGCCGAGGCCGCACAATTTGCCGTAGACTCCGGTGTGGATGCCATGGCCATTTCGGTGGGCAATGTTCATTTGCAGCAACACAAGGAAGGCGGCCTTGATGAGGCCCGCATCCGTGCCATCGAAGCCCTGACCGATGTGCCGCTGGTGATCCATGGCGGCTCGGGCGTGCCCGTCGCACAGCGTCGCATGCTGGCGCAGACCTCGGCCATCTGCAAATTCAACATCGGGACGGAATTGCGCATGGCCTTTGGTAGCGCGCTAAGAGAGGCTGTTGCCCGTGACCCTGCGCGCTTTGATCGCGTGCAGATCCTTTCTGACGTCGAGGCACCACTTGAACTAGCGGCGCGGCAGATTTTACGCAACCTTGCTGCAAAACAGGCTCTATAAAAGGAATTTGATATGGTCTCGATCGGTATATTGGGCTGCGGACGTATCGGACAGGTCCACGCACGCAGTATCGCCCGCATGGACAATGCACGCCTGACCGCGGTGGCAGACGCCCTGCCCCAGGCCGCTCAGGCCCTGGCGGATGCATCGGGTGCTGCAGCACGTGCGGCCGACAAGATTATCACCGCCAGCGACATCGACGCGGTCATTGTCGCGACCCCCACATCGCTGCACTACGAACAAATTCACGCCCTCGCAGAGGCAGGCAAAGCTATCTTTTGCGAAAAACCCATTGATCTGTCGTCGGATCGGGCCGCAGAATGCATGGAGATCGTCCACCGGACAGGCGTGCCGTTTATGACCGCCTTTAACCGCCGGTTTGACCCGCATTTTGCCCACCTGCGGGCACAGTTGGCATTGGGCGCCATTGGCGATACCGAGATGGTGGTCATCACCTCGCGCGACCCCGCCCCACCCCCCGTTAGCTACATCGAGCAATCAGGCGGTCTGTTTCGGGATATGATGATACATGATTTTGACATGGCCCGGTTTCTACTGGCCGAAGAACCGGTCGAGGTTTTTGCCGCCGGCTCCTGCCTTGTCGATCCCGACATTGGTGCTGCCGGAGATATCGACACCGCAATGGTCACGCTCAAAACCGCGTCGGGCAAGCTCGCGCAGATCAATAACTCGCGGCGCGCCACCTATGGCTACGACCAGCGCGTTGAGGTGCACGGGTCGCAAGGTATGCTACAGGCGGCCAACCAGTTAGAGCATCAAGTGACCCTCTCAGGCGCGGGTGGCTTTACGTCCGCACCGAACCAACATTTCTTTCTGGAACGGTATGAGGCGGCCTATCTAGCTGAAATGAAGAGCTTTGTAGCATCGCTACGCTCTGACACAAGCCCAAGCCCCGGCATAGCAGACGGGGTTGCGGCCCAGCGTCTGGCCGATGCCGCAACACGGTCACTGGTCACCGGTGTCCCCGAAAGTCTGATTTAGCCTGATCTTGCGACGTCCGGTCCGTTGTTGCAGGGCTCGGGTTCAGATCTCGTGTTTTCGAGTCCGCGATCCCCTTCATCGTCCGCACGATCTGCGGGGCAAGTGGTGCGGAATACGTCCCCTCAGGGCGCGACAACTGTTCGGCGTGGGGCAGACGGGTTTGGGATGCATCACAGGCAGATCGGGTAAAAAACTACACAGCTTTCGCAACCTCGAACGCGCCTTCACTAAACCGCGCGTGCCTGAATTTTGTCAGGTCAAGGCGGCTCGACCCCGTGGCAATCCATTCGCTGAGTTGCTGGCCGACAGCGGGCCCGACTGCAAAGCCGTAACCGCTGAACCCGCAGGCAACATAAGCATTCTCGTGCGCGTTCAATTTGTCGATGATCGGCAAGAGATCCGGCGTGATATCTATGCGCCCGGCCCATTGCCTTGCTTTCTCGAGCGGCCCGATTTCGGGAAAAAGTCGGTTGAACTCGGCCAGGTTCAATTCTGTTTTTTGCCGGTCCACTTGGGGTTCTTGCAACGGGTCGAACGCTTTACCACGAGACACCTTATTGGTTAAACTGCGCAGCATCTCCGCCCCCAGAGTAATCTTGAGCTGATCGCGGTTTTGTAGAATTGCGGGCAAAAAGTAGCGCAAGTTCGTCAAGCTTTCCAAAGTTAAATCGTGGTTCGTGCGCACGTTCCGATAGCCATTTCCGACGACAAAAGACCCATCTCTATTCGGCCTGAACGAAACTTTAGGGCACCACATTGCGATATCCGTAAACTGTTCCGCCGGCG
>Ga0316197_10001177_pt1 | contig 18807 bp, 16 predicted proteins | sample OudBiesiAoxic_MG_FD_204939 | JGI IMG/M metagenome (GOLD analysis project Ga0316197, IMG submission 204939) | Coastal sediment microbial communities from Oude Bieten Haven, Netherlands - site A oxic | ecosystem: Environmental > Aquatic > Marine > Coastal > Sediment | place: Netherlands... | reverse complement strand
CTCATCCGTGGTCGCGTGAAAGGACACGGCAAGCTGACACCCGATTTCCTCGGCCGTCCGCGCAATTTCGGGCACGACGCCAGAGGTCGACAGCGTAATGCGGCGGCGGGAAAGCTGAATGCCTTCGGCATCCATCGCGATCTTCATCGCGTCGCGCACATTCTCAAAATTATAAAGCGGCTCGCCCATCCCCATCAGCACGATATTGGACAAAAGCCGGGTTTCGTCTTTTGGCGCGCCGATTTCAGGCCATTCGCCCAGATCGTCACGCACTACCATAACCTGCCCGATAATCTCAGCGGCGGTCAGGTTGCGCACAAGCTTTTGCGTGCCCGTGTGACAGAAAGAACAAGTCAGCGTGCAGCCAACCTGAGAAGAGACACACAGCGTGCCACGCCCCTCTTCGGGGATATACACGACCTCAACCTCGTGACCGCCAGCAATGCGCACCAGATATTTCCGCGTGCCATCTTCGCTGACTTGACGAGTCACCACTTCCGGCACTTCGATCACAAACTTTTCCGCCAAGTCAGCCCGATACGCCTTGGCAAGGTTTGTCATCTCGGAAAAATCGCGCACGCCCCATTGGTAGATCCACTGCCAGATCTGACCGACCCGCATTTTCGCCTGTTTTTCGGGTGTTCCGGCGACGATCAGCGCCTCGCGCATCCGATCTCGGGTCATACCCACAAGGTTCATTGGCCCTTCCGGCAGTTTGCGCGGAATGGTGTGTACGTCTTGGGTGATCGGTGCAGTAGCGGACATAAGGCGACTCGCGGCTAGGGTGATGCGCCTCTATATAGGAGCCTGCAGAATTTGCAAAAGGGTGCGGCCAACGTGATGCGAACATGCGGCCTGCTCGATTTCCCGGAATCGGCACATGGAAACGGTGCAAACCTAGCCTGCGGATTACCCCCCGCAGCGCTTCGCGGCGTCCTCAACAGCGGCCGTGAACCCAAGCAGGCTGAACGAATCTTTCGTATTCGTGCCCCTGCCCGAACGCCCCGACAGCACGGCATTTGCACCGCGCTTCATTGCCGTGATGATCTTGGCATCATCATCGGTCGTTGCAGGCCATGCCCATTCACCTTCGGTGAAAAGCTCAAAAGACGTACCGGAAATTTCCATTGTGACGGTGGAGCCCGACGCAAAAGGATATCCGCCCGTAAAGGCCACCTGACCCTTGGCACCGGCAGAGGGACGGTAAAACACCATCAGCAACGTCTGCCCACGGTTCACCGCAACCACGCGACCGTCGCGGGAATTCACGGTTTCCTTCGGCGTAGAAACCCCCCAGCATTCAGTTGGATTGTCTTCGACAAACACGCTCCAGTCGGTCTTGGCCGCCACGCGATTTGTGCTTTGTTCCTGTGCGAGGACACCCGTCGCCATCACGGCCATCGTCCCGATTGCGCACCCAATCGTCTTCATCATTCCCATTGTCCAGCCTCCAAGCTGTCCTTGACCTCAATACCTTTCAGACACCCGTTGGCGGTGCTTTGCTCACCACTCTTGTTCCAAGCGCCTGTTATCTTGTCGACGAAGAGCATATTAACGCCAAACAAGCGACAGACGAAACCCTGATTGGCAGGTTTTCGCTTAACTAAAAGGTGATGAATGACGCAACCGGCTCCTTTCGCAGAAATCTGGCGCGGCCCGTTTCTGGAGAGTGTCCACGAAGGGCACGCAGTCATCTGCGACGAGGCAGGTCAGATCGTGGAAAGCTGGGGCGACCCGGCGCATGTCATTCTGCCGCGTTCCTCGTCCAAGATGATACAGGCCCTGCCACTGATCACCTCGGGGGCCGCCGATGCGCACAGCCTGACCACCGAACAGCTTGCCCTGGCCTGTGCGTCGCACAATGGGGCGGCCATTCACACTGACCGGGTGAATGCATGGATGAATACATTGGGCCTGAGCGACGACGCTTTCCGCTGCGGCCCACAAGAGCCCGATGACCGGCCCGCGATGGAAGCCCTCATTCGCGCCTACGAAAAACCCTGCCAAGTCCATAATAATTGTTCGGGCAAACACGCGGGATTTCTGACGCTGAACACGCATCTGGGCGGCAATGCAGAGTATATCGACCCCGACCATCCGGTCCAAAAGGCCTGTCTTGAGGCGTTTGAAACAGTTACCGAAGAAACCTCTCCCGGTTACGGGATTGACGGCTGTTCCGCGCCGAATTTCGCCTGCACACTTCACGGTATGGCCCGTGCCATGGCCCATTTTGCGGCCGCGCCAGAAGGATCAGCCGAGGTGCGCTTGCACCAGGCGATGCGTTTGCATCCGGAGCTGGTCGCGGGCGAAGGGCGTGCCTGCACTGAACTGATGCGCGCGATGGACGGCAAGGTTGCGTTGAAAACAGGGGCCGAAGGGTTCTTTATCGCCATCCTGCCCGAACAAAAGCTCGGTATCGCGCTGAAAGCGGCCTGCGGCACAACCCGCGCTGCTGAATGTGCGATTGCGACATTGCTGGTGCGTCTGGGCGTTCTGGATGCCAATCATCCCGCAACACGCAAACGCATGAATGCGCCGATCACGAACCGGCGTGACATCATGACTGGTACGCTTCGGCCTGCGGCTGGATTGATCTGATCTTCGTGCGTCTGCGCGCCCTGCGATAGCATTTGCAGCCGCTGCCTCGCGTCTGCCTGCCTGCGTCAGGTCAGTATGAAGTCATCCTTGGTGTATCCCTGCACGTACAGAAGGGATGTCAGATCCCCGTTGTTGATCCGGACGTCGCATTCTGCGGCGACCGCCGGTTTGGCGTGCAGCGCAACCCCCAGACCGGCGCGTTTCAGCATGCCAAGGTCATTGGCGCCATCTCCGACCGCGATCACATCTACATCTGCGAGGCCCAGACGCGCGGTGACCTGCTCCAGCGCGTCAACTTTAGCCTGTTTGCCAAGGATCGGCTCCGCAACCTGTCCTGTCAGCGATCCGTCTTCGATGATCAGCGTATTCGCGCGGTTTTCATCAAAGCCCAGCGCCTGTGCCACCTGCGCCGTAAAAGCGGTAAAGCCCCCGGATACCAGCACCGACGTCGCGCCGTGCGCCTTCATCGTCGCGACCAAAGCCTTGCCGCCGGGCATCAAGGTGATGCGCTCTGCAAGGACCTTATCGATCACGCCTGCGTCCAGGCCTTTCAACAAACCAACCCGTTCGCGCAGCGCGCCTTCGAAATTCAGCTCTCCGTTCATCGCCCGCGCAGTGATGTCCTTGACGCGGGCACCCACGCCCGCCTCGTCCGCCAGTTCATCAATGCATTCCTGCTGGATCATCGTGCTGTCCATGTCCGCCAGCAACATCCGCTTCTTGCGGGCCTCTGTCGGGACAATAACCAGATCGACCTGCATGGACTGGCAACTTTCCCAGACCTCCCACAGGTTGCCGGGCATTTTCGCGACAGCAAATTCTGCCGCCTCGTCCGGGGAAAGCCAAATCGCATCGCCGCCGCCCCAGGCATTTCGCAGGCTTTCCACCAGCGCGGGCTCCAGCCCCTTGGTTTCAGGGGAAGTCAGCAAGACAACAGTGAACATTGGCAAAGTTTCCGATCCGCGTCAGTGATGTCGCAGAATTGCGAACGAGCGGCGGTCTAGACCCATTTTTCCGATTGTGCCAGCCCGGCGATCCCCGTAAGTGCGTCCGTGGGACACCCTTCCCCAACGAAGGGCGCATATCTGAGAGGGTAGCATTCATGGCTATTGAACAACCGGCAACGCGGCCGGCCAATCCGCGTTTCTCTTCTGGCCCCTGCGCCAAACCCCCCGTCTTTAATCTGAACAACCTTGCTGACGCGCCTTTGGGCCGGTCACATCGCGCAGCCGTGGGTAAGTCCAAGCTGCTGGAAGCGATTGAAACCACGCGCGACATCCTCGGCGTGCCTGCAGACTACCGCATTGGCATCGTACCCGCGTCTGACACAGGCGCCTTTGAGATGGCAATGTGGACCATGCTGGGCGAGCGGCCCGCAGAAATGGTCGCGTGGGAATCCTTCGGGGCGGGCTGGGTCACCGATGTGGTCAAGCAGCTCAAGATCGAGGCCAACGTGCACGAAGCAGCCTACGGCGAGATCGTCGATATGGCGGCGCTCAACTATGACAATGACGTCTGCTTTACATGGAACGGAACGACATCTGGCGTCCGCGTTCCCACCGGCGATGTGATCCCGGCGGATCGTGGTGGTCTGACGCTGTGCGACGCCACCTCGGCTGCGTTTGCGATGGATCTGCCCTGGGACAAGCTCGATGTGACGACGTTCTCCTGGCAGAAGGTGCTGGGTGGCGAAGCAGCGCATGGTATGTTGATCCTCAGCCCCCGTGCAGTGGAACGGCTGGAAAACTACACGCCCGCATGGCCGCTGCCCAAGATTTTCCGCCTGACCAAGGGTGGCAAGCTGAACGAAGGCATTTTCCGGGGCGAGACGATCAACACGCCCTCCATGCTCTGTGTTGAGGATTATCTTCAGGCACTTACATGGGCAAAGTCCGTGGGTGGACTGAAAGGATTGATTGCGCGTGCGGATGCCAACGCGCAGGCGATTGCAGATTTCGTGACGGATCACGACTGGATCGAATTCCTTGCCGCTGACCCCGCGACACGGTCGAATACATCGGTTTGCCTGAAGTTCTCTGATGACCGGATTACCGATGGTGCCGCCTTTGCAAAAGCGGTTGCCAAGCGGCTGGCGGACGAGAACGTGGCGCTTGACGTTGGCGCGTATCGCGACGCACCTCCGGGTTTGCGTATCTGGTGCGGCGGCACGGTTGAAACCTCGGATATCGAGGCAATGCTGCCCTGGCTGGCCTGGGCTTTCGACGCCGAAATCAACGCATAACGCTCATCATGAGATTTCATCTCTTCTTCGCGAGGACAGCCGCTGGCTGGACGAGCGACCCTGCATGAAAGGACCGAAAATGGCTCCCAAAGTACTCATCTCCGACAAGCTCAGCGACGCGGCTGTGCAGATCTTCAAGGACCGCGGCATCGACGTGGATTTCCAGCCCGATCTGGGCAAGGACAAGGACAAACTGGCCGAGGTAATCGGCAACTACGATGGCCTTGCCATCCGCTCCGCCACCAAGGTCACCGAGAAGATCCTCGCCAATGCACCGAACCTCAAGGTCATCGGGCGTGCCGGGATCGGCACGGACAACATCGACAAGGATGCGGCGTCCAAGAAAGGTGTGATCGTGATGAACACGCCTTTCGGCAACATGATCACCACGGCCGAACATGCCATCGCCATGATGTTCGCCGTGGCCCGTCAGATTCCCGAAGCCAGCGCCTCGACCCACGCTGGCAAGTGGGAGAAATCCAAGTTCATGGGCGTGGAACTTACCGGCAAGACCCTTGGCGTGATCGGTGCGGGGAACATCGGCGGCATCGTCTGCGACCGCGCCCGTGGGCTCAAGATGAAGGTCATCGCCTACGATCCCTTCCTTGGCGATGAAAAAGCGCAAAAGATGGGCGTCGAAAAGGTCGAGCTGGAAGAACTGCTGAAGCGGGCAGACTTTATCACCCTGCACGTTCCCTATACCGATCAGACAGCCAACATTCTGAGCCGGGAGAACCTTGAGAAAACCAAGAAAGGCGTGCGGATCATCAACTGTGCGCGTGGCGGTCTGGTTGATGAGGAAGCGCTTGCCGATCTGCTGAAATCCGGCCACGTCGCCGGGGCGGCGTTTGACGTGTTCAAGGTTGAACCTGCCACTGAAAACCCGCTCTTTGGTCTGCCAAACGTGGTCTGCACGCCTCATCTTGGGGCCGCGACAACAGAGGCGCAAGAAAACGTGGCGCTTCAGGTTGCCGAGCAGATGTCCGACTACCTGCTGACAGGAGCGGTCAGCAACGCGCTGAACATGCCGTCCGTCACCGCCGAAGAGGCCAAGGTCATGGGCCCATGGGTCAAACTGGCGGGGCATCTTGGTGCCTTTATCGGGCAGCTGACGGATGAGCCGATCAAGGCGATCAACATTCTCTACGACGGGACGGTTGCCGGTATGAACCTTGAAGCGCTGAACTGTGGCGTGGTTGCGGGTATCATGAAACGTGCCAACCCTGATGTGAACATGGTCAGTGCGCCAGTAGTGGCCCGTGAAAAGGGTATCCAGATCAGCACCACAAATCAGGACAAATCGGGGGTTTTCGACGGCTACATCAAAGTGACCGTGGTCACGGAAAAGCGTGAACGTTCCATCGCGGGCACTGTCTTCTCGGATGGCAAGCCGCGCTTTATCCAGATCAAGGGTATCAACATCGATGCCGAGGTTGGCGCACATATGCTTTACACCACGAACGAGGACGTACCGGGCATCATCGGCACGCTGGGTCAGACCATGGGCGAAAACGGCGTGAACATCGCCAACTTTACCCTTGGCCGTGCCGAAGAAAAAGGCGAGGCGATCGCGCTGCTCTACGTGGATGAAGTGGTGCCGACACCGGTGATAGACAAGCTTTGCGCAACCGGCATGTTCAAACAGGTCAAGCCGCTGGAATTCGACGTAGCCTGAACTGCTGCAGACTGTTAGATGAAATGCGACCTGTCCCGTTTCTGGGGCGGGTCGTTGCTTTTTGAGGAAGAGAATGACCCAGCCAATCTATGCCGTTGGCGATATTCACGGCCAACTCTCACAGTTGGAGCGGGTTCTGACGCTGATCGAAAAGGACGGCGGACCGGATAGCAAGGTCGTCTTTCTTGGCGATTATGCGGATCGCGGACCTGACAGCCGGGGTGTGATTGACCTGCTGATTGAAGGGCAGGCACAAGGACGCGACTGGTCCTTTCTCAAAGGCAATCATGACCGGATGTTCTGTTGGTTCATGCAAGATTATCCAAAGCACGATGCCTATCTGCCTGTTGCGCTTTACTGGCTCCACGCACGGCTTGGTGGGGATACGACGCTTGCCTCTTACGGCGTTGAATTTACTGAATCGACACGCGAGCTTGAGGTGCATCGTATGGCGCAGGAGCTTGTTCCGGCGTCACACCTGCGGTTCCTTGACCAAACACAGCTGTCATTTGAGACAGACGCGTTGTTCTTTGCGCACGCAGGTATTCGGCCTGGGGTACCATTGGACAAACAGACGGAGCATGATCTGCTTTGGATCCGGAAGGAATTTCACAACGATCCCCGGCCACATCCAAAGGTCATCGTGCATGGACACACGCCGGTTGGCCAAGCGCAACACTATGGAAACCGCATCAACCTCGACAGCGGCGCAGGCTATGGCAAAGACCTGACAGTGGCTGTTTTCGAAGGTCACGATTGTTGGTGTCTAACAGACAGCGGCCGCGTTCCGATTTCTCGTGAACAAGCTGATTAGGAAGGGTTCACCGCCTTTGCAGGCGGCTTGAGCTTTGCAGCGAAGCCATCGAATGTAGGTCCATGTAGCAGACTGGCGTTTGTTTTTTCGATTTTGGACATGACCGCCCTGCTTTGCCCGTCAGGGCCCGGCCCCGGCTCTCGGAGGACGACTGCCTTGATCCGGTCTGGATGCCGCTTGATGGCGTCATGGTATACGAACGCATCGTGCTGGCCGGTATCGCCAACAAGCACAAACGGCAGATCAGGATTGGCTGCCAGCAAGGTATCGATACTGTTGCCCTTATGATCACCGTGGGTGCCCGTGATGAATTGTGTCTTACTCAGCCCAAGATCGCGCAGAAATTTCGGGCCGCGCACCAGTCCTGCCTTGTCAAAGATCGTGACCAGAAAATGGTGCAGGTTCCAAGGACTGGAACTCACGTAGTAGACCGGGTTGCGCCCGCCCGCTGACAAGTCGCTCATGAAACTTAGCGCATCGGGAAATATACGCCGCGTGGCGATATTTCCCGTCAGCGAAGTCCAGAGATTCCGCAAAAGCGAATACGCTCCAGTTTGCAACATGGTATCATCAATATCTGAGATGACCCCGAAATCGGCCTCATCGGACGCAATCATAACCGGGCAAAGAGTTGTTGCGTGCTCACCGAAAACCGTTACTTCGACGTCGATCCATCCTGTGCGGTCATCACGGGACAAAAGCAGTGTGAAATACCCTTCCTCATCGGAACGGGCAGCCACATTTGAAGAAGACACCTCAGCATTGGCGACCTCATCCGTCAGGAAGAGGGCGAACATCTGTTTGAAGTTCGTCCACCGCGACTGATTTGGCTTTGGCTTGTTCCGCCTGACGGATGTCAAAACGCGCCCGCGCACCACAAGGTGGTCTGGCGTTGCATATCCGATATACGGCTCAATGATGCGCCGGGTGTCGCGCTGTCCGCGAATATGGTCGATGACCTTTTCGGTCCGCCACGCAACCGCATGGAGTGCTTGCTTGATCATGGGGTGCCAACGCACAGCGCCTCTGAATGGTTCAGATTGAATTGAGGGTGAATCTATTCAACAAAAATGACGGGCCGTCAGGGCTGACAGCGACGTCATAATTCGCGTAGATACAGCCAAACTCCGGGAGAAAGCACATGAGCAACGAAATCGTAATCCTTGGCGGCGCACGCACCGCGATTGGCACCTTTGGTGGGGCGCTGGCGGGAACCCCGCCGACTGACCTTGGCACGGCAGCAGCCAAAGCAGCAATGGAACGCGCCGGGGTTGAGCCGGGCCAGATCGGTCATGTCGCCTTTGGCAACGTGATCAATACAGAACCACGGGACATGTACCTCAGTCGTGTGGCCGCGATGCAGGCCGGTGTGCCTGACACGGTGCCGGCGATGAACGTGAACCGGTTGTGCGGATCCGGCGTGCAGGCCATCGTGTCTGCCGCTCAGTCGCTGATGCTGGGCGACGCCGATTTTGCCTTGGCAGGCGGGGCCGAGAATATGTCTCGTTCTCCCTACATCCTGCCGGATGCGCGTTGGGGCCAAAAGATGGGCGATGTTCGGACGGTTGATATGATGCTGGGCACGCTGAACTGCCCCTTTGGAACCGGCCACATGGGCGTGACGGCGGAAAATGTCGCGAGTGAACACCAGATTAGCCGGAAAGATCAGGACGCTTTTGCACTGGAAAGCCAGAATCGCGCGGCAGCAGCTATTGAGGCGGGGTACTTCAAAGACCAGATCACGTCGGTCGAAGTCCGCGTCAAACGTGACATGGTGCCGTTCGAGGTGGACGAACATCCCAAGGCGACAACAGCCGAAGCGTTGGCCAGCCTGCGCGCGGTGTTCCAGAAAGACGGCAGCGTGACGGCGGGCAACGCCAGCGGCATCAACGACGGCGCGGCGGCAATTGTGCTGGCCACGGCTGGTGCCGCAGAAGCAGCTGGGCTGACACCGCGCGCGCGCATCCTCGGATACGCCCATGCGGGTGTACGTCCCGAAGTCATGGGTATCGGACCGGTTCCAGCAGTTGAAAAGCTGTTGGAACGCACGGGCCTCAATGCGTCAGATTTCGACGTGATCGAAAGCAACGAAGCTTTTGCCTCGCAGGCGCTGGCTGTCACCAAGAACCTGGGTTTTGATCCGGCAAAAGTGAATCCAAATGGTGGGGCGATCGCGCTTGGGCATCCGGTTGGCGCGACAGGTGCGATTATCACTGTCAAAGCTCTTTATGAGTTGGAGCGCATTCAGGGTAAACGCGCCCTGATCACCATGTGCATCGGCGGCGGTCAGGGCATTACACTGGCGATTGAGCGAATGGGCTGAGAAGCGGGCGTTCGGCGGCATCCCCCGAACACCGCCAAAGGCGTGTGACAGGTCTGGCTTGAGAATTGCGGAATTTGTGGCGATGCGACACTCATCTATGCCAAAAGTCAGATCTGATTGATCCGCAGCTTCCGTAATCCTGTGATACCTAATCCCTCCGCGCTGTCGGGGCCGTATATGTCCCCGCGCAGAGCATTCACTGCGTCTCGCGCCGGAATGAGTCTGCCGAAAAGATGTCGAGCTCACCGTTGGCGATGACCTGTGGCCGGGCATCCAAGATACCACGTCTTTCGAAGTAAAGCCGGCCGAGCACCTGATCGTATCTCAAATCTCCCACGACCGTTCGACTTGGATGAACCAGGACAAAATCGGCAAGGCGGCCCAAGGAAACGACAGCGGCTGGGAAATCGTGACAGGTTGGGGGCGGCTGTTGCCGCAAGGGGAAGCGCCGCCAGAAACACAAGGAGCCCCGAATAGAAGAAACGTTTCATGGCACTTATCGTTGGCTGGTGCAGAAAGCGGGCCTTGGTCTTTGCTCAACTCCGGTAAACAACCGGTTGATAGCGCGTGATGCGCGCCCATGAAAATCTTGGAATTTCGAACTAATTTGAGGAAAGATCGCCGTCGTACCACCGCAAACTGATTGCTTGCCGTTTCAGGGACGCGTCACAAAGGTATGCCAATCAGTATCGCCCTGCAGAAACTCTTGTCCGATGAAATCGGCGCATATCCAATGCAAGTGATTTCGGCCGACAACCCTGCAAAAAGCCCGGTTGGTGGCGCAACATAGTCGCGCTAGAGAAGCACTTCTATTGTTGCAACAAGCCCTGCGCCAACAAGCGCACCGATCATTGCAGTCAAAGCGAACCAGCGTTTACGCGGACGGCGATCGACTTGCGGCGGGTTTGCCTGCGCCATCAGCGCATCCTCAACCAATGCCGGCAAACGCGGGCCAAACCGGGCAAGCACCATCGCGGTATTGGCGAAATCCGTGATCACCGCACGAGGTCCGATGGATTTGGTGATGTAGCTGGTTACAATCGGGCTGGCGATTTCCCAGATGTTGATATGCGGGTTCAGTGACCGCGCCACACCTTCAACCACGACCATCGTCCGCTGCAACAAGATCAGTTCGGTCCGGGTCTCCATCCCGAAACGCTCTGTCACCTCGAACAGGTAGGTCAGCAACCGTGCCATTGAGATACGCGTGGCGTCCATGCCGAAGATAGGCTCACCCACTGCGCGCAGAGCGCGGGCAAATTCGTCTACATCCTTGTCGGCGGGTACGTATCCGGCTTCAAAGTGGACCTTCGCCACACGTTTGTAATCGCGGCGGATGAAACCATAGAGGATCTCGGCATAAACCCGGCGGGTGTATTCATCAATGTAGCCCATAATGCCAAAGTCATAGGCGATAATGTCGCCGTTCTGAGCAACCTTTAGATTGCCCTGGTGCATGTCTGCGTGAAAAAATCCATCGCGCAGCGCGTGGTTGAGGAACAGCTGCAATACGCGATTGCCCAACGCGACGCGGTCGTGCCCGGCCGCGTCAATCGCCGAATTGTCGCCCAGCGGTACACCATCCGCCCATCCAAGTGTCATCACGCGGCGCGCCGACAGGTTCCATTTGATCGGCGGCAGCTGAAAACCCTCGTCATTCTCCGTGTTCGCTGCAAACTCTGATGCGGCAGAGCTTTCAAGCCGCAAGTCTAACTCACCCCTGACAACGCCGTCGAAATGTTCGATCACGTCCATCGGGCGCAGACGGCGCGAGCCGGGCGAGAATATCTCGACCATTCGGGCTGCAAGATAGAAGGCATCCACATCCTTGCGGAATGCGCGTTCTATGTTCGGGCGCAGCACTTTCACCGCCACATCTTCGCCGGTCTCGGCAATCTTGGCTCTGTGCACCTGTGCAATCGAAGCGGCGGCAACCGGTTCACTGAATTCCGAGAAGAGCTGATCTACCGGCAAGCCCAACTCGCGTTCAACCTCGGCTTTGGCTTCTTCGATGCTGAAGGGGGGCAGTTTGTCCTGAAGCACGCGCAACTGCACAGCCAGTTCATCGCCCACCACATCCGGGCGGGTCGAAAGCACCTGTCCAAATTTGATGTAGGCCGGTCCCAGCGCTGTCAGGGCGCGGGTCGCAGGCGGCATTGTCGGATCACCCCGGTAGCCCAGCCATTTGAACGGCAGGCCAAGGGTGCGCGCCACGAAACGCAGGGCCGGAGGCGCCTCAAAGGCATCAAGTACGACATTCATCGCACCCGTGCGTTCCAACGTAGCCCCGGTTCGGACCAGTCGCCATATGTTATGTGGCCCGCGCAAGGCTCAGAGCTTCCAGCCAGAGTGCAGGGCCGCGATGCCCATGGTCAGGTTTCGATACTTGGCCTGTTCGAAACCCGCCTGTTTCACCATATCAAGGAACGTCTCCTGGTCGGGGAAGTTACGAATGGATTCGACGAGATACTGATAACTGTCGCGGTCGTTCGCGATGACCTGCCCCATGCGGGGGATCACGTTGAAGCTGTAAAGATCATATGCTTTTTGCATCATCGGGTTGGGCAGCTGGCTGAACTCCAGCACCATCAGGCGGCCACCCGGTTTCAGCACCCGGAACGCTTCATTCAGCGCTTCTTGAGGTCGGGTGACGTTCCGAATGCCAAAGCTGATCGTGTAGACATCAAAGCTGTTGTCCTCGAACGGCAGCGCCATCGCGTCACCCACGACCCAATCAAGGCTGTCAGCCAGTTGCGCGGCCTCGGCCCGCTTGCGGCCCTCAATCAGCATCCCTTCAGTCAGGTCGCAAACTGTCGCATGCCCGTACCCGGCCCGCTTGAGGAACTTAAAGGACACATCCCCTGTTCCCCCAGCCACATCCAGCAGCTTTTGCCCGGCGCGTGGTGCCAGCCAATCCATCATCGCTTCTTTCCAGACGCGGTGGATCCCGACGCTCATTACATCGTTCATGATGTCGTACTTGTTGGCCACGTCCGAGAAAAGGCTGCGCACCATGCCAGCCTTTTCGTCCTCGCGCACGGTTTGCGCGCCGAAATGTGTTGTCTTGTCCGCAGCCATATCACGTTCCTGCCATATGTTCGTCCATGTGGGGTTATACCCGGAGAGGGCAAGAGACAAATCATCAATATGACGCAGGGAGTTGTGCAGATGAGCTTTCTAATACTGATTATTGTCGTGGGTCTGGGCGTGGCGCTGCTGGTGGTTGCGGGAATGGCAATTTACGAACGCCGCCGCCGGATTGTCGGGGATGCCGGCATGCCGAAGCTGCCCGGTCAACATTCCATCGCACAGCTTGGCCTGAACGAACCCGCGCGAATGAGCCTTAACACCGTGATCATGCGACCGACGAAAGGTTTGCGCTTTCTCAGCCTTGGGTTCAGTGCATTTGCCCTTTGGATGATCTGGGGACCGATTGCCAATTCCAACTCTCACGATACGCTCTTGGCAATCGGAGCATCGGCCCTGATCAGCTACGTGGCTCTCTTTATTGCGAACTATGAGGCCCGCTATGATGACGAGGGGCTTACCGCGCCGGACTGGTTCTTTGTGGAGCGGCGCTTTGACTGGGCGGATTTCGAGGGCATGGGCGAGGACGGCAACCTTCTTTACAAGTTGTACTTTGACGGGAAACGTAAGGTTCATTTGCAGAAATACCTTGTTGGCATGCCGACCTTCCTTACATTTGTGGAAGATGTGAAAGCCTTGAATCGAAGGACCTGATGCCCGAACTTCCCGAAGTAGAAACCGTGATGCGCGGGCTGACCCCTGCGATGACGGGCGCGGTGATTGCGCGTGCGGATATCAACCGCCCCGATTTGCGATGGCCGTTTCCGGTAGGGATGGCAAAGAGGCTGACAGGCCAGCAGGTGCTGGGTCTGCGCAGACGGTCCAAGTACATTCTGGCCGATCTGGGTTCCGGAGAATCACTGTTGATTCACCTTGGAATGTCCGGTCGGATGCTGATCTCCGGTGATCCTTTGGGACAATTCGTGCACGATCATCCCGCGCCCGAAAAACATGACCATGTGGTCTTTCACATGGACAACGGTGCGCGTGTGACCTTCAACGATCCGCGCCGGTTCGGGGCAATGGACCTGATGGATACTGTCACGGCGGAACAGCACAAACTGCTGGCCTCTATCGGGCCGGAACCACTTGGCAACGATTTTCACGAGGCGCATCTGGTGGCCGCACTCAAGGGGCGAAACACACCGATCAAATCCGCCCTGCTGGATCAGAGAATCGTCGCCGGACTGGGAAATATCTATGTCTGTGAGGCGCTTTACCGGGCTGGCATCCATCCCGCGCGCAAGGCCGGGCGGATTTCGTCCGCCCGGATTGCAGCGCTGGTTCCGATCATTCGCACCGTCCTGACCGAGGCGATCGAAGCGGGCGGATCTTCCTTGCGCGACTTCCGGCAGGCAGATGGCGAGTTGGGCTATTTCCAGCATAGTTTTGATGTCTACGGACGCGAGGGGGAGCCCTGCCGCACGCCCGATTGCCGCCACGTCATACGCCGCATCGTGCAATCGGGACGCTCGTCTTTCTACTGTAGTCAATGCCAAAGATAGCTTGAAACGCTCTTGCGCCGTGGTATTCACGGACGCCTGTGCGCAATAGATGAGAGCATCCTTGATGGCTTACGAAACGATCACACTTGACGTCGACAATCATGTGGCCTTGGTCACGCTGAACCGGCCCGATGCGTTGAATGCATTGAACGACCAGTTGATGAGCGAGTTGGCCGATTGCCTCAAAGGCTGTCAGGACAATGAGAAAGTCCGTTGCATCGTGATCACAGGTTCGGAAAAGGCATTCGCCGCCGGGGCTGACATCGCGATGATGAAAGACAAGTCTTTCGTGGATGTTTTTGCGGGCGATCTGTTCACGCCAGAAACAGATCAGATCATGCGCATTCGCAAGCCGATCATCGCAGCCGTATCTGGCTACGCGCTGGGCGGTGGATGCGAATTGGCGATGATGTGCGATTTCATCATCTGCACCGAGACCGCGAAATTCGGCCAGCCAGAGATCAACCTTGGTGTTGTCGCAGGCATCGGCGGCACGCAGCGCCTGACGCGACTTGTGGGCAAGGCAAAAGCGATGGACATGAACCTCACCGGTCGCTTCATGGACGCGGCAGAGGCCGAGCGCGCGGGACTGGTGTCTCGTGTTGTACCTGTAAAGAAGCTGATGGAAGAAACCATGGGGGCCGCGCAGAAGATTGCGGAAAAATCCATGATTTCCGTGATGGTCGTCAAAGAGGCCGTAAACCGCGCTTACGAAGTGCCACTGCGGGAAGGTCTGCTATTTGAACGGCGGGTATTCCACTCGCTCTTTGCCACCGAAGATCAAAAGGAAGGTATGTCTGCCTTCCTCGAAAAGCGCGAAGCGCAGTTCCGGGACAAGTAGGGCATTCGAAAAACGCCGTTGGCCCGAAATTTCTTCGCGCGGCACGGCGCTATCCCGCAGGGGCAACTAACATTCGCTGCCTTTCCCTTTACAACCGGCCCCCAACACCGATATAGGCCGCCCCAGACATGCGCGTGCAGCCCGCTCAGGCTAGAATCACCTTCCCGGTATTTCCGGCACGGGTTTGGCGTCACGCGTCGTAACTTGAATACAACCCGAAGGTAGATCCTCATGGCAAATACACCACAGTCCAAGAAGCGCGCACGTCAGAACGAAAAGCGTTTCCAGATCAACAAAGCACGTCGTTCACGGATTCGCACGTACCTGCGCAAAGTCGAAGAGGCGATCGCCTCTGGTGACAAAAATGCCGCAACGGAAGCGCTCAAAGCTGCCCAGCCAGAGCTGATGCGGGGCGTTACCAAGGGTGTTTTCCACAAGAACACAGCATCGCGTAAAATGTCGCGACTGTCCGCCCGCGTCAAAGCATTGGGCTGAACGACGGCAGCAATTTTAGCGCGAGTCGGCTAATCAGTTGAAAAAAAGGCATCGCTTCGCGGTGCCTTTTTTTGTGTCTTCACGGTCTCAAAATTGGCTCAGAGATTCTTTTCAACCAATTGCCGAGTCAAGTTTGAAGATATGTTGAAGCGACCCCGATCTAGTTGCTACGACAGTGTTGCGAGTCACTTCGCTGGGGGGACAGGCTTTGAATATCGGGCGCGTTGTGCGGTGCGCTTTCGATGCCCAAAGACCATCGTCAGACGGTTACGTCTGACAAGATGAATTGCAATTGTGCGACAGCATGGTTGCCCTGTCACAATTCGAAAAGACGGACGGTTTCGTCCGACGCAGCGCGCTCACTAGGGTGTCGTAACGTTGGTCAGGCATTCTGTCAGGTGTCCATTGGGCGCAGGTCGGTTTCTCCGTTGGGACCGGATAGTCCCCTGGGTGCTGATGGTTGGGGCGTCGGCAAATTGCTGGCAATGGTATTAGACTGGGACAGAAAGAAGATTATGACGCAGGAACAATGGGGCGAAATCAGGCAGCGGCTTCTCAAGACAGTAGGGCAGAACAACTACACCACTTGGATTGAACCATTGGTACCGGGGCAGGTCGCGAACGGCATTGCCACACTGAACGTACCAACGAACTTTTTCGGCAACTATGTCAGCCAGAACTTCTCGGACCTGATTTTGCATGAGCTAAACGCCGAAGGGATAACCGCATCGCGCTTGAACTTTGTGCTGAGTTCACAGACCAACGCGGCCCCCAAGGCACAGCAAACGACAACCTTGCGCACAACATCGGCACAAAAGACCGGTGGCATGAACAGCACGGCCCCACTAGAGCCGCGGTTTAGCTTTGACAACTTCGTGGTTGGAAAGCCCAATGAACTGGCACATGCCGCCGCCCGCCGCGTGGCCGAAGGTGGCCCTGTAACGTTCAACCCACTGTTCCTGTATGGCGGCGTCGGCCTCGGCAAGACCCACTTAATGCATGCGATCGCCCAAGAGTTACAGCAGCGCAAGCCAGAGATGAATGTACTCTACCTGTCGGCCGAGCAGTTCATGTACCGCTTTGTTCAGGCTCTGCGGGACCGCAAGATGATGGATTTCAAAGAGCTTTTCCGCTCTGTCGACGTGCTTATGGTTGACGATGTTCAGTTCATCGCAGGCAAAGACAGCACGCAGGAAGAGTTCTTTCACACGTTTAACGCGCTCGTCGATCAGCACAAGCAGATCATCATCTCAGCCGATCGTGCCCCAACTGACATCAAAGACCTTGAGGAACGGGTAAAATCGCGTCTGCAGTGTGGTCTGGTGGTTGACCTGCATCCCACAGACTACGAGCTCCGCCTTGGCATCTTGCAGAGCAAGCTGGAAACACAGCAAAAGAATTATCCCGATCTTGAGGTCGGTGAGGGCGTGCTGGAGTTTCTTGCACATCGCATCACATCCAATGTGCGCGTATTGGAAGGCGCACTGACGCGGCTCTTTGCATTTGCGTCGCTTGTTGGACGCGAGATCGACATGGACCTGACACAGGATTGTCTGGCCGATGTACTGCGCTCGAACGAGCGCAAGATCACCGTCGAGGAGATCCAGCGCAAGGTGAGTGAGCATTTCAACATCCGCCTGAGTGACATGATCGGCCCAAAGCGCCTGCGCAGTTTCGCGCGGCCACGACAGATTGCGATGTATCTGTCCAAACAGTTAACCAGTCGGTCACTTCCCGAAATCGGTCGTCGTTTTGGCGGCCGTGACCATACAACGGTCATGCATGGTGTGCGCCGGATTGAAGAGCTGAAGCAAAGCGACAGCCAGATTGCCGAAGACCTTGAATTGCTGGGTCGTGCGTTGAAATCCTGACGCCGAAAAGACACGGGAAATATTGACTTGAGGGGCCCCAGCGGCCCCTCTTGCATTTGACCCGTTAAACACTCAAAAGTCTTGCGCAAGCGGGGGAACCGGGTAGTCTGCCTCTCCCGGCAGTCCTAACGGAGAAGGCACATGAAATTCAGCATCGAGCGCGCAGCCCTGCTTAAGGCCGTGAGCCAAGCCCAGTCTGTCGTGGAGCGCCGGAACACCATTCCGATCCTTGCGAATGTTCTGATCGAGGCCGAAGGCAACGAGGTGTCCTTTCGGGCCACCGATCTGGATATCGAGGTCGTTGACAAAGCCCCCGCGCAGGTCGAGCGGGCAGGTGCAACTACAGTTTCAGCAACGCTGCTGCACGAGATCGTGCGGAAGTTGCCTGATGGTGCACTGATCAACCTGACAGGCGACAGCGCCGCCGGACGCATGACGGTTGAGGCTGGTCGTTCGAATTTCTCGCTCGCGACACTGCCACGCGAGGATTTTCCGGTGATGGCCTCATCCGAATATGCGTCAAACTTCAGCGCGCCTGCCCCGGTTCTGCGCCGACTGTTCGACAAGTCGAAATTCGCGATCTCTACCGAGGAGACGCGCTATTATCTGAACGGTGTGTACATGCATGTCGCGGATGCGGACGGTGGCAAAGTGCTACGCTGCGTGGCAACAGATGGCCACCGCTTGGCACGCATCGATGCGGACCTGCCTGAAGGGGCGGCAGACATGCCGGGCGTCATCGTGCCACGTAAAACCGTAGGTGAGTTGCGCAAGCTGCTTGACGATGACGAAATGAAGATCGCCGTGTCCGTATCAGAGACAAAGGTACGCTTTGCCACGCCAGAGATCACGCTGACCTCCAAGGTCATCGACGGGACATTCCCCGATTACACGCGGGTCATCCCGCAGGGAAATACCCGCAAGATGGAAGTGGACGCCTCCGATTTCGCGCAGGCCGTGGATCGCGTGGCAACTGTCAGCTCCGAACGTTCCCGCGCCGTAAAGCTTCAGCTGGACGAAGACCGTTTGATATTGTCTGTTAACGCGCCTGACAGCGGCGCGGCTGAAGAAGAACTGGTCGTGGCTTATGGTGATGAACGGTTGGAGATTGGCTTTAACGCCAAATATCTGCTGGAAATCGCCAGCCAGGTCGACCGCGAAAATGCGGTGTTCCTGTTCAATTCATCCGGCGATCCGACGCTGATGCGCGAAGGCAACGATATGTCGGCGGTATATGTCGTCATGCCGATGCGGGTGTGACAAGGGGCGGACTTGCTACGAAGTCTGGCCCGGTTTCTGTAAAGAAATCGGTTCGCGGTGCTCGATCCAACAAAGCGCAGTGGCCAGTCCATGATT
>Ga0316197_10001174_pt1 | contig 18815 bp, 12 predicted proteins | sample OudBiesiAoxic_MG_FD_204939 | JGI IMG/M metagenome (GOLD analysis project Ga0316197, IMG submission 204939) | Coastal sediment microbial communities from Oude Bieten Haven, Netherlands - site A oxic | ecosystem: Environmental > Aquatic > Marine > Coastal > Sediment | place: Netherlands... | reverse complement strand
TGGTCCAATTGGTTTAGCTGCTGCTGCGATAGCAAAAGCGGAAGGCGCGACCGTCGCTGTTGCTGATGTAACAGACTCTCGTCGTGAGCATGTCCAGAAGGCACTAGGTGTACCAGCACTTAATCCACTAGAAGATACCTATGTTGATGATCTTAGAGCTGCATTTGGTGGAAACTTACCTTGTGTAGTGATGGATGCGACGGGTAATAAACCATCGATGAGCCGTGCTGTTGAATTAATTCGTCACGGTGGAAAATTAGTTTTTATCGGTTTATACATTGGTGACTTAGTGATTGATGATCCAACATTCCATAAAAAAGAAACCACTTTATTAAGCAGTCGTAATGCAACTCGTGAAGATTTTGAACGTGTTATTGAATTAATGGCTTCTGGCGATATCAGTGAAGACATCATGAAGAACAAAGACTACGACTTTGACACCTTTGGCCTCTCTTACAAAGAAGATGTGGTTGAAAACCGTTCGCTAGTAAAAGGCGTTATCAATTTTAATTCTCAAGGATAATCTCATGTCGACTCAATTAGTAAAAGAAGAACAACTACGCAAACTTGCATTAAGCAAATTACTAGCAGCAGGGCTTGATGATGCAACTGCAACTGAGGTTGTTGATGTATTGGTACATGCAGATATGACCGGTGTTCACTCGCATGGGGTTATGCGTGTCGAGCATTACTGTCATCGTATAGCGATGGGCGGGTTAAATAAAGACGCAAAATTCTCAATTGAGCAAGTGTCACCTTCTGTTGCCGTACTTGATTCTGATGATGGTATGGGGCATTCCGGACTTATTGCTGCGACTAAACACGGCATCAAAATGGCTGCTGAAACGGGATTGGGTTTTGTTAGTGTTAAAAACACTTCTCACTGTGGTGCATTATCATACTTCATGGAACAAGCAACAAATGAAGGTATGATTGCAATGGGCATGACACAAACAGATACTTGTGTTGCACCCTATGGCGGCGCTGAACGTTTCTTAGGAACTAACCCAATTGCATTTGGTTTTCCTGTTAAAGACTCTCACCCAATGATTGTGGATATGGCAACCAGCGCAACGGCATTTGGTAAATTGCTTCACGCTAAAGAAACAGGCCAACAAATTGGCGAAGGTCTGGCTATCGATAAAGAGGGGAATGGCACTACGGATCCGCACAAAGTTGAAAATTTATTAACCTTTGGTGGCCATAAAGGTTCGGGCCTTGCGCTTTCTATTGATGCCTTAACAGGTGGATTAATGGGAACAAATATGAGTAATCATATTAACCGTATGTATGGCGACTACGATAAAATGCGTAAATTAGCTAGCCTTGTCATTATCATTAATCCTGAAAAATTAGGTAACCCGCTATTCTCTTTCGCAATGGGGGCAATGATAAATGAATTACGTGCAGTAAAACCAGTCCCTGGTGTTGATAAAGTAATGGCGCCAAATGATCCACAAGTGGTATATAAAGCTAAATGTCAACTTGAAGGTATTCCGGTTGCCACAGGTGTTTACGAGTATTTAATGAGTTAATTTTAACTATATTTATTGCAACAAAAAGCCCACTTTGAGTAATCAATCAAAGTGGGCTTTTTTCAATGTATCAGATCAATTTTATGAGATGTATGAACGGTATATTGGTTGATCTTAATGTTAATATTGTTGCTCTATGTGGTGTTATTGGTTGATCTATTTGTGGTGTTTAATCAGTGAATAAGGATATTATCAAATGAATTTGTTCCAACAGTTATCTTTTAAAACTAAAATAATTTCAGTTATGATTCTTCTGTTGTTTAGTTCAACAGCTGTTTCATTTTTAAGTGCTCGTTATTTCATTGGAGAGGAGCTAGCCGCAACCGATATCAAACGTATTGAGTCACAAATTTTTCTTATCTCTAATCGTGTCGAACTTGAGCTTGCATCAAAACTAACTCTTGCAGAAAGTATTCCATTAAACCTATCAAATTTAGCTCAAGTATTAGAGTTAAGTGGCTTTTATAGTGTCACCAAGGTGATGTACGGTTCTGTTTTTACTCCAGACCGTAATGTTGATTATGTGGTTGGCGAACCCCCTGTATTTGTACAATATACCGAAAAAACTCAACAAAAATATTTGGCGCTTGTTGATAAAGTTAAAGGAAAAAAAACGTATATCAGCGATGTATATTATGAAAAAGAAAAACCACTTATCTCAATTGCTAAATCTTCAATAGACAGTTCAGGTGGCATAGATATTTTTATTATCGATTTAAGTTCATTGATTGATAGTTTCCTACAGATTCAAACAGAAGGCAGTTTTTTAGAGTTAATCGATAATTTAAATCAGGTGATTTATAGCAATAAAAACGCAACTGACGTGGTGAAGTTTGAAAGAGAAGTTGATGTTGCAGGTAAAAAATGGCAAATAATTGGTTATATCGATAACCGCTATATTGAAGCGCATACCGCCTCGCTTAATAATCGTATTAGCTTTATCACACTTGGCTTTGGTTTATTAATTATGGGGCTTGGCTTGATAATTATTATGCTTACTTATCGGCCTATAGTTGCTTTACGCGAACTGATTGAAGATTTAGGGCATGGAGATGCAGATTTAACGATGCGCCTTAATAGTAAAACTAATGATGATATAGGCAGAATATCTAAAGGGGTAAATAACTTTGTATCACGTTTACAATCTATGATGCTAGAAGTACATGACTCTAGTAAACAATCAACGCAAGAAATTGATGCGCTGCAAGCACAAACTGCTGCCAATAAAGTCCTTACAAATAGCCATAATAAAGAGATAGAGTTAGCGGTAACAGCTATTACAGAAATGAGTACAACAGCTAGTACTGTTGCAACAAATGCAGATAATGCGGCAAAACAGACCAATACAGCCCTAAATGCAACAAAAAACAGTAAACTGATCGTTGAAGAGGCTGTGAATAGCGTTGATGATTTGACCTCAGAGTTCGATAAAATGGCTGATTCTATTAATGTAATGGTTGCAGATGTTGACCAAATTGGTTTAGTACTTAATGTGATTGGGGCTATCGCAGAGCAAACCAATCTGTTGGCATTAAATGCTGCAATAGAGGCTGCTCGTGCAGGGGAGCAAGGGCGAGGTTTTGCGGTTGTTGCAGATGAAGTGAGGGCACTTGCTGCGCGCACACAAAAAAGTACCGCAGAGATCACCGCCATGCTAAACCAATTACAAAGTGGCAGTACAAAGGTCGTCAGTGCATTAGATGAAACACGTACAAGTTGCCTTAATACTTCTTCTAACACTAATAAAATTCATGAGTCATTAGATGTAGTTATGCAATCAGTTGCTAATATCTCAGAACTAAATGAGCAGATATCGCAGTCGGCAAATGAGCAACGAGAAGTCAGTGATGAAATTGATAAAAACATGTCAACGATGCACGATATGGTGTTACGTTTAGATAAAGACAGTGAATCAGCGCTTGGTAATATGGTGCACCTTTCTGAAACCAATGAGGCGTTAGGTAAGCTAGTTAGCCAATTTAAATTACAATAAAGAAGACATATAAAACACCAGTCTAATTTCGCCATTCAATGATGATAATTAATCATTGAATGGCAGACATAATTATTAATATTTATTTTCAAGAGACTTGAGTCGATATCAACAATAAAGTTTGTATGTTCTCCTTCTCTTATTAATTGCTCTCTAGCAAAAAATAACAAAACAAGTACTTAGATCACTTTCACGGTTAGAAAATATTAAAAAACCGATCTAATACACATTATCGTAACGTTGCGATTAACTATTTATATATCTACAGGTAGGCTTGTTATTGATAATGACGTTTTATTTTATAGTTTTGCTAGTTGGTTTGCGAATAAGTAAATATGCTCCGCTTTTATAAGTTAAATAACGTTACGATTTTTATGGAATATAAAAGGAATTACTCATGTTTAAAAAAAATGTTATTAAAATAGCAGTGTCTACAGCTTTATTGAGTCTTGCATTAAGTGGCTGTGATGCAAGTTATGCAAAAGAAGAGCAAGCTACCCCGCCAGATAATGATTATGAATCACCCGAGGGTAATGGAACGAGTAGCCGCTTTGTTACCTATCAAGGAAAAGAAGTTTATCTAAACGGTGTTAATGCCGCTTGGTTTGATTTTGCCAATGATTTTGGCTCAGAGAGCGGTCTTGATGAAAATAAGACTAACCAACTACTTAGTCAAGTAAAAGAAGTTGGCGGTAATACAGTACGTTGGTGGATTCATGTTAATGGTAATAAATCCCCTATTTGGAATAGTGGGCGTACCGAGATTGCTGCGGCAAGTGAGCAAGTTGCTATTATAGATGATATTAAACGTGCTTTAGATTTAGCGGAAGCTCAAGGTATGTATATTATGCCTACTTTATGGTCTTTTGACATGCTAGCGATGACACAAGGCGGCATGTCAGAAGAGGTGGTTGCTGGAAATTATAGTTTGTTAACGGAACAATCGGTTCGTGAAAGTTACATTAACAATTTTTTAATTCCTTTATTAGATAAAGTTGCAGGACATCCTGCCTTAATCGCTGTTGAATTATTTAATGAACCAGAAAATATGACAGAAAGTTGGTTCACAGACAGAGAAGGATTAAATAGTAATTTAATCCCATCTTATGAAGATATTCATGCTACTACAGCACTACTTAGTGCTGCGATACATAAAAAAGCAACTGCATTAGATAAAGAGGTGCTGGTTACTACTGGACCGAAATCACTCGGTTTATTAAATGCAGCCGGCTTTGGTGGGGAAAATCACTATTCTGATACTAACATGGTTGCATTAGGTGGTGAGGGAGCAGAGCTTGATTTTTATGCGCCGCACTATTATGACGACCAAGGTAAAGAGGGTGCATGGTCACCTTTTTATCATAAAGCAAGTTACTGGAACTTAGATAAACCGGTTATTATTGGTGAGTTTTTTGCTGATAAAGATGCAGAAAAACCTGCTTCATTCACTTACTTCGATGATCCTATTGCTGAAGAACAGTTATGTGTTCGTTTAAAAGAAAATAATTATGCGGGGGGCATTTCCTGGCAGTGGAACCAATACCAAGCATCAGTGCTAAATTGTGTTAAAGCTGTAACGAGTGGTGATATACCTTCTGAAAATGAACAAATATCTTACCACTTTGAAGGGACTGATGTCCCCGTTGGATTTGACGCTGCTTCTGAAACGGGTACTGCTGAATTAAGTATTTCAGATCTACAATCTAAGTCTGATAATGCGCTAGCATTAAACATGACTAGTGCTGAAGGAGAGAAAAAAGGGGCTGTAATTTTACCTCTTTCGCCTCACATTATACCTGAAATAGCGACCGTAAATGCATGGGTTTATATACCACAAGAAACGGCTGATAGCGGTTTTACGGGTGGGAAAATATTTGCTAAAACAGGTGAATGGGTTTGGAATTCAGGTGAGTTTATTAATGCAACACCTGGAGAGTGGACTCTTTTCTCTTGGACACCAACAGAAAAACTTTCTGATATTAAAGAGTTAGGTATAGAGATATACGCTGGTGATGGTGTTGCAGCAACTAATGCCGTTGTTTATTTTGATGATATCACGATCCTTTCTGAAGTAGAGGAAGCTCCTGAAATACCAGAAGTTCCAGAAGTGCCGTCTTATACTTACGACTTTGAAAGTGATAGTGCCGTACCAAGTAAATTAGGAACGGGTTCCGATTCAGGCGGCACGGCGACGTTAAGTGTTGTTGCTGGTGAGGGGGTAGAGGCGAGTAATGGGCTAATTTATCAAATTGATGAGCCTGCTGCAGCAGCGACCAAACCTAACTTTATTTATAACAGTGATGGAACGGAAACAATTAGTGCCATTAGCTTTATGGTCAAGCTTTCTGCTGAAGCCGCTGCTGGAATATCTGGTGGTAAAGTTTATGCTAAAACTGGCGCTGGATGGGATTGGTCGGAAGGTGATTGGGTTAGTTTAAGTGCTGATACGTGGACAGAAGTGAGCTTTACACCTACTACACCATGGACAGAAGTACAACAATTGGGTATATCATTTTATGGTGACTCAGGGAATGCTGTAAATGCTGACATTTACATTGATAACATTCAAATTGATGAATAAATACATAATCAATAAGTGTTAATATAAAAAGGCGCTAATTGCGCCTTTTTTGTAACCTATCATTACTTGCTCACTTTTTTTACTGTTCAGAGATAAAAGATATACTTCACGCGGCTATCACTTCTTTAGCTTAACTTACGTTATTAAATAGAAAAATTTAACATTAGGGCTTATTATAAACAGTATAAATGGCAGCTAAACTGTCATTTTTTTATGTGCCTTTAAGTCGTATGGGGGGGGGGTATATGCGATATAAGTTTGGCTTTACTCTTTTTTGTTGTTTATTTTTTATCTCATTTTCACTGCCAGCCAAAACATTAACTATTCTGTTTATTAACCCTTCGCATGTTGGGCAACCTCATTGGGATAAAGCACAAATGTTGGTAGAAAAAGCAGCGCAGCAACTAGACATTAAGTTAATCTTAGCGCGTACTCATCAAAGTAAAAGAAGCAATCTATACCCTTTATTAGAGGTGATTAAAAATAATAAAGAACCATTAGATGGTGTTATTTTTTTAGCAAGCCAGTGGGATGATAATCAATATGTATTTTCGTTTTTAGAAGAGAAAAAAATACCTTTTATTACCCTAGAAAATACCATTGATGAACGTGATCGTAAATTCTTAGGCAAGGCGGGCGAGAAATTTAAATATTGGTTAGCTGAGAAAAGTTTTGATGATAAAAAAGCAGGGTACCTGTTAGCACAGGAGTTAATTAAACAAGCAACGCATAATTTGTCTTCGCCGATCTCAATTGTTGCCATTTCGGGGGCCCGAATTGAAATTAGTGATCTCCGTAATGCGGGTCTTAGGCAAGCTGTCGCAGAAAACCCGCAAACCAACTTAAAGCAGTTAGTTTTTAATAATTGGGATAGAAAAAAAAGCCAACTCCAAACACAGAAATTACTGTTGCGTTACCCTGAAACTCGCATTATCTGGACTGCTTCCGATAACGGTGGGTTAGGTGCCTATGAATCGGTATTAGCATCAGGAAAAAAACCGGGGCAGGATATCCTGATTGGTGGAATTGATTGGCATTCTGAGATATTCCCTTTAATAAAAAATGGCCATTATAATGCCAGTATGGGCGGACAGGTACTTGCCGCAACAGCAGGTTTGGTTCTCCTATATGATTTTCATAATGGTGTTAATAAGCAGACACTTAAAAATATGCCCAACCTGAAAATTGATATGTTGACTATTAATGATTTTGCTATGCTAGATGCGATGCAGACACCTAACTGGGATAATGTAGATTTTAAAAAAATGAGCATAAAACATAATGCCGAAGCAGCATTTATAGGTATCGGATTGAATGATTTATTATCACCTAGCACGCAGTTTACTATCAATGAGGCTAAATAATATTAATTGGTGATCAGCGTTTGCGTAGGAAAAATGATGACTAATAAAGCGTGATTTGCAGCCTTTCGAGAGATAAACTGCGTTAATCCTCTCTCTGAGAATTAAATTTAATACTTTAATACTTTAATCGTTTTTCTTACTTCATAAAATCGTATGGAACGATTCTGAATAGCGTTAACTGGCCACGCAATGGTGGGGAATAAAACTCACAACGCAGTGAAAGATGATTTTAACCAGTAACAATGATCACGTTATTAATTCTGTTGGTATTACATCACCATTCGGCTCAACTATAACATTCTTCCTCGAAAATTTTATATCAAATAGTTAATATAATCGGCATAACGTCCAAACATTGCTAATGAACTATATTGTTAAATAGTGCTACCCTAGTGGTTTATTGATAACGTTACGATTGGTAGGCGTTAATCTGTAGTATTGCTGTTACTGATACTTATTATTGAGGGTAATTTAGATGAACAATAAAATAAAGATGGTTGAGAAAATAGCGTTATCAGAGCACTGGTTTTCATTACGAAATTATATATTTGATTATCAAGTTAATGAGCACCATTGGCAGCGTCAACAAAGAGAAGTATTTGATAAAGGCGATGGCGCAACCGTCCTGCTTTATAACCTGGAAGACTATAAAGTTGTTCTCACCAAACAGTTTCGTTTACCAAGCTACTTAAACCAAAACCCAGATGGCATGCTGATTGAAACCTGTGCTGGTGTTTTAGAAGGAGACTCTCCTATTGTCTGTATAACAAAAGAAATTTTGGAAGAAACTGGTTTTAAATTAGATAACGTAGAGCCTATTTTTAATGCTTATATGTCACCAGGTGCTGTCACAGAGCTTATTCACTTTTTTGTCGCAAGTTATAACCAAACCAACAAAGTATCCGAAGGTGGTGGCCTTTTGCATGAAGAGGAGCACATAGAGGTACTTGAAATTGATTTTGATAAAGCTTACGCGATGATAGGCTCTGGTGAGATTAAAGATGGTAAAACTATCATGCTATTACAACATGCTAAGCTCAATATTTTTGTTTAGCTAATTACGCCTTTATTTTTAACGGTATTAAGAATGTAAATACTTACACCAAAAAAATTAATAACGTGATCATTTTGGGTGGTTAAATGATCCCTAACCAAACTATGATCACCAATTAAATTCTATTATTATGACCTTTAAGTGTTGGGCAGTTTGTAAATTGTTTTATCACCTAGTTAGGCTGTCTGCATAGAGTTAGCACATGACGCTATTTTAATAACTCATCTGCTCCCTCATGCATAATCATTAATCGACTTTACGGTAATACCCTCTCTACATTTTTAAAATCAAATTTAGTTTTTTGATGATAACGCATTGAACTGCTATATATTTGACTGTGCATGTCAAAGGTAGGGGGCTAACTCGCTCGTACATTTTAACCGTTAAAAATGACCATTGTAGCCACTCATCAAGTATGATTCTCCATATCTCTCTAATTTAATTTTTTTTCTAATGTCAGGTTTGCACAGGTTTTCTCTATTTTTTCACATTTTGTTTTTTATCTTCTAAGCCTATAGTCACACCCTAAATAAAGGGGTTAATATGACAAATAAAACGTACCAAAATGAAAGCCATAACATGATGTCTGACAGCATATTATCGAAGGTTGTTAAACTTGCGTTACCTGTTGCTATACAAAGTGCATTGGTTGCAATTCTTGCTATTGCAGATGTGTTAATGGTGAGTGATTTTGGTCAAGAAGCAACGGCTTCTGTTGGAATCGCATCAAAATGGCATTTTGTTGCGATTATGATCATGGCGGGAATGGCATCTGCCAATGGTATTTTAGTTGCACAATACTGGGGAAAAAATGACCGTGTTTCAGCTAAAACGATCACTATGCTTGCCATGCGCAGTGGCATCAAAATACTGATACCTGTTACGCTGGTGATTACGCTATTTTCTAGCTATATAATGATGCTGCAAACCTCGGATACAACGGTCATCGAATTAGGTTCAACCTATCTTTGGTATGCTTTTCCTGTATTGATATTAACGCATCTGATTATCATATCTGAATCGGCTATGCGCTCTTCTGGTGATACCGTGACACCTTTATATTTAGGTGTTATTACTATTGTCGTTAATATAGCACTTAATTTTTGGTTTATTAAAGGAGGATTTGGGGTGCCTGAAATGGGCGTTGCTGGTGCAGCTTTAGCGACCACTATCTCTCGTTTTTTACAGGTTGTATTGATATATACTTATTTACATTACCGTAACCATTGGTTATTTACTGTTGATACACTTACTCACACTGAAAAATTGTGGGCATCTTATAAAAAAATAGCGATCCCTACGACGATAAGCGCGTTAATTTGGGCCTTTGGAACACTTGCATATCAAATGATATTTGGTCACATGGGGACCAATGAGTTAGCTGTATTTAGCTTGATAGGCCCATTTGAGTCATTATGTTATTCACTGTTCTTTGGTGTGTCAGTGGCTTGCTCTGTATTGCTTGGGCAGTCATTAGGTAAAGATGAGTTTGCAGTGGCATTTAAAATGTCGAAGTTCTTTATTAAAATGGTTTTTGTTTTTGGTTTATCTGTTGGCGCATTGTTATTGTTGGCACAAGAGCAAATTCTTTCTTGGTTAAACCTTGCGACTGAAGAGTTATACCCAATCGCATCACCTGCATTGATGATCCTTTGCTGTGCAATTTGGTTGCGTATGCTAAACATGCTCATTATTAATGGTATTTTAAGAGCTGGTGGTGATAATCATTTTTGCTTACGCATGGATTTTATATCGATGTGGATGGTAGGTGTCCCTGCAACTGTTTTTGCTGCATTTGTATTAAATTGGGATTACCAATATGTCTATATGATGATGCTCAGTGAAGAGTTAGTTAAGTTTATTTTGTGCTTTCAACGTTACTTAAAACGTCACTGGATTAATAATTTAACCCTTGCTAGTGTATAAATAAAAATGATAAAAACTAATTAGCCACTTTATTTAAAGTGGCTAATACTGACTATTTACTCCTTTTATCTTTATAAATACAATCTTTTAAACACTATTGTTCAGGTTTTATAAAATCATGCAGATTTCTAAAATAATCTCGTGCAGCGTCGTATTCTACATCACTATCTAAGTGCTCTATCATAACCGGCAAATCATCATCAAGGCTTGATAACGCTTTAAATAAGGTCTTGTGATTGAGGTTACCTGCACCTGGTTTGACTTCGCTTAAATGGACCATGAAGTCTGGTTTTAATAGGATATCTTTTAAATGAACACTTTTAATATGTTGCCCTAGCTTGTCAACAAATTCTGTTATTAACTTGTCGTTATTAAAGTACTTTTCAGGAGAGGTGATAAGATTAACTGGGTCAAAGTGAACTGAAAATGCTTTTCTGTCTATCGCTTTTATTAATTTCGAATAACTCTCTATTGAATTAGGATACATCCAAGGCATTGTCTCTAATGTATAATATGTCCTTTTAGGCTTTACACTATCTATAATGTCGCGCACCACCTCTACCACCATATCAAAAGTTTCAGGTGTTAAATTTTTATCACTAGGCCCATCCCATATGTCTCCTCTAGAGCCTGATATATTAACAACACATTTTGCCCCTATTTCATCTGCATAAAATAGTGAACACTTACAATCTTCAATTGCTTTACTCCTCTTAGCAGAGTTTGAATGCAGTGGATTGTTCCAAACACCAAATTCTGCAATCGAAATATTATGTTTTTTAGCTAAGGCGGTATATGGGATAAAATCATCTAACGCAGTATCAATATTCAAAGGGGTATAGGCTGCAGAATAACCTTTGTGAAGCAATGTATTAATCCATTGTTGTGCATTGTTATAGTTAAATATAGGGGCTCCTAATCTCATTTTATTTCCTCATCTGTCTTAACATTGGTTTTTAGCTTTATCTATAATAAGAGGCGGATTACATACTATTAATCGTTATTGGTTTTTTTATTTCGCTCTTTTCATAAAACACAAAAAAGGCTGGATTAACCAGCCTTGAAGTAATGTCCCACTTATATATTATTTTTATTTCATAACACGTTTTTTAGCGCGTTCCCAACGTGCATTTAATTTTTCTAATGAACCTTCGAAGTCTTTAGAAGTGATTACATCTTGTACATAGCCACCTGAGTAAAAGTCAATTTGTGAACGATTAGTTACTTCAATAAAGGTTGAAGTATTCGTTGGGCTTTGAATAACCATTGGCTTGTAGCTCATATATTCATTAAGTTGCGGTAAAGAAGGCTCTTTTGATTTAATAGTAGGGATAAAGCCTGCTACTTTATCAAAATCAGAATCTTCTAGAATGAATTGAATGTATGCTTTAGCTGTTGGTTTGTTTTTAGATTTTTTACTTACTGCATAACCCCAGTCATGGTTCATTTGCGCTTTTAATACACCTGAGTCATCACCAGGAATTGGCATAAAGCCTATTTTTTCGCTTGCAATACCACGGTCAATAACTTGTGGAATAAACCAGTTTCCTAGGTAGAACATGCCTGCATCACCATCAGCAAGTAAAGATTTAGACTCTTCCCAAGAGTTAGTCATTAAGTCTTTTTCAGTCCAACCGCTATCGATCATTTTTTTCAATAATGATAAAGATTGGTAATAAGCAGAGCCGTCAGAAAAAGGTTTTTCTTGGGTCAGCATTTTTTCATAAACATCTGCGCTACCTTCGGCTACAACAGGAAACTTGTCCCATTGTTGAAGCGGCCATTGCGCACCAAAGTTAACATATAGTGGGATTTTATCTTGCGCAGCAATTTTAGCTGATGCTTCATAAAATGCAGATAATGTTTTAATTGGCACTTCAACACCTGCATTTGCAAGCACATCTTTATTGTAAACTAGACCTTCAACAGAGTTACCCATAGACACACCGTATGGTTTACCTTCATGTGCCCATGAATCATAGAAATAAACTTCTTCCTCAGTGTACATATCTAGTGGTTCATAAAAGTTTTTATATTGTTCAGCTGGAACAGATGGTAAAATTAGCACTACATCGCCGTAATCACCGGTGTTCATGCGTGGGCGAAGGCCCCCTTTATAATCAGCAAAGCCGATAACCTTAACGGATGTAACACCAGGGTGTTTTTTGCGAAACTCTTTAGTGTAACGGTCATATACACCAGCTTCAATTAAATCTGTACGGTTAGTATAGAAGGTGATTTCACCTTTAACGTCCAAGTTAAGGGTTGGATCGCCAGTGCCTGCTAATACTTGGCTAGCGAAGAAGCTGCTAGTTGCGATTGATGCAGTTAAAATCGCTTTAGCGACAAATTTCATTTTCATTGCATAGTTCCTTTCATTCACAGAGGTTATCGTATGTTAATTGTAGGGAGACTCCTATTTCAATTATCTCCACAACACAAACAATAACGTTACGATTGATTTTTTGCAATATGAAAGCGGGCCTATTCTATATATACGTGAGAGTGATCACTTTATACTATCTTCTATTATACTAGTGTCTTAACAACCCTATGCCTTATGTTTATTGGCTTAGTGGGCGTTATCAAGTTCCATTTACTATCTAGTTCTTGCTGTGTTATGTGATGTGCACCTCAATATTTAAGGTGTTGGCATTTAAAAACAGTATCTTGATCTTATATTAAATCGAAACGTTACCATTTGTTGTTTTTTATGTCATAGTTAATACTTAGGTTGTTTTATATCAATAAGGATTAATAATGAAAAAGCAAATTATGTTAATAGGCTCTCTCTTCATAGGCGTTACTCAGCTAGCTGGATGTGCTAATACCTCTGAAAGTGCGAATAGTACCGTTTCTACTTCTATCACTGCACAACCCGTGACAGAATTTATTACCCAAAAGGGCACACAACTTTTCGCGGGTGATAAACCATTTAGATTCTCAGGTACCAATAACTATTACATGCACTACGGTGATAATAAAGCGATCACAACGGTGCTGGATGATGCTCAAAAAATGAATTTGAATGTTATTCGAGTTTGGGGCTTTATGGATGGTATTAATCATGGACACACTATGCAGCCAGAATTAGGTGTATATAGTTCAAAGGAAGCGAAAAGTGCCTTTGAACGTCTTGATTTTACGGTTGCTGAAGCCAATAAACGTGGTATTCGATTAGTTATTGCCTTGACTAATAACTGGGGGGATTTTGGTGGTATGCCACAATATGTGAATTGGCTAGAGGGGGATCATCATGATGACTTCTACCGTTTAGATGCAGCGAAAGAAGCTTATAAAAATTACGCCGCTCATCTATTAAGTCGCACTAATCAATATACCGGTGTTGCTTATAACCAAGACCCAACTATCATGACGTGGGAGCTTGCTAATGAGCCTCGTGCTCAGTCTGATACTAGCGGGGAACTTTTATATAATTGGGCTAAGGAGATGAGTGAGTTTGTACGTGAACTTGCACCTAAACAATTAATTGCACTTGGAAGTGAAGGTTTCTTTAAACGCGATGGCGAAGATGATTGGACCTATAATGGCAATGAAGGGGTAGATTGGGATCGCATTATTACACTACCTAATATTAATTACGGTACTTTCCATCTATATCCAGAACATTGGGGCAAACATAATGCTGAGCAATGGGGTACACAGTGGATCATCGATCATGTAGAAGCGGGTAATGCTGCGAATAAGCCTGTTGTCTTAGAAGAGTATGGTATTGGTGCCGCTGAACCTTTCAATCGTGATTTAATCTATGATATTTGGACTAAAACAGCCTACGAGCATGGTGCTGCGGGATCCATGTTCTGGATATTAAGCAGCTATGACAAAAATGCTGCTGATAAGCTTTACCCTGATTACGATGGTTTTCGAGTACTTGCTGATGGTGGACGAACTGATCAAATTCTGACTCGTCATAGTAAACAGATGTTAGATCAACCTGTTGAACTCGTTGACTCTGTTTATTTCGCCTATCCTGTTGATCGATTAACAGTGACTGAGCCAAAGGTAACTGTAAAAAGTTATGTCATGAGTAATATCAGTCAACCAACAGAGTTATTACTGAGAACACCTGCGGGTAACTACCCAATGACGGATCCTGATAATGATGGTTACTATAGTGCTGATATTAATGCCGCTGATATCGGTTTTGGTGAACAGCAACTAATAACCGTTGCGACCTTAGAAAATGGTAAACGCATTACCGATAAGATAACTGTTAAGTTTGATCGCCCAATTACAGGTTATAAGCCTGGACCACGCTTTGATTTTTCAGATGGCGACTTACAAGGTTGGACAAAAGAGGGGGCTTGGCAGGCTGCATGGAAAAACCCGGCAATCGAAGTTAGTACTGATTTAGGCAGCCCTATGCTGAAATTAAATGCTGTGTGGTCTGGTAAAAATGATTGGGAAGAATTGAAAATGCGTACTATGCGTATTAAAAACTTCCAACAACAAAGCCGTTTTGGATATGATTTATACATTCCAGTTAATGATGGTGATAAAGGTGGTGTTCGACCTTATGCTGCATTAGGTGATGGTTGGGTTAAATTGGGAACGGACAAATTCCGTACACAAGTTAACCAGCTAGAAAAAGTGACTAAAAATGGCAAGCAATATTATAAACAAGAAGTGCTCGTTAATTTAGGCGATGTTGAAGGTAAAGCACCGGATATGTTTATTAATGTGGTTGGTGATAAGTTGCCGCTTGATGGCGCCGTGTATTTAGATAACATTCGCTTTGAAGAAGCAACTTACGATTAATTAATGAAGTAAATATTTTATATTCATTGTATTTAAAATCCCTAGCCCTTAAAAGCTGGGGATTTTTTTACCTTAAAATCTAGCAACTATCATATCAATCCAGATCTCCCTTGTTAAAGTCAATAGATTGCTAAGTGTATTCAATCGCAATAGATAGTCATTACTCAATCATGCGTCTACTCACGATCAATTTTATCAACAAGCTTTAGGCACAACATTATAGGTAGTGATATCACTCTACTAGGTATTATCTAAGTCTGAGTACCTTATAATGCGCTGTTATCGCTTTTTAAGTTAATATTAATGCAATATAAGCAGATATCCTTTTTTTGCTAATATTCGCTTTAATTAGTTACTAAGGGGGCTAGTAAATTTTATTTCATTATTTTCTTAATAACACAACTTAATAAAAGAGAGTGCAGGAACGTTATCAATTTTGATAACGTTATCAGTTGAGTGGTAGGGCTAAGTTCATTACATTAACATCGCTACATTGGCGTTTTAAATCGAAATTAGATGATCTAGCGCAACGGTTTTATTGATGTTAACTAGATAAGGTGATCGTTTCCACACTTCTGTTATTAATAATACTTTTTCAGTTGTTAAAACAAAATCGTAACGTTACCATTATTGTCATTGAGAGGTTGAGTACTTTGTTCAATAATGTCATTGGGCAGTTTTATCATTGTACAGAAGCTCTTAAGTAGATCGTAGTTTAGTTAATTATACAAAACTGGGTTTTAAAATTTCCCACTAATACTGTACTTGGAAGTCAGTCTCGAAGGATACTCGAGCAACATTGGAGAGACCATGTTCAATCTAAACCTTAGTCTAAAGCAGCAGCAACGATTAATTGTTTTTGCTTTCTTAGCCATCCCGCTGGGATTGCTATTTACCTTTTCTTATTATCCAGCAAGCCAACTATTTTATATGAGTGTAACCGACTGGGATGGCTATGCACCCGCTAAAAACTTGGTTGGATTGGATAACTATCAGTACTTAGTAGAAGACCCTGATATCTTAGGTCCGATGTTAAATACTTTTTACTACTTTGTAGGTGCCGTTGTTCAACTGGTCTTGTCATTATGGTTTGCTGTCTTAGTAAACTCTAAATTGGCTGGACGCAATCTCTTCAAAACACTCTTGTTTATTCCCTTTGTATTAAATGCGGTTGCAGCATCGATGGTTTTTCAGATCTTTTACCAAGTAGATGGTGCATTTGATAACTTCTTATCAAGTGTCGGATTAGAAGCATTAATTATGCCGTGGTTAATGGATTCTGATGTGGTCAATTGGTCTTTAGTTGCAGCTTCAGTATGGCGTTATTTAGGTTTTAACTTAATTTTGTTCTTTGGTGTGTTGCAATCAATTCCACAGGACCAATATGAAGCTGCACGCATTGAAGGTGCGGGGGAGTGGGCACAATTTCGTTATATAACACTGCCTTCGATTAAGATGATTATTGGATTACAAGTGTTACTTGCATTTGTTGGCTCGCTCTCTGTATTTGAAATACCAATGATTATCACTAAGGGCGCAAATGGAACAAAAACCTTTGTAATGGCGACACTAGAAACTGCATTTAGCTTTAATGATTTTGGTTTGGCATCAGCGATGGCGGTGTTATTACTATTGATTGTAGTGTTCTTCATGATTTTACAAAAAGTACTATTTGGGGATAAGGGATAGACATGAATACTCAAAATATTTTACCTGATAACGATGCTGGGACGGTTGCTCTTGAACCTATCATCACAAAGGCCAGAACTGAAAAAGAGATGCGTAAAGCGCGTTTTATTAATAAATTAAAACAGCCTAAATGGTTATTTTGGGCACTTTTTAAATACCTTACTTTAGTGTTGGCATCTGTTGCGGTATTAGTACCTCCTTTTGCTGTGTTGCTCGCTTCTTTTAAAACATCAAAAGAGTATTACAGCACTAGTAAGGTTGCATTACCCGAGAGCTTTTTTAACTTTGATAATTATATCAAGGTATTTGCTGATGGTGATTTAGGCTTAGCATTCACCAACACCGGGACCATTTTACTTATTTCACTCTTTTTTACGGTGCTGTTTGGTACCCAAGTGGCTTATGTATTATCCCGCTTTGAGTTCAAGGGTAAAAAATTAGTCTTATTGGCTTATGTTATCGCGATGGTGGTGCCTGCAGTAACCACTCAAGTTGCCACCTTTGAAGTCATTAAAGCATTAGGCTTAATCAATAATAAAGGCTCTGTCATCATGCTCTATATTGGCGCAGATGTGGTGATGATATATATCTTCTTACAGTTTATGAAAGGTGTACCGCTAGAGCTTGATGAAGCAGCAAAAATAGAGGGGGCCTCATATTTCTTAATATACAGAAAAATAATGTTGCCGTTGCTTAAGCCTGCGATTGCCACTGTGATTATCTTACGCACGATATTTATTTATAACGATTTCTACTTTCCATTGTTATATCTGCCAGAGAAATCTCAAGTTACTGTTTCTACAGCGTTATATAAGTTTACATCAGTTTTTGGAACAGAGTGGACAACGATTTCAGCCGGTATCATTATTATTTTGATCCCATCAATCGTCCTGTTCTTAGTCTTACAAAAACAAATTTATGCCGGTGTTACTAATGGCGCAGTAAAAGGATAAAACACATTATGAATCAGACCTCTATTATCGTAAATATATGCACTTGGTTTAGTCGCTTAGTATGGTTGAACCTCTGTTGGATAATATTTTCTTTGCTTGGTGGTCTGGTATTTGGTGTCTTTCCTGCAACAACAGCGTTATTGATAATGATGCGACGTTATCTTAATGGGGCAAATCGTGTCACGCTAAAAGACTTTTATTTAGCCTGGCGCTCAGAGTTAATTACGACGAATCAAACTCTTTTGCCACTTTTTTTAATTGCGCTTTCGATTGTGTGGTATCTGAATTGGAGCCTTAATAGTGATTATTACACTATCCAGTTGCTCAGTTTAGGTTTGTTACCCTTATTGGTATTTAACTGTTTATTTAGTTGTGCGGTGTTAATTCAAGCGAGCGTATACAAGTTGTCTGTAAAACAGCTTTGGCTTGAAGGTATTACATTATTGCGCAGCGTAGTTTCATTACCTTTGATTATGTTAATAAGCGTTGTTGTTTGTCTTATTAGTAGTTTAATCATGCCGATATTGGCGTTGTTATTTCTAATAAGTCCCGGGTGCTTGCTTACGATGGCATGGTACTTACACCAGTTTCCTGAACACAAACTATTAAGTTAAGAATTATGATGAATTTAAAAGAGTTTAAACAAGCCATGTTTGATGAGCTAGATAAGAATATCTTGCACTTTTGGCTTGGTATGATTGATCGCGACAATGGTGGTTTTCATTGTTTTGCTGATTTCGATGGCAATATAGATAAACAACACGACAAAGCTGTTTTATTACACTCAAGAATTTTATGGAGCTTTTCTGCTGCACAACGTGTTATACCAAATGCTGAATATTTAGCGGCAGCAAAACATGCTTATTTGTTCATTAAAGATCAAGCATTAGATAAAGAGCATGGCGGTGTTTACTGGATGCTAGATAATAAAGGTAATGTCT
>Ga0316197_10001173_pt1 | contig 18821 bp, 21 predicted proteins | sample OudBiesiAoxic_MG_FD_204939 | JGI IMG/M metagenome (GOLD analysis project Ga0316197, IMG submission 204939) | Coastal sediment microbial communities from Oude Bieten Haven, Netherlands - site A oxic | ecosystem: Environmental > Aquatic > Marine > Coastal > Sediment | place: Netherlands... | reverse complement strand
GCTAAGGTATGTAACACCTTAGGTATATTGGAATACATGCGAGTACCTTTACCCGCCGCTAGAATCACCGCGCTGAAGCTCATAGGAATAACCTTATTTATTTTTTGAAGTTTTAATTCTAACCGCTTAGCCGAAAAGAGTTAATTAAATTTGACGTAATAAAAACAAAAAGGCGACCAACAGGCCGCCTTTTTAGCAATACACTAAGTAGATTAGCGTCTATTTTTTGTCAGCTCGATAACTCTAAGCTGAGCAATAGCTTTAGCCAGTTCACTAGCCGCTTGAGCGAAGTTCATATCACCATGCTGATTTTGGATTTTCTCCTCAGCTTGGCGTTTAGCTTCTTCAGCCTTCGCTGCATCTAGTTCATCACCACGAATTGCCGTATCAGCCAATACAGTTGCTGTACCAGGCTGAACTTCAACTATACCACCAGAAACATAAATAATTTCTTCGTGGCCGTGTTGCTTAACTATACGCACCATACCAGGCTTAATAGCGGTCAGCAGCGGAGTGTGCCCATGGAAAATACCAAGTTCACCTTCGCTCCCGGTCACCTGAAACGTTTCAACTAATCCTGAAAAAATTTCTTTCTCAGCACTAACTACGTCTAGGTGCAAGGTCATTGCTGCCATATAGCCTCCTATTTAGCCTTATAGCTTCTTAGCATTCTCAATAGCATCGTCTATTACACCGCAGTACATAAACGCTTGCTCAGGAATGTCATCGTATTCACCACCAAGAAGACCTTTGAATCCACGTAAAGTCTCTTTAAGAGATACATAGACACCAGGGTCACCTGTAAATACTTCCGCTACGTGGTAAGGCTGAGTTAGGAAACGCTCTATCTTACGTGCACGTGATACCACAAGTTTATCTTCTTCAGATAACTCATCCATACCCAAAATAGCAATGATATCTTTCAGTTCTTTATAGCGCTGAAGAGTAGACTGAACGCCACGAGCTACGTCGTAATGCTCTTGGCCTACTACCAATGGATCAAGCTGTCTAGAAGATGAATCCAATGGATCGATTGCTGGGTATAGACCCATAGCTGCGATATTACGGTTAAGTACTACCGTTGCATCTAAGTGAGCAAACGTGGTTGCTGGAGATGGGTCAGTCAAGTCATCCGCTGGTACATATACCGCCTGTACAGACGTGATAGAACCGGCTTTAGTTGATGTGATACGTTCTTGTAAAACACCCATTTCTTCAGCTAGTGTTGGCTGATAACCTACCGCAGATGGCATACGACCTAATAGAGCCGAAACCTCTGTACCCGCAAGGGTATAGCGATAAATGTTATCGATGAACAATAGAACGTCACGACCTTCGTCACGAAAACGCTCTGCCATCGTTAGACCAGTCAGCGCTACGCGTAGACGGTTTCCTGGTGGCTCGTTCATCTGCCCGTAAACCATTGCTACTTTAGATTCTTCAGGATTTTCAACGTTAACAACGCCTGCTTCCTGCATCTCAAAATAGAAATCGTTACCTTCACGAGTACGTTCACCGACACCCGCAAATACTGAAAGACCAGAGTGCTGCAGTGCGATGTTATTGATAAGTTCCATCATATTAACGGTCTTACCAACACCTGCACCACCAAATAGACCTATTTTACCACCCTTAGCGAATGGGCAAATCAAGTCGATAACTTTCACGCCAGTCTCTAGAAGTTCAGACACATTGGACTGTTCTTCGTAACTTGGTGCTTCACGGTGAATAGCATAGTGTTCTTCCGCACCAATATCACCACACTCATCAATCGCATCACCTAAAACATTCATGATACGGCCAAGAGTTTTCGTACCTACTGGTACGGTGATTGGAGCGCCAGTGTTCTCTACTACTAATCCACGACGTAAACCATCAGAGCTGCCCATCACGATTGCGCGAATAACGCCACCGCCAAGCTGTTGTTGAACTTCAAGAACAAGACGTTCTTTCGCTTCAATAACATTCAGAGCGTCATATACACGAGGTACTTCACCCTGTGGGAACTCTACGTCGACTACCGCACCGATGATCTGTACGATCTTACCTGTAGCCATCGTTAATCCTCTAACTAATTAGTTTTACCTATGCTTAAACCGCTGCTGCGCCTGATACGATTTCAGATAGTTCTTGTGTAATAGCCGATTGACGGGCCTTGTTATACACAAGTTCTAGATCATCTATCAGATCGCTTGCATTGTCTGTAGCTGCTTTCATCGCAATCATTCGAGCCGCTTGCTCACAAGCAAGGTTCTCAACCACACCTTGATATACTTGAGATTCGACATAACGAATCAATAGTGCATCGAGTAATGGTTTAGGCTCTGGCTCATAGATATAATCCCATGAGTGAGTGCGCTTCATACTTTCGCTATCCGATTTAGGTAAAGGTAATAATTGATCGATCGTTGGTTCCTGAACCATAGTATTAACAAACTTGTTAAATACTACGTATAAGCGATCCAACTCGCCTTCATCATACTTCTTCAACATAACACCAACAGAACCGATCAATTCCTCTAGGCTTGGATCATCTCCAAGACCAGAAACTTGAGCAGCTACTTTAGCGCCACTGTTGTTAAAAAATGCCGTTGCTTTTGAACCGATAATGGCTAAGTCAATATCAGCATTTTTCTCTTTCCACTCTTGCATATCTAACATGGCTTTTTTGAACAAGTTAATGTTCAAGCCACCACACAAGCCGCGGTCAGTTGAAATAATGATGTAACCAACACGTTTGGCTTCACGCTCTTCTAGGTATGGATGTTTATACTCTAGATTACCGTTCGCCAAATGACCGATCACTTTACGCATTGTTTCAGCATATGGACGGGAAGCTCCCATTGCGTCTTGAGAACGACGCATTTTTGAAGCCGCTACCATTTCCATCGCTTTCGTGATCTTTTGAGTGCTTTTAACACTCCCGATCTTAGTACGAATTTCTTTTGCGCCGGCCATCGTATTACTCTCTCTTTAGATAAAAAATATTGGTGACCCTAGAGCCACCTACTCATTATCAATTACCAGGTCTGGGTTGCTATGAAATCGTCCACAATCTTTTTAAGTTGTGTTTCGACCTCATCGTTGTATGCACCCGTTGTATCGATATCTTTTACAAAATCGGTAAACTGGCTACGAGCAAACGAAAGTAGCGCATCTTCGAAATCAGCAAGCTTATTCAACTCGATGTCTTCTAGATATCCGCGTTCTGCAGCGAAGATAACAATAGCCTGATCAAATACAGACATAGGAGCATATTGTTTCTGCTTCATAAGTTCTGTTACTTTTTGACCATGATCTAGTTGTCGTTTCGTTGCTTCATCAAGGTCAGACGAGAACTGAGCAAACGCTGCAAGTTCACGATACTGCGCTAGTGCGGTACGGATACCACCAGATAGCTTCTTGATAATTTTCGTTTGAGCAGCACCACCTACACGAGATACTGAGATACCTGGATCAACAGCAGGACGAACACCTGCACTGAACAGCTCAGTTTGTAAGAAGATCTGACCATCTGTAATCGAGATTACGTTAGTTGGTACGAATGCTGATACGTCACCTGCTTGAGTTTCAATGATAGGAAGCGCAGTTAAAGAACCTGTCTTACCTTTCACTTCACCCTTAGTGAAACGTTCTACATACACTTCGCTTACTCGAGCAGCACGCTCTAGTAGACGGGAGTGGAGATAGAATACATCACCTGGGAATGCCTCACGGCCTGGTGGACGCTTAAGTAGTAGAGAGATCTGACGATACGCTACCGCTTGCTTAGACAAATCATCATAAACAATCAGAGCATCTTCACCGCGATCACGGAAGTACTCACCCATTGCACAACCTGCGTAAGGCGCCAAATATTGAAGCGCTGCAGATTCAGAAGCCGATGCAACAACAACAATGGTGTTAGCCAATGCGCCGTGCTCTTCCAATTTGCGTACTACGTTAGCAATAGTCGATGCTTTCTGACCAATCGCTACATAGATAGAGTAAATACTTGAATCTCTTTGGTTAATGATCGCATCAATAGCCATCGCTGTTTTACCAGTCTGACGGTCACCGATGATAAGCTCACGCTGACCACGCCCGATAGGGATCATGGCATCAACGGACTTATAACCAGTTTGTACAGGCTGATCAACCGATTTACGGTCGATTACGCCCGGCGCAATTATCTCTACAGGAGAAGATAATTTCGCATCAATTGGACCTTTACCATCAATAGGCTCACCTAGCGTGTTTACCACACGACCAAGCATTTCAGGACCAACAGGTACTTCAAGAATACGACCAGTACCAGTAACTTTCATGCCTTCTTGTAAGTCAGCATATGGCCCCATGACAACCGCACCAACCGAGTCACGCTCAAGGTTAAGTGCTAATGCATAACGACCAGTCGGTAGTTCAATCATTTCACCTTGCATCACGTCTGCTAGACCGTGAATGCGAATAATACCATCGCTTACCGATACGATAGTACCTTCATTACGAGCTTCACTTACAACTTCGAAAGATTCGATACGTTGTTTGATTAGGTCGCTTATTTCTGTGGAATTAAGTTGCATGCTCCAATCCCCATCAAGACTGCAATGCATCGCTCAAACGGCCTAACTGACCGCGCGTTGAGTTATCGATGACTAAGTCTCCGGCTCGAATTACAACCCCACCAAGTAGGGTCTCATCTACACTACAATTCAGGTTAACTTTGCGTTCAAAACGCAGTTCAAGTTTGCTGCTGATGTCTGTAAGTTGTTTATCAGAAAGTTCTGTCGCTGATATTAAATCAACATCCATTTCTTTCTCATACTCTTGTTTAAGAGCTAAAAACGCATCACATACTTCAGGAAGGGCCTTAAGTCGACCATTCGCAGCCATTACCTTAATAAGGTTTTGGCCAAACTCATCAAACTGTTCGCCACAAACAACAATAAATATTTCTGTGATTTTATCCGCAGAAACAGAACCACTAAGTAGCTCCACTATATCTTTGTTCTTTGTAACTTCGGCTGCAAAAGTAAGCATTTGACCCCACTGGTCAAGTGCTCCTTTTTCTACCGCAAAGTCAAACGCTGCTTTAGCGTAAGGGCGTGCTATTGTTGTCAGTTGAGACATGTGCACCCCTCGCTTTAAAGTTTCGCAGTAATGTTATCAAGAATATCTTTGTGCGCATCTTTATCAATAGAGCGCTCTAGGATCTTCTCTGCACCAGCTAAAGCCAGAGTAGCAACTTGTTTGCGCAGATCATCTTTCGCGCGATTACGTTCTGCTTCAATTTCTGCTTCCGCTTGCGTTAGGATTTTCTGGCGTTCTGCCTGAGCTTCCTCGCGTGCTTCATCAATAATTTGAGCTTTACGTTTATTCGCTGAATCAATGACCTCAGTTGCTGTGCGCTTCGCTTCTTTAAGTTGCTCAGAAGCGTTGGCTTGAGCTAGATTCAAATCTTTTGCTGCTCTTTCCGCAGCAGATAGACCATCAGCAATTTTATTCTGACGTTCTTCAATAGCTTCTATAATTGGTGGCCATACATATTTCATGCAGAAAACCACGAATAAAAAGAATGCTATTGCTTGACCTAGCAGAGTTGCGTTCATATTCACAACAGCTACCCCTCTATTTTGTTCACCAACGAAAAAATGCTAATCAACGACAAAGTATTTACTTTGATCTGTTAATTAACCTAGTTGACTAACAAATGGGTTAGCGAATGTGAATAGTAGTGCTATTACGATACCAATCATTGGAACCGCATCAAGTAGACCCGCGATGATAAACATCTTAACTTGTAGCATAGGAGCCATCTCTGGTTGGCGCGCAGCACCTTCTAGGAATTTACCACCTAGAATTGCGAAACCAATCGCTGTACCAAGAGAAGCAAGACCGACGATCAGACCTACGGCGATTGCTGAAAAGCTCAGTAAAGTTTCCATTACTATCTCCAATTTATAGTTGTTGGCTTATATGTGCCTAAAAAAGCTTTGTAAAATTAAATTAGTGATCCGGGTCTTCATGTGCCATCGATAAATAAACGATAGTTAACATCATGAATACAAACGCTTGAATCAAAATAATCAAAATATGGAAAATTGCCCATGGGAGAGCACCTAACCATTGTAACCACCACGGAAGCATAGCCGCGATAAGAATGAATACAACCTCACCAGCAAACATGTTACCGAATAAACGCATACCAAGAGAAAGAGGTTTAGCGAGTAGCGAAACAACTTCTAATAGTAAGTTAAACGGTATCATCACTGGATGATTAAATGGATGTAATGCTAATTCTTTCGCAAAACCACCTAGACCTTTCACCTTGATGCTGTAATAAATCATCAAAAAGAAAACGCCTAGAGCCATAGCCATCGTGATATTAACATCAGCAGAAGGAACCACTTTTAAATAAGGGATACCTAACCAATGTTGAGCTGGATACGGTAAGAAATCAATTGGAATTAAATCCATGATATTCATTAGTAATATCCAACAAAAGATAGTCAGTGCTAACGGAGCTATCAATGGGTTGCGTCCATGGAATGTTTCTTTGACGTTATCTGCGACAAATTCCATTACCATTTCGACCGCACATTGCAGCTTACCCGGTACACCTACTGTTGCTTTCTTTGCTACCGAACGAAATATCCCTAGGAATATCAAGCCCGTGAGCACAGAAAAGAACAGGCTATCGATATTAACGTTCCAGAAACTGGTCTCCGTTATTCCCCAACCTAAATCAAAATGCTCAGAAATCTTAGCAAGTGACAGGTTAGTCAAATGGTGATCAATATATCCAGACGTTGTTAGCGCTTCACCTGGCGCAGCCATAACTCATCCTATTTTTTTTTGTTAATGAATAGCGCTGGCAAAAAGATATTAATACCTAATGCCAACAAATAGGTTAGCTTCAGGGGAACAAGTTCCACCTGCATATACATGTAAGCTACAGAGAAGAGAACAACCGTAACGAGGATTTTCAGTACTTCACCGGTATAAAAAGACGCCGTGACTGCTTTTGCAGCACGAGCCCCACTATACATAAAAGCAAAAAACGCGAACACAGCATTAGCAAGCACAAAAATGCCGCCACCTATAAACGCAGAAACTCCCCAATCAACATTTACGGCCAAAGCCATCCCTGCTGCCACAAATGTAACCACGCTAGATTGAATCAATAACAGACGCTTTGCAAGTATCCGTCCTGGTTGAACTAGCCTAGCTACCATGTATTCATACCTTCATACCAATCCCACATAAACTCTTATCAATGAGCTTGGAAAAATCGCCAAAATTATACGTTCGATACATATATTTGCAATAAAAACGCTGCATTAAATAACAAATTTGTTTACAAACCTACAACTTTAGCAATAAAAATTGTAACAAATAACAAAATTAGCCGAAGACTATTGATTGTCTTCGAGTAATTTAATCAATTGATCTAATTTGTGAGGTTCATCAAATGTAATCGTCATCTTAGATTTTCCATTTGAACCACGAGTTAAAGATACTGTTGAGCCAATACACTGACTTAGTCGCTCTGATATATCAGCCGCTTCCGTATCTTTTTTCGTTTCACCTTCAACTTTTGGAGCCAATAACTTCTTAACAAACTGCTCAGCTTGACGAACGGTCATTTTTTTATCGGCAATCACTTTAGCCGTATCACCTTGGCTTTCTATATCTAAAACCAATAACGCTCTAGCATGCCCCATATCAAGCTGTTTTTTCTCAACCAAATTCTTGACCGATTCATCGAGTTGATTCAGCCTTAGTAGGTTCGTCACGGTTGTCCGTGATTTACCTATTACATCAGCTACCTGCTGGTGTGTTAACTCAAATTCGTCCTGTAACCGCTCTAAAGCTTGTGCTTCCTCTATAGCGTTGAGATCTTCTCGCTGAATATTTTCAATGAGTGACATCGCGATTGCAGCACTATCAGGTACATTTTTTACGATGCACGGTACCTGTTTAAGGCCGACACGCTTAGCAGCCCGCCAACGTCTTTCACCAGCAATTATTTCATAGGAATGTCCTGCAACATGCCTAACCACAATAGGTTGAATAATCCCTTGAGATTCAATAGATGCAGATAAATCTTCCAACGCCTCTAAAGACATATCTTTACGAGGCTGGTAAATACCAGGCTTGAGGTTAGTAATTGAAATATCAGCCAACTCACCATCAACTGAAATAGATTGACTACTGGATGCTGTTTTCTCTTTTTCTCTAGCAAGAGAACTGGTAGCTAATAAGGCATCTAAGCCCATCCCTAAACCACGTTTAGACATTTACGTTATTCCCTTCTCTTGTCTATTATGCCGGTACTTCTTCGCGACGAAGTATTTCACCAGCTAATGCTAAATAGGCCTTTGCGCCAGCAGAATGTTTGTCATAATACATCGCTGGACGACCATGACTTGGAGCTTCTGCTAAACGTACATTTCGAGGAATAACGGTTCTATATACCTTATCGCCAAAGTGCTTCTTAAGCTGATCCGATACTTCATTCGATAAGCGGTTACGCGGATCAAACATGGTTCGGAGCAAACCTTCAATTTTCAAATTATCATTTACTACGGCAGCTAATTTACTAATGGTATCCATTAGTGCTGTTAAACCTTCGAGTGCAAAATACTCACATTGCATAGGAACTAACACAGAATCTGCTGCTGCCATCGCGTTGATTGTAAGTAGATTTAAGGCTGGGGGACAATCTATAAAGATGAAATCATAGTTATCACGAACCGAAGCTAATGCATTTTTAAGCCTAACTTCACGTGCAAATACTTCCATCAATTTAATTTCGGCAGCCGTTACATCTCCATTAGCGGCAATAAGGTGATAGCCTCCGCTAGTGTTTTTACATACCACTTCCTCAAATGGTACATCCTCAACAAGAAGATCGTAAGCAGTAGAATCTACTTGGTACTTATCAACACCACTGGACATAGTTGCATTGCCCTGTGGGTCTAAATCAACGACTAAAACTTTTCTTTTTGTTGCCGCCATTGAAGCGGCCAAATTAATACAAGTCGTCGTTTTACCGACACCACCTTTCTGGTTGGCTATTGCGATAATTCTTCCCACTGTAACCTCTCTACTCTTTCATCTTGGCTAAGGTTACAAGATGTCTCTCACCTTCTAGCTCAGGAATATTTAAAGCTTTGACTTCGATCACATTACACCATTCTGGTAACTGTTCAATCTCATCTTGCGAAAGCTGCCCTTTTAGCGCGAAAAATTGACCTGTTTCTGGTTTAGGCAAATGATGACACCAATTAACCATATCGCTCATAGAAGCAAATGCACGACTCAAAACAATATCAAACTTGTCCTCAGGCTGAAATTGTTCTACTCGACTTTGAATTGTAGTGACATTTTTTATATCCAATTCATGGGTAACTTGTTTGATAAATCGTATACGTTTTCCTAAGCTATCCAGAAGATGAAACTCTTTTTCCGGATTCATTATAGCTAAAGGAATGCCAGGCAAACCAGGTCCAGTTCCAACATCGATCAATCGATTACCATGTAAATGCGGACTGACCATAATGCTATCAAGAATATGTTTAACCAACATATCCATCGGATCACGAACAGATGTTAAGTTATAAGCTTTATTCCATTTATCTAACATCTCAACATATCTGACAAGTTGACTTCTTTGTTGTTCACTCACAACAAGATCGGTTTTGTCTATAAGAAGATCTAATTTATTATCTAAATTAATCAATTACTCTTCTCCCTTTCTTAAGCATACCTTGCTTCTTTAAGTAAACGAGCAGGATTGAAATTGCAGCCGGAGTAATACCTGAAATTCTTGATGCTATACCTATTGATTCTGGTTTCGCTTCATTCAGTTTAGCCACAACCTCATTAGACAGACCTTGAACGTTTTTGTAATCGGTATCAACGGGCAATTTTGTATTTTCATGACGCAACGATTTTGCTATTTCATCTTTTTGACGTTGAATATACCCTTCATACTTAACTTGAATTTCAACTTGTTCAGACGCTTGTAGATCTTCTAAAGCAGGACCAAACATTTCTAGATCCGTAAGCTGCTTATAAGTAATTTCTGGGCGACGTAATAAGTCCTCTCCGCTGGCTTCTTTTGTCAAAGGAGTTTTAAGTACAACATTGAGTTTATCTACCCCTTCCGATTTAGGATTAACCCAAATATCTTTCAACCGTTGGCGTTCCGTTTCCAAATTATCTACTTTTTGGTTAAATCGAGCCCAACGCTCGTCATCAACCAATCCTAATTCGCGACCTTTCTCAGTTAGACGCAAGTCAGCATTATCTTCACGAAGTAACAGTCTATATTCAGCGCGAGAGGTAAACATTCTGTATGGTTCTTTGGTTCCCATTGTTGATAAATCATCAATAAGTACCCCCATATAAGCTTCATCACGGCGTGGGTTCCAACCTTCTTTCCCTTGGGTGTATAAACTGGCATTCAAACCAGCCATTAACCCTTGAGCAGCGGCTTCTTCATAGCCCGTTGTACCATTTATCTGTCCAGCAAAAAATAGCCCTTTGATATACTTGTTTTCATAGGTCTGTTTAAGATCTCTTGGATCAAAGAAATCGTATTCAATCGCATAACCTGGACGAACAATATGTGCATTTTCAAAGCCTTTCATCGAATGAACAATCTGAACCTGTACGTCAAATGGTAAACTGGTAGAAATACCATTGGGGTACAATTCTGTTGTATTTAGGCCTTCTGGTTCGACAAAAATCTGATGACTATTTTTATCCGCAAAACGCATTACTTTATCTTCAATGGAAGGGCAATAACGAGGCCCTATTCCTTCAATGACACCGGCATACATTGGACTTCTATCCAAATTAGCTCGAATAATACTGTGGGTTTTCTCATTCGTATGCGTGATATAGCAAGGGATCTGTCTTGGGTGTTGGCTACGATTACCTAAAAATGAGAACACTGGTGTTGGGTTATCGCCGTGTTGAACTTCCAATACTGAGAAATCAACGCTATTTGCGTCAATTCGTGGTGGTGTTCCTGTTTTTAGTCGATCAACTCGTAGTGGTAATTCGCGTAATCTGTCGGCCAGAGCAATTGAAGGAGGATCGCCTGCACGACCTCCAGAGGAACTTTCCATTCCTATATGGATCTTTCCACCAAGAAAGGTACCAACCGTCAACACGACCGATTTAGAGCGTATTTTAAGGCCCATTTGAGTCACAACACCAACCACTTGATCTTTTTCAACAATAAGATCATCAGCGGGCTGTTGAAAAAGAGTTAGATTTGGTGTGGTCTCTAACGTTTTTCTTACAAAGGCTTTATAAATTGCCCTATCCGCTTGAGCTCGAGTGGCTCTAACTGCTGGGCCCTTTGAAGCATTGAGTGTTCTAAATTGAATTCCTGCTTCATCTATCGCTTGGGCCATTAGCCCGCCTAAGGCATCAACTTCTTTGACTAAATGTCCCTTGCCAATCCCACCAATAGCAGGATTACAAGACATTTGACCTAACGTATCAATATTGTGTGTCAGCAGAAGTGTTTTTCTACCCGTTCTAGCAGATGCAAGTGCGGCTTCCGTTCCAGCATGTCCGCCACCAATAACGATGACGTCAAATTGTTCATGATAAAGCATGGATCGACCTTAAGGTATTTCAAATTAAAACGTGAATGAAAAAAGAGCGTCATTCTACCTTTTTTGTGAAGTTGATAAAATGTATTTAACATTATTTTAAAGGGATCAAAAATATAGAATATATATAGGATCTATATAGAGATCTTTCTATTGGATCTATTATTAAGGGAGCATGATCTTGTTAGTAACTCGAAAATGATCAACAAGATCATAGTAGTTATGACGATCATATCTTGTGATCTTGCTTTGATCTAACGGAGGATTAGCTGGGATCAAAATGGCTAGTTATCAACATAAGATAGATAAAAATAAAGTTATTATTTGGATAACTATAGCTTAATCACCGGAATTAGGGGTAGTTATCCACAATACCTATTTTTTTGTCGTTTAGTTTGTTTTATGTTTATAGGGATAAGTTATCCACATGAGGGTATAAAGTGGACTATTATCGATCCACTTTATGTATTGATTATATCTGATTAATAATTGAGACTAACCACTCTTCTGCCGGTTCCTCTGGAATCTGATGATCAAGTATATCGATGGTAAAGCAATCTGCAATAGGGGTTGCACCTATATCGACAAGCAAAGAAAATGCATGTTTTCCTGCTGCACAGAAGGTGTCATAACTCGAATCACCGATCGCAATAACCGCAAATTTCACCGCATTCATTCGAGGTGGTGCTGCGAGCAGGTTGTTGATAAAAGGTTGGATATTTTCTGGATAGTCACCAGCACCATGGGTAGAAGTGACTATTAACCATGTCCCTTCGTTAGAAATATCGTCAATACTAGGGATATTGTGGATCGTCGTTTCTTTCCCTTTTTGCTGTAAGAGATCACTTATGTGGTCACCAACGTACTCAGCGCCACCTAAAGTACTACCTGTTATTATATGGATCATTGTTAAATACCTTTCTAAAAATGCACCTGTAATGTGTTTAGTATTCAATTAAGTTGGTAACTAATCAATTCGAATTTGAAAAATGAAGGGTAGTTAAAAGGACGCACTAAGTGAGGAATTACTTTGAATGGTCATCTGATTGATTTTGGTGAGAGCAGACACCACTTAAATTGTGATGTCTGTATTTTACGTTTCTATTGAATAACTACTTGCCAATACAAAATGATGAAAAAATGCGTCCTAAAAGATCATCTGAACTAAATTCACCTGTAATTTCATTAAGATACTGTTGAGTAATTCTAAGTTCTTCAGCAAGAATTTCTCCTGCCATATAACCTTCCAGCTGCTCTTGACCTATATTTAAGTGCTCTGAGGCTTTATTTAGCGCCTCTAAGTGACGTCTGCGAGCCATAAATCCACCTTCATTATTCCCAGTGAAGCCCATACATTCTTTTAAGTGGGTTCGAAGAGAATTAATGCCTTCGCCTGTTTTTGCTGACAAGCGGATAAGTGTTGGATCGTTAACATGACAGATACCGAGCACTTCGTCGGTTTGATCCGCTTTGTTTCTAATGACTGTCATTCCAATGTTATCAGGCAGGCGATCGATAAAATCAGGCCATATTTCTTTAGGGTCTGTGGCATCGGTAGTTGTTCCATCTACCATAAATAAAACTCTATCTGCTTGCGATATTTCCTGCCATGCTCTATTTATTCCGATGCGTTCTACTTCATCAGATGCGACTCTTAGCCCTGCCGTATCGATAATATGCAGTGGCATACCATCAATGTGAATATGTTCTCTCAATACATCACGTGTTGTACCTGCTATATCAGTGACAATGGCAGACTCTTTACCTGAAAGTGCATTTAAAAGGCTTGATTTACCAGCGTTTGGTCTACCAGCAATAACCACTTTCATACCTTCACGCATGATAGAACCTTGGTTCGCTTCTACCTTTACTGCTTCCAAATTATTTATTATCTTTTGTAAGTCAGTACTTACTTTTCCATCAGCGAGGAAATCAATTTCTTCTTCGGGGAAGTCGATAGCGGCTTCAACGTAAATTCTTAGGTGGATTAGAGAATCAACCAGTGTCTTTATTCTTTTAGAAAACTGCCCTTGCAGAGATTGAAGTGCAGATTTTGCCGCTTCCTCTGAACTGGCATCAATGAGGTCTGCAATGGCTTCCGCCTGAGTTAGGTCCATTTTGTCGTTCATAAAAGCGCGTTCAGAAAATTCACCTGGACGTGCAGGGCGCATGCCGTCTATTTTTAGAATACGTTTGATAAGCATATCCATGACGACGGGACCACCATGCCCTTGAAGTTCGAGAACATCTTCACCCGTAAATGAGTGAGGGTTTGGAAAATAGAGCGCAATACCTTGGTCTAACTCAAGGCCATCTTCTGATTTGAAGGAAATATATTCCGCATAACGAGGTTTTAGTTTCTTGCCGGTAACCTCTAGTGCCACTTGAGAAGCTTTAGGCCCTGATACCCTAATAATACCAACACCACCACGTCCGGGCGCAGTAGCTTGAGCGACAATAGTGTCTGTGGTCATAGTTTTTCCTACTTGGTGCAAAGAACAAAATGAGTTGGCTGGGCTACTTCTTTGGCAGATGTTTGCTACATGGGTGCAGCAGACAAGCTTACAGGGAAGTATTTACAGCGTCCTGAACCAAGGTGTTACTCAGTTAATCAGGATTCGAATGGGTAAATTGTAATCAGCTAAAAACAAAAAGGCGACCTTTAGGCCGCCTTTCTTAATAATTAAATTATTCTTACTTAGAATGTAAGCCTTTCTTTTCCAAGTTTCTATAAATAAGAGACTGTTGGATAAGAGTTACTACGTTCGAGACTAACCAGTAAAGAACGAGACCTGAAGGGAAGAACAGGAAGAAACCTGTAAACATGATCGGCATAAACGTCATGATCTTCTGCTGCATTGGATCGGTTACAGTCGTTGGGCTCATCTTCTGAATCATGAACATACTACCACCCATCAATATAGGTAGGATGTAATATGGGTCTTGAGCTGAAAGGTCAGTAATCCATAAGAAGAATGGAGAATGACGAAGCTCAACTGATTCCATTAATGACCAGTACAGAGAGATGAAGATAGGCATCTGTAGGAAGATAGGTAAACAACCACCAAGTGGGTTTACTTTCTCTTTCTTATAGAGTTCCATCATTTCTTGACTCATTCGCTGGCGGTCATCACCGATGCGCTCACGCATTGCTGCCAACTTAGGTTGGAGCATACGCATCTTAGCCATAGATGTGTATTGTGCTTTCGTTAACGGGTACATAGCACCACGAACAACGAAAGTTAGAATCATAATAGATAGACCCCAGTTTACAACAACACCTTGAATCATCGATAGCAGCCAGTGAAGAGGCTTAGCTATAAACCACAACCAACCATAATCAACAACGAGATCTAGATTTGGTGCAACGGCTGCCATTTCTTTTTGAAGTTTTGGTCCAATCCAAAGCGTTGCTTCAAATTGGGCTTTATCTCCAGTCGCAATCGTTTTATTTGGCATACGAACACCAATATCACCAAGGTTGCCAATAACGCGAGTATAAAGGCTTGAACCTGGAGCCTCACGAGGAACCCATGCTGTCGCAAAATAGTGCTGCAGCATTGCAGCATAACCTTGGCCATCAGTCAGATTGATTGAAAGATTACGATCTTGCATATCGTCAAAGCTATACTTCTTGTAGCGAGTATCTTGGCTAGAATAAGCACCACCACGGTATGTTGGCATTGTTAAGCTGCCACCATCATCCATAACGTTTTGACGTAGGTGAGCATACATACCTACGGTTGCATTGGTGCCAGATTGGTTATTAATATCAAAGTTAACATCGATATCATATTGACCACGCTTCAATACAAACGTCTTAACGTAAGTAATACCGTTAACAGAATAAGTAAGAGGAACCTTTATTTCTTCTTGGCCGTCAGCAAGCACATAAGAGTCCGTGGATGAAGAATAAGTAGGGCGACTTGCGCTGCTTAAATCTATTCCTTGTGGACCCACTAAGCCGCTTTGAGCGATGTAGGTATGATCAACATCATCTTTAAGAATAACAAATCGTTCTACAGAATCTTCTGTTTCAGCGTATTTGTTTAATTTTGCAGAAACAACATCACCACCAAAGGTATCAATTGACAGAGTTAATACGTCAGTTGTCACTGTAATGAGTTTTGCAGATGAGCCTTGTTGAGGAGCAGGGTCAAGTTCACTAGCAATTGATGGTGCAGGTAAAGTACCGTTATTTTGTGCCTGTTCTACTCGCTGTGGTGCTTGTGGGTTCTTTTCAACTTGCCATTGTTGATATAGCAAAAAAGAAACCAGTGCCAGAGCGATAAGCAGAATATTACGTTGAGAATCCATCGTTAATTGTCTCTGTCTTTATCTTGGGTCGGTGGAACGGGGTCGAAACCCCCTTCATTCAAAGGGTGACATTTTAATAGACGTTTGCCAGATAACCAACAACCTTTTACAAAACCGTGCATCTTTATTGCTTCAAGAGCATAGGTAGAGCACGTTGGTGTAAAACGGCAGCGTGGGCCAATAAGCGGGCTAATTGTCCACTTATATATATAAATCAAGCCGATAGCTAACCACGAGAAGGGCGAGAAAGGCGATGCCATAATTTATCTAATAGTTTAAACATTTCTTCACTGCTCAAGTCCTGAGCGCTCTTTTTCGCGATGACAACAAAATCTTTATTTGGAAGTTGGTGTTGATTGGTTCTAAAACTCTCTCTGGTAAGACGTTTAAAGCGATTACGACCAACTGCGGTTTTAATCTGCTTTTTTGGAACGGCTAAACCTAAGCGAGGATGAGAAAGAGAATTGTCACGAGCTATAATAGTGAAATGGGGGGAGCCTGCACGATGTGCTTGCTGAAATACATTTTTATAATGCTCGGGAGTTAACAAACGTAACTCCCGATTGAACGCGTACGTATTCAAAATAATCGCGAATTATTTTGAAAGGCGCGCACGGCCTTTAGCACGACGTGCATTAATTGTTTTGCGACCGTTCTTAGTTGACATGCGTGCACGGAAACCGTGAGAGCGCTTGCGCTTAAGAACTGAAGGTTGAAATGTGCGTTTCATGATAATACCTTTACTGATCAGTAGTTTATAGGTTCTTGTTAAACCCGGCGTGGAACTAAATATTCGACGCCTCTCAACAAAGAGGCGGAATTGTAATCACTGGCTCATCAAGAGTCAATAACTGTTAAGCTTTTAAAGGCTATTTTATTCCGGTCGACGGATTATACGTAGTGTGAGTTAAATCTCAAGGATCTTTATTGGATCCCGACGTTTCTTAAAAACTTCTTCAATCTAACATCCTGTGGATTACCAAAGATATCTTGTGGAGAACCTTGCTCTACAATCTTCCCTTCTGCCATGAATATTACTCTGTCGGCGACTTCTTTGGCGAATTGCATCTCATGGGTGACCACGAGCATGGTTTGGTGTTTGGTTGCTAACTGCTTCATTAAGTTGAGAACTTCTCCAACCAACTCAGGATCAAGCGCAGAGGTTGGTTCATCAAACAACAACAATTCAGGCTGAAGGGCCATTGCTCTGCCTATCCCTACGCGTTGTTGTTGACCACCAGAAAGCGAAGCGGGATAACTTTCTGCTTTATCACCCAAACCAATGTCGCTAAGAATCTGCAGCGATCGATTGTATGCTTGTTCTTTATTCCAACCCCGAACAGTAATCAAACCCTCAGCTATATTTTGTTTTGCTGTTAGGTGTGCAAACAATGCATAGTTTTGAAAAACAAAGCCTGTTTTTTTACGCAGTGCAATGACTTCTGCTTTTGTATACTTCTCAACATCGACAGATACATCATCGATAGTGATCTTGCCCTTGTCGGCTTGTTCTAAGAAATTAACACATCGCAGCAGCGTTGACTTACCGGTGCCGCTAGAACCAATAACGACAATGATTTCACCTTGCTTTATCTCTATATCAATTCCAGACAGTATTGTTGATGAACCAAATTTCTTATGTATATTGTCCAGTTTGATCATCTTTGGTATGCCTTATTGAGTTTAAATTCAGCCCAAATTTGGACGCGGGTAAGAATTATCACCACCCCCCAATAGATAAGAGCGACCGCTAAAAATGCTTCAAAGAAGCGAAAGCTAGACGATGCTTCCATCTGCGCTTTAGCCATAATCTCAGCAACCCCCAAAGTAAATGCCAATGAAGTTGATTTGATCATATCGATGAAGTAGTTCATTAAAGACGGCAAAGCGACACGAGTCGCTTGAGGCAGAATAATCCTTCGCATTGACTGGCTAGTCGTCATGCCAACAGAAAGGCTTGCTTCCATCTGACTTCTATCTATACCAATAATGGCCGCACGTATAGTTTCAGCCATATAAGCGGAGAAATGTAACGTTAGGCCTATAATAGAAGCGGTAAAAGCATCGATTCCAACCAAGATAGGAAAAACCTGTGGCAACCCGTAATAAAGCAAGAAAAGTTGCACCAACAGAGGTGTTCCGCGGAAAAAGCTTATATATAGCTGGCTTAACTGATCCAGTACAGGAATCTTAAATACCCGAATATTAGCTATGATGATAGAGAGTATTAAAGAAAAAAATAATCCCCATATAGCCATCTCCATTGTTGTGCCTAGGTACCTAAAAAGAATAGGTAGCAGTTCAAGCATGTAGTTAAAATCGAAAGACATTAAGTATTCCTAACTGGTGTTAAATTGCGATTTCTATTTCTTAGTAATGTCAGCGTCAAACCACTTAAGAGATATTTTCTCAAGAGTGCCATCTGCGCGCATGTCAATTAATGCCTTGTTTACTTCCGCTTGAAGTTTTGTGCCTTTCTCGTTTTTAACAAACGGCCAAGCATTCTCAATCGTTTCGAAAGGTTGACCCGCTAACTGCAAAGGTAAACCTGTCTTTTTAATCACTTCAAGTACAGAAAGTCTATCCATTACAAATGCATCAGCACGACCTAAAGCAACATCATGCTCGATAGCGGTGTCGTAGGTTTTAATATTTATTTTGTTGTCTTTATCATAGTCGCGTAGAAGTTGTTCAAAGTTAGAACCTAAGTTAACAGCAACGGTTTTTCCTTCTAGGTCTTCGATACCTTGAATATCATCTCTGCCTTTACGAACCGCTATTTGTGCCCCATCAACTACGTAAGGGTCAGCAAATAGATATTTGGCTTTACGTACGTCGGTAATGGTTATTTGGTTAGAGATAGTATCGATACGTCCAGTTTCTAGTAGA
>Ga0316197_10001172_pt1 | contig 18835 bp, 19 predicted proteins | sample OudBiesiAoxic_MG_FD_204939 | JGI IMG/M metagenome (GOLD analysis project Ga0316197, IMG submission 204939) | Coastal sediment microbial communities from Oude Bieten Haven, Netherlands - site A oxic | ecosystem: Environmental > Aquatic > Marine > Coastal > Sediment | place: Netherlands... | reverse complement strand
GACGACTGTGATCACGGTGGCCACTCGTGTGTGGGTCGCAGCGGCGGCGATCGGCCTTGCCGCATGCGGCGGTGCCTCGACAACGGTCTCGGTGGATAGCGCCGAACTGCCGCCTGCACCTGAAGGTGGCGCTGTAACGACGGGGGGCGTTGTTGATGCGGACGTTGCATCGTTTGGCGAGCGGATGGCTGCCGTCGACGAGGCGGTCGCCGTCTGGCGCGATGCGTCAACCATCGAGGCTGCCCATGAGGCAGCGGAGGCGGCCGCGAACCTCATCGTCGGACCCAACGGTCCTGACTACGGAGACCGCAGCGGTGATGGTGTTGTCAGCGGCCCGACGGACGTGGGCCTGCTCCCAGGAGTGGACGGTACGCCCGCCGGTCTTGCCATCCCGCTGTCCGCGAACCGATGTGTCGCGCGCGACGTGCTCGGCGGAACGTGGGCCGATCCCGGCGCGGAGTGGGCAGCAATGCTGGTAGCCATCGACGAGTGGCGGCCGGACAACAACACGATGCCAACACTCGCCAGTCACCCTATGCGGGTTGTCGGGTGGGCAACGTTCACGCTGAACTCAGATTCGCTGGATGATGCGCACGAGTACGCGGGTCACGCCAAGCTGCACGTCGATATCTCGGTACGAGCGCTCGCCTGCTGATCCTCCCTCTTTCCCCTCCACCACCTTCGGTGGGGGAGGGTGGCCGAGTGGAGCGAGGGCGGGAGGGGGCGGCGGGGGAGCTTGGGTCGCGGCGATGAGGCCGGTTGCGGACAGCGACTCGCAGCGTTTTCAGCCCCCTCCGCTGCGCTCCGGCCTCACCGGCAAGAAGCCCCCTCCGCGTCCGAGCATTCGCTCGAACGCGCCTCCCCCACTGGGTGGGAGAGGCAAAGACCTCCCTCTTTCCCCTCCACCACCGAAGGTGGGGGAGGGTGGCCGAGGGGAGCGAGGGCGGGAGGGGGCGGCGGGGGAGCTTGGGTCGCGGCGATGAGGCCGGTTGCGGACGGCGAGAGTGGAGCTTGTGAGCGACGACGAGCAGGTAGCAATGTGGTATGACCAGTAGTAGCATTGAAGTATGAAACTGAGTGTCAGTCTTCCATCCGAGGATGTCGAGTTTCTCGACGAATATGCGCGGACTCAGGGATACCGATCGCGCTCGGCGGCGGTCCATGCCGCTGTTCGTATGTTGCGTTCGGCAGGGCTTGGTGAGTCGTACGCCGACGCATGGCAGGAGTGGTCGGATTCGGGTGAGGGCGACGTATGGGCGCCCGTCGCCGGCGATGGGTTGGCGGCCGACTGATGCTGCGTGGTGAGATCAGGATTGTCGATCTGGATCCTGCACAAGGGGAAGAGGCCCGGAAGCGTCGCCCGGCCGTGATTGTGTCGAACGATGGAGCGAACACGACGGCGGCGAGGTTGGGCCACGGTGTGGTGACGGTGGTTCCGGTGACGTCGTCGGTGGAGCGTGTGTACCCGTTTCAGGTCTCGCTTCCCGCCGTCGACTCGGGACTGGTCCGCGACTCAAAGGCTCAAGCAGAACAGGTTCGCGCCGTGTCAGTCGGCCGGATCGCGGAGCAGGTCGGTTCCGTCCCGGCCGCGTTGATGCTCGACGTCGACGAAGCCCTTCGCCTGCACCTCGGCCTGTAGCAGTCTCCCACCGACGATCTCCACCTGGTCCTGCTGATGAAGGACATCCTGTGGACGCTTCGCGGCTGAAGGACTTCACCGAGACAAGACGCCGCTGGCATGTGGCCCAGGGGATCGCGCTTCGGATCGGAGGAATCCAAGAAACCTAGTTACCAAACGGGACTGTATGGTAATGTATTGAGGGTGATGACCGACCAAACCCTTGTGCGACCGCGGCGAGGACGCCCCCGTGACCCCGCTGCCGACCGAGCCATCCTCGAATCGGCCCGGGCGGTTTTGGCGCGCCGGGGGTTCACCGGGACGTCGATGGACGAGATCGCTCGCACAGCCGGCGTTGGCAAAGACACGTTGTACCGGCGGTGGAAGTCGAAGGAACTGCTCGTGCAGCATCTCCTCACGGTGCTCGCCGCCGAGAACGCTCCGGTGCCCGTGGATGATGATCCCCGGTTCGCCCTGTTCGTCTTTCTGCAAGACATCGTGCGCCTCAACACACAGTCCGACTTCGGAGCGATCCTGGCCGGCATCGTCGGAGAGTCGGCTCGCAACCCGGACCTAGCCACAGCGTTCCATCAATTCTGGGGCGAACGCCGCAGCATCGCCGCCGGCCTCGTGCGCCGGATCGTCGGCTCGGACCCATCCGATCGAGAGATCGGCCGGATCCTGGATCACGTTCTCGGCCCCATCTACTACCGCCTACTCCTCTCCGGAGACCCGATCGACGACGAGTACCTATGGGACCTCATCGTCGAAATCCCGTGGTCTGCCGGTGATCAAGACAACCAAGAAGAAACCCCATGAAGAGGAAAGTCATGAAAACACAAGAACACATCGTTGCGTTTGTTGAGCCGACGCTTGACGGCGAGTCGGCGCTCGAGGTCGCCCAAGAGACCATCAACAGCGGAGGACGCGCCACCGTTGTAGTGCTGGTCAGCCGCCGGACGATGAGCGACGTGCGAGACTTCGCGGAATCCGAGGACCTCACTGTTCCGGATGCCACTGCGATCTACTTCGATCGCTTGGCCGCAACGTATTCGTCACGCCTTGGCAACGAGAACGCATCGGCCGTCGTCACCGAAAGTGTCTACTCGGGACGACACCTCTTTGACGTTGCCGCCCAGGCCCAACCAACGACGATCGTTATGCCCCAAAGGCTGGCGAATCGGCGCGGGTGGCGGTCATTCGTTGGCCGTTCCGAGGTCCCGGTCCTGATCACGCCTCCCAGAGCTGTCGCGGCGTAGGGATCGAGCCGTCGACGGCGCCTGGGGAGCTGGCGGCTGGAGGTTCCTAGCTTTCTCGACCGCGGTAGCCGCGCGGTCTGCCGCCGGGGAATCAGCGGATCTGGCCTCAGGGGATCGAGGAGAACGTGATGTCCTGTGCGCCGTGCCAGAGCACGTATTCGCCGAACGCGGGCAGCTGTTCGCGGCCCTCGGTGATCGTGATGAAGTGATTGCCGGCAAGGCCACCCATCTTCGATGCGAACGATGCACTTCCGTAGACGATCAGGATCTCGGTTTCGGAGATACCGCCGGGGTAGAAGAGGATGTCACCTCGCGACGGGTGCGCGGTGTGGTTTTCCTGTGTGAGCCCAGACACGAGGTCGCCGAGAGGAACCCACACCGCCTCGCCGCTCCAGCGGGCATGGATGACCTTGCTCACGAAGGGAAGATTCCTGCGAAACCAAGCGCAGGTCTCGGGAGCATCGTCGGATTCGAAGACGCCCTCGAATGTGAACTCTCCTGCGGTGATGGAGACGCGCTGCATGCACCGACCCTACAGCTGTAGGTAGCCCGGATGGGCGAGGCTCGGTGTAGGTTGCGTGGTGATATTGGCGATCGGGGTGGCGCTCCATGGGTCTGAGTGTGTTCGTATTCATAGTGGTCGTGGTTCTGGTCGGCGCCGGCGCGTTTCTCCTGGGCCGGAGAACTCAAGGGCCATCCCCGCAAGCTCCCGCAGTGCATCAACTCCGTCTTGAGGAGTACGACTTCTACCCGTTCGTCGTCAATGAGCGTGCACATGTCGAGTTGGACGCCGACGCGTTCAATAGGGCGGTTACGTACTTGCTTGGCGAACAGAACGAGCGCGCAGCCAAAGAACTGATTGTCATCGGTGAGCAGAACCTGGTCCGTGACACGTTCCCCACCGAGTGGCTCCAGAACTACAAGGAGCTGTACGCGAAGTACCAAGGCGACGACGTTGTGAACGACAACACCGTGTTCCTCGAGAACTATGCACGGGTCGTGCGCCAGCTCGGGCGTTCGGTCCCGAACACCGGAATCGAGATTCTCCTCCACAACCTGGTCAACCCGTCGCGGTCGCTTGTGGCCATCGAGAATGGCGAGGTCACAGGACGCAGTGTCGGGAGCGGTGCAACGAACCTCGTCCTCGACCTGAAGACTCGGCGCCAACAGGGAACCGAGAAGGTCAACTACGAACTGAATATCGGATCGCGGCAATTCAAGTGCACCACTGTCCCAATCTTCCGGGCGGACTACGGCCTCGTCGGCGCCATCTGCATCAACGTCGATACCCGCTTCGTTCGCGATGTCGCGGCGGAGGGCGGAGTTCGCCTGGACGCGTTCGTCGACAATCTTCTGCGAACCGACTTCGAACTCGATGAGAACATCCTGTCGCCCGACGAGTATCACAACGCCCAACGGGGTAAGCGCCACTACCTCGACGAAGCGATTCGAACCCCAACGCAGAAGGGTCCGGCTCGAAGGCTTGCAGCCATCATGTTCTCCGACATCGTCGGCTACACCGCGCTGATGGGAGCCGACGAAGGAGCGACGCTCGAGATCGTCAAGGCCAACAACGAGATTCACACTGCGGCGATATCTAGCAACGGGGGAACTCTGCTCAAGAAGCTAGGCGACGGTGTCCTGGCCAGCTTCGAATCTGTGTCGAGCGCGGTCACGTGCGCACAGGAAGTCCAATCCGCCGTCGGCAGCGACGGTCGGTTCGAAATCAGGATCGGCATTCACCTCGGCGAGGTTGTGCTCACGGACGGTGATGTTCACGGCGACGGAGTCAACATCGCCTCCCGCATCCAGTCTGAGGTGAACGCAGGCGAAATCGGATTCACAAAGGCGGTCTCCGACAACTTGAGGAACAAGGAAGGCTTCCAGGCCACCTTTGTTGGCGAGCGATCCCTGAAGAACGTCGCAGATCCTGTTGGACTCTACGTCCTCGTGGACGATCCGGCCTCCGCTCCTGAAACCGTCTGACCGCTCGAATGGCTACGGGACATAGCGACCGCTCGCGATGGCCTGACAGCGCAGAACCGAGCTCCTGCACACGTGTGTTCCGCCACCTCCCGAACGACGGAGCCGCCGGCACGATTCTTACAGCGTCGATGTCACCTTGCTCAGCCCCCTTGGAGAATCGGGGTCGAGTCCCCGGGCTCTCGCGAGGTGATAGCTGAAGAGCTGCGCAGCTACGGCCGCCACGAGGGGGTTGAGTTCAACGCTCAGATTCGGCAGCCTGATGACGGCATCTGCTTCCGTCTCTTGGAGAGTCGAGATCAGCACGACCGGTGTTTGTCGCTCGGCACGCAGCGTCTGGATCATGGCCGTGGTGGGCGACGCGAAGGCGTCGTCGTCGACGACGGCCAGCACCGGAGTGTTCCGATCGGCCATGGCAATCGGACCGTGACTGAAGTCGGCGCTCGAGAACGGATGGGCGCTCACATTGGACGTCTCCGTGATCTTGAGTGCCCATTCGTAGGCGGTCGCCATGTTGAGTCCGCGTCCCACGATGGCGCACGATTCCATGCCGGCTACAACTTCGGCGGCCTGAGAGATCGATGCCTCGCTTTCGATGGTCTGTTCCATCGCGGCTGCGACCCCGCCAATCCCGCGGCGTTCCGCTCCCCATGCCTCAGAGAGCTTGAGAACGGCCGCCAGTTCAGCGGTGTAGGTCTTCGTCGCAGCGACGGCGAGCTCGGTCCCAGCGCCAAGTGCGATGATGACCGATGCTGCGTTCGCGAGCGGTGACGCCATCTCGTTGGTCACGGCGACTCGGTCGTTGGTTCGGTAGCCGTCCGAAGCCAAGACAGCCCGCAGATCTGGGGAAGCACCAGACTGGCTGATGGCGACGACGGTCCAGTCGTCGGGAATCGACGGCGCGCTGTTGTAGCCCGTGTAGAGGGACGGAGCGGCGAGTGCAATCGGCAACCCGTTCTGCATGCCCCAGAGGTACTTGGCATAGCGGGCAGCGTTGTCGGACGTCCCCCGGGCGGCGATGAGGACGGCGCTCGGCGGAGTGAGGAGGCGGCGCAGACGATCGACATCGTCGTCCCAGGTCGCCTCGATCTGACGCATCATTTCCGGTTGCGCAAGGATCTCGTCCCGCATGCTCATGGCTGTCCTCCAATGTGACGGATCCGTCGATGATCGTTGACTCTACGTGGCATGGTCGCCCGTGGGCGACCGGGAGGGACGACGGAAACGCCGCCACGTGTGCGCCGCCGCTCGCAGTCGATCACAACCGAGTCTGGCTCGGGCTTCCATCTGTACCGCCGTTGGCGGGCTTGGTTGGTGAGGAGCCTGCTCAGTGGGTTGATTCTGTGGTGATTGGGATGCCGTTGATAATGCTCTTGTAGGCGGCGCAGTTGGCTGCCCTGATGAGTTTCAGGCGCTCGCTGTTCGAGAGGTCACCGTAGAGGGTGATCCTTCGAGTGATGTGATCTGCCTGACGGCCTTCGGTAGTTGCCGGGCGGCGCTCGAACGCGACACTCACGTCTGCCTGTTTGAGTGGATAGCCCTTCGCTTCGGCGGAGAGGCGGATGGAAATGACCGTGCATGCTGCGACGCCGGCGAGGATGTAGTCGTAGGGGTCGGGGTGTTCGTCGGTGCTGTTGTAGGCCGGGGGAGCCTCGTCCGCAGCGAATCTGTGATGGCGAGCCTGTATCTCGGTCATCAGTGAACCTTCGGTCATGTCGAGCGAAGCCGTGACGGTCTTGCGGGTTTGAGCGGTCGTAGTCATCTCCCCATTCTGGTCGCCTGTGCTACCGCTGAAGCCTGCACGCCGGGTATGGGGTGGCCGCTCGCGCCGCACCCAGGCGCCGAAATGGGTGCGTGCTCAGCTTGTGGCCGCAGCGAGCCGCGCGAGTATCGCCTCGGGGTCATACACCGGAACCAACCCTCCGTTGATGGCCACCTCTGCCGTACCGGGATCGATCGGATCGGTGCTTGCCCATGATGGCTCCACGAATCCGAACTCGATCTCGAAGCCGGATGGAAGCTTCAGTCGCCGCTCGGTGAGCACGCCCCAGTCGGCACGCCGAACAACCGGAACCGTGCGACCGAGAGCGGTCCTGATCCAGCCGTCCCCGGCGGTGTATGCGGTCTTGTTGGGTGTGAGCACAACGAAGTCCACATCTGAATCATCGTGCTGATTGCCTCTCGCCCACGATCCGACGACACCGACCGCAGCTATGTCCGCCCGAGACGCGGCCCACTTTGTCACCCCCGCAACCACGGATTCGTACTCGGCGACACGGGCATCAGTGACCATGGCGACATTATCGACCGATTCCGGCGACGACGGCGAGGTGCCGATGTGTGCGGTGCCCGGCGGCAGAGCCAGGGGGCCAGAGTGTGAGACAATGTCGTGTGGCGATCATTTCCGGTTGCCGGCCGGGAGGCAATGATGGCTACCAAGGACAAGCGCAGCACGGACGGCGGGAAGGCGGCCGCCAAGAGCCGCACCGAGGAACGCCTCGCGATGAGGGCGAAGAAGCTCGCCGCCGAGAGCATGGCGAACCAGTCGGAAGACCGGACCGTCGGACACTGAGCGCAGCGAAACACTGTGCCTGATCAACTGGGTCCCGACTCAGATCGGCTACGGGTCGCGGTGCTCGCCCCCATCTCGTGGCGGGTGCCTCCGCGGCACTACGGGCCGTGGGAGCAGTTTGCATCGCTTCTAACCGAAGGGTTGGTCGCCCGGGGTGTTGACGTGACCCTGTTCGCGACCGCCGATTCAGTCACGTCGGCCCGACTGGTGGGCGTTGCACCCATGGGGTACTCCGAGGACTCGACACTCGACGCCAAGACGTGGGAGGCGCTGCACATTGCCGCGGTGTTCGAACGTGCCGCCGATTTCGATCTGATCCACAACAGTTTCGATTTCCTCCCGCTCACCTACACCCGACTGGTCGACACGCCGGTGGTCACCACCATCCACGGTTTTGCCTCCGACGCCACCTTGCCCGCATATCTCGAATACGCCGATCGCGTTCAGTACGTGGCGATCAGCGACGCCGACCGCCATCCGGCACTTCCCTACGCGGCCACGATTCACCACGGTATTGATATCGGGTCGTTCGAGGTCGGCCCGGGTGGAGACTCCTTGGTCTTCTTCGGTCGGATCCATCCTGACAAGGGGACCGCCACCGCCATCGAGGTGGCGAACCAGGCGGGGATTCCGCTGGTGATCGCCGGGATCGTTCAGGACCGCGAGTACTTCGAAACCTCGGTCGAGCCCCATGTCGACGGGGACCGCGTCACCTACCTGGGGCCCGTTGGGCCGGATCGCCGCCAAGAAGTCCTGGGGAACGCCAGAGCGCTGCTGCACCTCATCGACTTCGACGAGCCGTTCGGGTTCAGTGTGGTGGAAGCGATGGCCTGTGGGACGCCCGTGATCGCTCATGCGCGAGGATCGATGCCCGAGATCATCCAGCCGGGAATCAACGGATACTTGGTGTCCACCACCGACGAAGCGATTGCTGCCGTTCGTGATGCCGGCCGTCTCGACCGGCTTGGTGTTCGCCATTCGATCGAGCGACGGTTCGATGCGGCACGCATGGTGGACGACTACCTGGCGCTCTACCACCAGATCCTCGCCAAGGGGTGAGAGGTCCGGTCGGACCTACGTCAACTCGGCCAGCAGCGCATCAACCGGGACGGTGGCGAAGCTGGTCGATGTGTCGGAGGCTCCGTAGGCGATCATCAGATGGTTGTTGTGAATGATCGATCCACACGAGTAGACGACGTTGGGCACATACCCGTCACGCTCTTGCTCGTTTGGAACCAGGAGCGGTTCGCGGAGGTGCCCGAGGACCTGACTCGGATCATCGATATCCAGCAAGATGGCGCCGAGTGCGTATTGCCGCATCGGGCCCACACCATGGGTGATCACGAGCCACCCTGCCTCGGTCTCGAGGGGCGGCCCCGCATTGCCGATCTGCATCAGCTCCCACGGTCGAGTCGGCACCTGGATCCGTTCGGCGTCGTGCCAGAAGCGGATGTGGTCGGACAGCATCAGGTAGTTGTTTTCACCATCGGATCTGCCGAGAGCGGCATACCGTCCGGCGATGAGGCGGGGAAAGATGGCGATCCCTTTGTTGGCGGCTGCCGGCCCGTTGAGCGTGGCGATCCGAAAGGTCCTGAAGTCCTTGGTCTCGATGAGTTGGGGGAGGATGTTGAAGCCGTCGTATGCCGTGTACGTCGCGTAGTAGACAACCGATCCGTCGGTCGCAACGAATCGAACGAACCTGGCGTCCTCCATCCCGCGGCTTTCCGTCGGTCCGTTGGGGAAGAGCACCCGCTGAGATAGTTCGGATTCGTGAGCGAATGAGACCTCGTAGTTGGATGAGGCGAGCCACTGCATCACCTGCGTGACGTGGTGAACGGCATTCGACGAGGCTTCGTGTTCGGCAACGTCGGCGAGTGCCTGGTCGAGGTCCGCCATTGTGAATCGACTCTCGAGGCCGGCCAGCGTTTGGAGGGCAAGATCATTGGCCGCACCCATCTCGGCCAGCTTTGCTGTGAACATCGGCTTGTCGAAGATGGGGGACTGGCGATGCCCCGTCACCGGGATAACCGGCGGGTCGATTTCGATGTCCCCGCTCTTCCCGGCGAGCCCCGTTCGAAACTCGATTGAGGAGATGTGGCCCTCTCCGATCGACCGGAGACTGACGATGACCCGAAGTGAGCCGCCGGGTACGTCGGTTTGTTCGGGATGAGCCACGATCGAAGGGTTGGTGAGCGCGGCGCCCTCGAGCGAGTATTCGTGCATGAAATAGGCACCGATGAGCCGGCGCATATCGTCGGGGAGGTCAGCTGCGTCGGGAACCGAGTGCGCCACCGCCAAGAAGCCACGCTCGAAGACGGCGTCGATGTCGGAGTGCCGTTGCCGGAAGTTCTGCCGTAGCTCCTCCAGGGTGACGGTCACTTCGTCGTCGGAGAGATCGAGGATCCGGCCGATCAGCTGAGCGACACGAGTCGCTCCCTCGGCAGGGAGCTCGTCGACCGAGAGGAAGGGCTTGGTTTTGAGCCGCTGGGGGTCCGGTGCGAGTCGTACGGGCAGGCGGGTGACCGAGACGGGCGACATCAATAGGCCGCTGTTCCGAGGTCACCGGTGGAGCACAGCGCAGCAGTCTGGAGTGCGGCGATTCCGGCGAGCGTTGACTCAGCTCCCCGATTCTCGTTCACCGAGTGTTGCATCAGGCCGTCACAGGTTCCGCCCGTTTCGGAGTCGTAGAGCATCATTCCCGTGTCATTGTGTCCCACGAACCACCGTGCGGCGTCGAGGGCTCGCTCCCGCCATACGGGTTTGTGGGTGATGGTCCACGCCCGGTGGCAAGCCTCGGCCATCGCCACGGCGTCGATGGGTTGCTGGTCAAACGCAGGGCGCGGGTCGCCCGGCGCCCATCCGCCCACCGGAGTGAAGCTGAAGTGATCGTGGTTGGTTTCGGCTCGGACGAGCCATTCCAGAAGACGAATACCGACCGAGGTCACGTGGCGATCACCGCGAGCGGCACCCGCCGCCAACAGGGCTTCGGGTAGACGAGCGTTGTCGTAGGTGAGGCGAGCTTCCGGCCAGGGGATTCTGTCGCTGGCGGCGGCTGCGATCACCCCAGAGGTGCGCTCGAGGAGCGCGGCTGCGACGCCGTTTCCGGGATCGGCGGCGAGCATTTCGGCAGCACCGAGCGCAGCGTATGCATTGGCACGCAAGTGCGGGGACTCAAAAGAGCTACAGGAGGAGAAGGCGTCGAAGGCCGCCTCCCGCATCCATGGAACCGGACTCGATCTGGCGACGGTCCCGAGTCCCCACCACGCTCGACCTTGACTGTCGTCGCTGCCGACGTCGTCGAGCCAGGCACCGTCGGCGCCGCGACGATTGTGGAATTGGCCCGTGCCGGTGCGGGCATCGAGTACAAACTCGAGGTAGATCGCGGCGAGATCCGCCAGTTCGGTCGAGGGTGATGTCGATCGCGACACGACGAGAAGGCCACGCGCGTTGTCGTCGGTGCAGAACCCATGCTCGACGCGGGGGGTCAGGATATGTGCGTGTTCCCAGAGTCCCGTCGTGTTGGTGAGCCGGCGCAGGTGTGTGTATTCCGGGCGTGGCAGCTCTAAACGTTCGGCCCGATACGTGGCGCCAGAAGGATGGGCGGCGGCCTCGGAACGTTCATCCGGCGACACGGGCCACCTCCAACGTCGGTTGCTGGTGACGGACGTGGTCGGTTTGTCCGAGGCCCGACATCATGGATCCGAATCGTCGGCCGATCGTCGGCCAATACCATCCGTCGGCAATCTGGCGAGCTTCCCGGCCCATGCGGGATGTCAGACGTTGATCCGTCAAGAGGCGTCGGAGCGCAGCGCTCAACGCCCCGGCTTCGCCGTGAGGAACGGTGATGCCGGCGCCTCCGGAGAGCAACTCCACGGCGTGGGGGAATTGAGTGGCGATCACCGGCTTCGAGGCTGCGATTGCTTCCACCAGAACACCCGAGGTCACTTGTTCGACCGATGAGTAGGGGAGGACCACGAGGTCGGCGCTGCGCACGAGGCGGGCAAGGGTTGCCCGATCGAGGTAGCGGTCATCGAACTCGACGAGGCCTCCGACTCCGAAGCGGTCGACCAACGAGACCAGGCCCTCTCGATAGGCCTCGCCCGAGTCCGCTCGCACATTGGGATGGGTGGCCCCGGCGATCAGATATCGCGGACGCGGATCCAAGTCCAGCAGACCGGCGAAGGCTTCAACCACCGACTCCAAACCCTTGCCCGGGCCGATCAATCCCCAGGTGAGGACGAGGGGTCGGTCACCGTTGACCAGGGACGGGCCGGCGAAGCGGGTGTCGACTCCATGAGGGATCACATCGATGCGTTCCGCGTCAATGCCGTAGCGCAGGACCAGCCGTTCGGCAGCCGTCCGGCTCATGACGACGAGACGATCGGCCATCTCCGACAGACGGTCGATGATCATGCGCTGATGCGGCGTCGGGTAGTCCAGCACGGTGTGGAACGTCACTGCCGATGGCACGTTGAGCCCTGAGACGAGATCGAGGACTTCGTCGCCGTCGGATCCGCTGAAGATCCCGAACTCGTGCTGGATCGACACGGTGTCGTATGAGTTCAACACCCTCGTCGCCTTCCGGAGCGAAGCGGCATTGCCGGCTTGATGGCTGAATGCGACATCCGGCCCGGGTGCTCGATAGGGCCCCTTGACGAGGTCAACCACGCCGAGACCTGCTCGTGACCCGCGGGCGCTGGCGACGGCGTTGGCGAGCGAGGCCGTGTAGCTGGCCAAGCCGCAGACGGTCGGCGGATAGGTACTGACAAAACAGATTGAAGCATCGCGTGGGCCGATTTCCATGGCATCCTCCTGGGATGGGCGTCGCCGGGACGGCGCGCAGGTGACGATCACTCGTCTAGGCAGGGAAACCGGGTGCCAATTCGGAGGCTCCGAGAACAAAAGTGAGGTGGCGCGGGTGGACCGCGCTTGCGAAGGCTACCTGGAATTGGCGCGTACGGGGGCGCGACCGGCGGCGAAGCGTTTATCTCATTGGAGCCCTGAGCCGGAGACTCTGTCGGCATTTCGTCACTCCACGTCGGAGCCGGCCGCAACGATGCCCGCGTTCCACCCCGGTGCTCGCCCACCCGCCGGCGGTTGGAGCCGATGTGGGGCAAGGCCGGCTCGTGCGAGCAACCACGAAATGACCGAGTTCGAATTCCACATCTCGCCGGTTCCCAACTCGTCACGACCCCAAAGCATCACCGGCACAGACGGCACGACATCGAAGAGCCGCCGGGCCGTCCCCTGATCGTTGCTCAGCCCCTGCGGTCCTCCGACCGCTTCCCCGGCGTCAGGTATGACCCCGTTCTCCCAGCGGCGCACCTCGTAGCGAAACACCCGAAATCGCGCGATCCGTCGGTCGTAGACGGGACCCTCTGCAACCACGCCGCGTGAAGCCGTATCACCATCAGGGCTGGGCCATGCGTTCTCGATGATGAACCGGCCTTCCGGCAGGTGGACTTCGAGCGCGGTGTGGTAGAGGGGGAGCGGAGCCCGGCGCTCGGATCGGGCCTTGATGGCCTCGTAGATGCGCCCGTTCATCCGAATGAAGCCAACGCCGCCCGCACCAAGGGGAATCCAGAACAGATCGACGGCCGCAATGGACGACCCGGCGGCGGAGCTCGGTCCGGCACTCATCCGGCGAAGTGTACGGCCGGTGGCTCTGGCTGAAGAACGTCGATGCGCGGGCACCCGGCAATCCGCCCGACTCGGCACCTTTGTACGTCGTGCGGCAGTTCCTCCGAATGCTCGACGGCTCGCGGCAAGCTCGCGTCCGCGCCTCCAAGGGTCAACATGGCAGACAGCTGATCAGCGCACGACGACGTCGATGCCGGGTGGCACCTCGAGGAACTGGGCGCGGCGGCCTTCGGCACGTAGTGACAGCACACCGTCTCCCAGCCGGAGGCCGTCGAGCTGGAGCTCAATACCTTCGGGAAGCCTCGGAGCGACCTCCACCCGCCCGGCGGGCAGGTCTGGTCGGATCCCGAGCAGTTGTTCGGTCAAGTAGATCGGCACCGCCGCCGCCCACGCCTGGGGTGACGAGCTGGTGGGATATCCGACGGGGTATGGGACTTCGTCGCGGGAGATTCCGGAGAACAACTCGGGCAGCTCATAGGAGAAATGTGGTGACGCCGCGAGGAGTCCTCCCACCAGCGTGAGTGCTTCGTTGAGGTGCCCGTACGAAATCAGCCCGGCGACGGCCACCATGGTGTCGTGCGGCCACACGCTGCCCCGGTGGTAGGAAACGGGGTGATACGCAGGATTGTCCCGCGTGAGGGTGCGGATTCCCCATCCGGACCAGAGTCCGTCGCCGGTCAGTGACTTGGCGACTTCTGCTGCCCTGTCCGGGCGAACTGCTTCTGCCCACAACAGGTGGCCCGGATTGGACGAGACCGTGTCGGCAACCCAACCGTCATTGCCGATCGCCAACGCAAAGGTGCCGAGGTCATCGCGCCAGAAACGGTCGTCGATACGTTGCTGGAGCTCGTCGGCATCGAGACGAAGACCCGTCGCCCTCGCCTCGTCCCCGAGCTCGATCTCGAGCCGTGCTGCCGACCGAAGGGCCGCCACAGCATATCCTTGTGCCTCCACGACGGCGATGGGCTGGTCGAGTTGGCGTCCTTGTCCATCGACCATGGAATCGCCCGAGTCCTTCCAGCCCTGGTTGTCGAGACGGGTGATGTCTCCTCGGTACGCGAGGAACCCATCGCCGGCTTCGAGCCCGTGCCGGATCCAACCGACGGCAGCTCGCAGGTTCGGGAGCATCGCCCCCAGTCGAGCCGAGTCGGCCCCCCATCGGTGGAGCTTGTCGAGCAACATGCACCACAGGGGTGTGGTGTCCACCGCCCCGTAGTAGCGGCTCAGGAGGCTGTGGGGGAGGCTCCGCTCTCCGAAGCGCACTTCGTGAAGGATCTTTCCGGGCTCCTCCGACACCGATGGGTCGGTTTTGGTGCCCTGTAGGTCGGCGAGGAGTTGGGCGGTACCGAGGGCGGCGTCGCGGTCGAGCAGCATCGCTTCCATGGAAGTGATCACGCTGTCGCGGCCGAACAACGCCACGAACCAGGGGATACCGGCAGCGAAGACGCGCTGGCCATCCATCCTGATCTCGAGGGCGGCCAGGTCGCTGAGGCTGTGGGCCCAGAGATGCTCCAGTGCGTCGGCGGACGAACGAAGCAGCGGCGGGTGAGCGAATTGCCGAGGAGCGGCGGGTGTCGCATGGGCGTGGTGACCGGTGGTGCAGGAACGTTCGATCGGCATCGGGTAGCCGTCGACAACCGGAACAACGTCCACACACGTCTTCCAGCGCTGGCCGGGCTCGATTCGATGACTGAGAACCAGACGGTTCCCATCACTCCGGGCTTCTCCGGAGGTGGTGATCTTCGTTGCTCGGTCGAAGTCGTCTGCGCGGTAGCTGAAGACCAATTCACCGTTGGCATGCCGAGCATCGATCGGGCGTTCTGTCGCCGGGCCTGCGTGACGCGCGTCGAAGACGTCGGCGAAGTCGACGCATACCTGCAGTTCCATGTTCACGGAGGCCGTTCGGCCGGCGCGGTTCTCGATGATGATGTCCTCGTGGAGGGTGGGACCCTGATAGCGATGCCGCCGCACGACGAGACCCGGCTCCGCGTGCTCATCCTGCTCGGTCGCTCGGCTCCGGAGGAAGAAGACGGCCTCGTCGGAATCGATCGACGTGGCGTCAACGACCTCCGGGTCGACGCCGTTCACCAAGAGGTGGAATCCGGAGAGAAAACGGGTGTCGTTGCTGAAGAAGCCTTGGGGCCCCAGTTCGGCGATGTTCCCACTGCGCCCTGACACGCAGAACGCCCGTCCGGCGATCGTGAAGATTCCGCCACTCGGATGAGTTGGGACCCGCCCAATATCCGACCACACGGCAGCTGTACCTGTCCTTCGTGGGATATCGGCACTCATGCTACGAGTCCGCCGCCTCCGGTCACAATGACCTTCTGGTTCGGCGTGCGGAGGTCGATGGTTCGTGCCGCTTCGTAGACCCGCTCGTAGTCGGCGACCATTCGCTCTGTCGAGAACCACGTGGCGACATGGGCTCGGCAATCATCGGCGAGGAGATCCTCGGTTTGGTCAACGGCCGCGCAAAAGGCGTCGAGGTCACCCGGGGGAACCACGAACCCGGTTCTGCCGTGAGCGATGAGTTCCCTCGCCGCCCCCATGTCGAACGCCACGACCGGCGTTCCGCAGGCGTTGGCCTCGGGCATGACCAATCCGAATGGTTCCGCCCACTGGATGGGGAAAACCACCGCCGCTGCTCGGGCCATGAGGGCGGCCTTGCGTTCATGGTTCGGATTGGGCACCAGGTTGATCCGAGTTGGGTCGGTGGCGATCATCGGTTGCAGGACCTCCTGCCAGTACGCGCGTTCAGGAGGTTCGTTCGTCTTCATTGCCATGACCAGCGGTCGGTCGAGGCGGCGGGCGACTTCGATCGCTTCTTCAGGTCCCTTATCGCGGCTCGCGCGACCAACGAACAGGAGATAGTCGTCCTTGTCGGTCGTGAACGGATACCGGTCAACTGATATCCCGTTGTGAACGATCGCGCTGATCGGTACGTCGTCGGGGGCGCGGGCAGCCTGATCGTGGCTGATGGCCACGAGCCGTACGGGCGGGGCAACGAGGCGGGCCAGCCGGATCTGCTCATCCAGCCAGGCATGATGGAGGGTGTGGACGACCGGGGGTCCGATGGCCACGGCGCCGAGCGCGGGACCCACCGCGGCGGTGTGGTCGTGGATGATGTCGAAGTCGTTTCGGCGTCGATATGCCGCAAGAGCCTGGATGGTCTCGATCCGAGCGTCGCCAAGCTGTTCGAACGGCGGCTCACCGAAGACGATGTCCAACTCTGCCCGCGTCACGGAACCGCCCGACGCGACCAGTGTGACTTCGTGTCCGGCATCAACAAGGCCATCGGCCAAGCCGCTCACGACCCACTCAACACCGCCGTAACGCAAAGGCGGTACGGACAGCCACGGCGGCGCCAGTTGGAGGATTCTCATGGTGCGCTCACCTCGGCGCACCCTCCTTCATTGTTGCACACGGATCGCAGCCCGACCGGAGAAATCGAACCACTGCCGGCGACGATTCTGTGGAAGTCGCCGGTGTTGCTGGTTCGCCGGTGGCTCACGTGAGCGGTCCTCCACGAACCAATGGCCTCGGGAGAAGCAGGCGCCGTGCACGGGGATCGAATGGCGACTGATCCGATCGACGACGTGATCGTCGAGACGCACCCAGCGGGAGGGCGGACAGGGAGATGATGGTGCCAGCGCTGGCTGGGTGCGTCACCACCAACCCTACGCCGATTGGCTCAATCTGGGCGGTTCGTCTGCCGATGAAATAGCCAGGACGGAACAACGTCCACTATCAGCCAACGCCCACAGCGCACACCATTGCTGTGGGCCTCGGCTGTTGGGGACCCTTTCAACCCAACCGTGCCCTCACGACGTACCGCTCTGGCCCCTCGTATGTGTCGATCGGCGAAGGTTCCAGGGGCGTACCGACCCTCGGCTGCTACCGTGCGTTGTGACAGCGTACGTATCACGCGTACAGCGCCCGCCCCGCCACATCCGTCCGGTGGGGCTACCGCAGGACCTGCAGCTTCTCGTCGACGCATTGCGCCTGGCTCGGACCGCACCTCAGGCGGGGCGTCAGCCCCCGGCGGCCCGACGCTTCCAAAGGAGCACCCTTATGTCCACCAACCTTTACGTTGGAAATCTGACGTTCAACACCACAACGGCCGACCTGGAGACCCTCTTCGGTCAGCATGGCGATGTGAAGAAGGCCCAGGTCATCAACGACCGCGATACGGGCAGATCACGAGGTTTCGGCTTCGTCGAGATGGAGTCACAGGAAGGCGCCGACAGCGCGATTTCCGCACTCAACGGCAAGGACCTCGACGGCCGCGATCTCACCGTGAGCGTCGCAAAGGAGCGTTCCCGCTGAGGACCTCTCCGCCTCGCGTCGCCGTTCGAGAGCGACAGCGTTGCAGCGGCTGCGGTCACCCCAGCCGGGAGCACCACGGTCGCGAAGACTGCACCGTCCCCAAGTGTGACTGTGTGGGGTTCGTCGCTCCGGTAGCTCGCAAAACCACCGCTAGCTCGGCGTGAGGCGTTGACTCGTCGCCTGGTGGCGTACAAACATGCAGAGACCCCAAGCATCGCTTGGGGTCTCTGCCGTTGTCTTGCGGTTGGCGAGAGGATTCGAACCGCCCCCAAGATCAGCCACGATTTCGACCAGTCGTGCATCATGGCTCTCAGCCATTCGGGTTCGACAATCTCAACTAGTGTCGTAGGCGGAACCGTGATCCGTCCTTGAAGAGCGAGGGGCGAGAGCCATGAGCGACGAACTCCACCTGGGTGCCGTATTCGACGACCGTGCCGCCGCTGAAACGGCTGTCGTCGAACTCCGTCGGCACGGCTGGGCCGATGACCACTTGGGGGTCGCGATCCGCGAAGCGGACCCCCGCGTTTTCGAGGAGGACGTTGGTGCCGACATGTCCCATGCCGCTGAGAAGGGGATTGCAGTGGGTGCACCGATCGGGGCAATTGCCGGATTGGCCATCATGGCGTTTGCCATCCCCGGGGCAGGACTGCTCGGTGTGGGCGGGATCCTGGCCGCGGGAGGGATCCCGGGAGCGCTGGCGGGGACCTACTTCGGTGCGCTGCTTGGAATCGCCGCCGAGGAACACGAACTGGATGAGGAGTTGGACTGGGAGCGGGTCCCGCTGCAGCCCGGACAAGTGCTCGTTGTCGTCGCGGGCCACGGTCACCCAGACGACGTGACGGACATCCTCGCCAACAACGGTGGCCATCTCCTTTCGAAACCGCCGCATCTCGGCTGACCCGCGACAACCCGGACACCGCGCGGATCAGCCCTTCACAACGCCGATTGGCCGGAGTCGAGCGACCCGGGAGGCGAGCCCGGCGGCCTCGCACACCCGCGCCACTTCGTCGACATCCTTGTAGGCGTATGGCGCCTCCTCGGCCAGGAGCCGCACCGAACCGGGGCGGATGGCGATCCCCGCCGTTTCGAGGTCCCTGCGCACGTCGCGTCCGCTCGCCCCTCGTTTCGCGGCGCTCCGGCTCATGAGCCGTCCTGCGCCGTGAGCCGCCGATGCGAACGCCGGGTTGTCGGCCACGCCGCGCAGCACCCACGAGGCGGTTCCCATGCTGCCAGGCACGAGCACCGGCTGGCCGACACTCCTCAGGTCGTCGGGGAGGTCGATATGGCCGGGTCCGAACGCTCGGGTCGCTCCCTTGCGATGAACGCAAAGGTCCCTTGATTGGCCGGCGACAACGTGCGTCTCGAGTTTTGCAAGATTGTGGGCGACGTCGAAGACGAGGTCGAGCCCGAGATCAGCGGGTGCGGTTCGCAGTGCCG
>Ga0316197_10001171_pt1 | contig 18836 bp, 12 predicted proteins | sample OudBiesiAoxic_MG_FD_204939 | JGI IMG/M metagenome (GOLD analysis project Ga0316197, IMG submission 204939) | Coastal sediment microbial communities from Oude Bieten Haven, Netherlands - site A oxic | ecosystem: Environmental > Aquatic > Marine > Coastal > Sediment | place: Netherlands... | reverse complement strand
GTGTATTTATTCATCTGTTATCACCTGACAACAACGGTTAAGTTTTATCCCTTATCGGTCGTTGCTGAGGAAGATAATAGTCTTCCTGAGGTTAATAGCAGGTTAAGAAATGACAAATAATTGAATTGATTTGTCGATCGTAAAAGTGGTGATACGGATCAAGTAAATAAAAGGTTCACTTTGCGATGGCAATAAGTAATCCCTTTAGTGGTAGTGGTTTGTCGTTATTTTTGTAATTAATAGGATAATGGCAAGCTTGTTTTTAAAGTGAAGGTAACCAACTAAAAAAGAGTAAATGTCTTCTTTTTATCAAGTATAAAAATCAATGATAGTCAGTGTTGCAGAGCAGTTTTGTAGTATATGGTAACTTAAATTATAAGTATGAAAATAGTAATAATTGATAGGTTTTACCATTATTAATGCTTTTAAAATAGATCTGATTTTTACTTTGAAAATTGCTTTCAAACGGCTGAAAAAGATTAAAAAACCTTCAATGACATTTAAAAAATAACATAAATGCAGGAGTGAAATATATTTTATAGAACATCAAAGTCGCTATGTTTATTCATTATATGGATAAACAAAGAAGGAGGAATAACTGAGTATTAGAATTTCATGCGCATTTTTTTTATAAATCTTATTAGATTATAGGATTCAGATGGCAATTAACTGGTGTTTTTAGGTCACCATTAATAAGTGCACTTAAAAAGCTGTTCATTGGCAGCTTGAATAATGGTTTTTATTAAAAAAGGTGTCTTCAAAGCGGCGGAGTATAAATAGGTCTAGAGCGAACTTTATGTGGCAAAATATAGGATCAGGCATCACTATAATCTAAAATAGACTAGAGATAGTTGTGATGGATTTCAGCTATTCTGAGTAGTATATGGGGTAATAGTTATTTACCAAATGTTGTTACATACTCTCTTTCGGTATTAATCTAGCCTTAGCCTTTTCCTCTGTAAGCTCGACCTAGTTTACTTTTCAAAAACAAGGAAGAAAATCTTAATTTCATTATTTAAAAACCAAAAAACTGGGCTGCTCTTGCACTCGTCGCTAGTGTTGCTTGTATCTCAGTCGTTGTTTGATGCATGTTTAGTGTAAAAGGTGGAACGACGGGGTTTAGGGATGCCGCAGAATTAACACGGTTAACTATTTAGCTAAGTGCCGGTATCGCTGTTTTCTCTACTTTAACTTTTATCTTTTCATTTATTTCTAAACAACTCATTTCGAGTTTAATGAGTGGCATTACGGCGTTGAAGCTGTCTGCGCTCGTTTGTGTAGCAGTAACTAGTCAACCCTCGGAATATGATTCGCCTGCAGAGCCTGCACTTAATGATATTTCAACGGATACTTTAGATCCGCCTCAGTGTGATACGGTTGCCGGAGTTTGACCAATGATAGTAATACTTTGGATTATCCTGTTGATTCGGCTGTGGCAAGGCAAGCAGTCGTATTTCCTGATATTGCACCTATCCAATCAGAACTTAGTAGCCAACCTGCTTTTGAACGTAGTCTTAAAATAGTTGCCGATTCAGTGGGGAATTAATCGCAGACGATGAAGCTAAAGGGATTATTGAAGCCGTTGCTACAACCAATTTTTTTGGCTTTAAAGACGATATTGTTATTCGAGTTCGCGATACTGGCAACAGTAGCATTACCGATATTAGAACACACTCTCGAGTTGGCCGCGGTGATAGGGGACAAAATGCCAAACGAATTCGTCAGTTTATTGAGGATTTAATCTCCTTTAGTCGTTTGGTTAAGATAAATTAATAATATCTAAAAGGTATACTGTTCATTTATTCTTTAATTGTATTTTTTCTAAAACGAGCAGGAGAAATACCGTTACGCTTTTGGAATGCTTCATAAAAACTGGAAAGAGAACCAAAACCACTGTCCATTGCAACGGTGAGAATTTTATCGTTAGTTTCTCCTAATCGCATCTTTGCATGTATCAAGCGCAGTTCAATCAAATGCTCTTTAATTGTTCGTCCTAAAATTTTCCTAAATAATGTAATCGCATAATTTTGAGAAACACCGGCTTGATCGGCGACATCTTGTACTGAAATATTAGATACAAAGTTTTCGCTGACAAATTTAAGCATTTTATCGAAATGGAAAATAGCCTTACCCCCAGTGACACTTTCAGGGTCTGAATTTGATTGCTGTAATAGTACATCCCACCCCTCCAATGCAAGTCGTTTTAGTCTGCATTCCATTTCTGAGGCATGTAGTTCATCCCATCGGGGAGAATTATGTTGGATTTCTTTTGCCCATTTTTGTGTTAAAGCCCTATCTAATTCAGAGCCTTGAGTTGTCGTCAGTACAGAACCGGATAAAATTGCATTGGTAAAACAAGAAGGTAACCGCCATTGTAGAAATTGCGAGAGGGAAACATAAGCATTCGTGATAGACCCAGATCCTTCTACATGGATCACGCGGTGGGGGCGTGCAGCCCAAAATATTGTAAAATGGCCATCCGATAGAGTTACCTTTGAACCTGAAAATGAATAGGTCATAGAGCAATCATGAAGAAAATTCAGTTCAATAGAAGCGTGATGATGATAGGGATCTATAAATGCTTCGGGGTTGTGATGTTCCAAAACGATTAGGTTGCTTTGTGGCATGCTTGTGAAATCAACGTATTCAGAGTAATCGTGATTTTTGTCATTTTCAGAATTTTTCATATCACACCTCAACTGTTGTTTGGACAAGTAACCAGGGTTTAACAATGTTTAGAAGTAATGCATTTTTCTCTGCTTATTGATAAATACTTTGGATATTCAGTTCCTATCAAAAAATAATTATTATTGTTAATTAAAGTAACAAACGCAACGAAATAATTGATTTCCGGAACCTATTTCGTAATAACGTGAAGGCGAACCAAACCTATACGCTTAATTTATCACCTATAAGGGAAAGTAACACACTCAAAATAATCCTGCATGAATCAGTCTTTAATAATTTAAAAATCCCATAAGTTATTGTTTTTTATGTTTATGTGTGTTTTTTGCATGTAAAAGAATACGTTTTTGTCAAAGCTTTGATTAATATTCTAGATGTACATACGAGGAGGTAGGGTTTGTTAAATAAAGTAACAAAGGGAGTGAAATAGTTGTTTTCAGGAATTTGTTCTGCAATAACAAGAAGACTATTGCTATGTAGAGTAGGTACTGTTTAATAGCAAGCTATTAACAAGTAAAGCTGAAATTTTAACAAACAAAAACCAAATATCAACAAATAAAGCAAAGGCAATAACAAAAAAGGAAAGTACGATGGCTATGGAAAGAAATATGAATATTGCAATCCGTTTGGCGATTTACGGTACCACCGCACTATTAAGCACTTCGGCTATTGCAGATGATATGCCCGATGAGCGCAGTTTATCTCGCTTACAATACTCACTAATAAATAGCGCTGATATTTACAGTTATAAAGCGCTTCCAAATTATTCTCAAGCACCTTTTCTTGATGCGTTGGTAGCAAGCGGAAAATTACCTGCACTCGAAAAACGCTTGCCTAAAGAGCCGTTGGTTTTTAAAACAAATGCAATGTCTGATGGTGCTGGTGAATACGGTGGTGTCTTTAGACATGTCATTGGTGGTCGACCACAGGGCTGGAATTGGTTAGCTGGTCAACATCAGGGCTGGGGTGGCATTAATATGGCTATACAAGAATGTTTAGTGCGTCAAGGACCACGTTGGCAAGTGAAAGCAGAGGATCAAACTGGTCCATTACCTAACTTAGCGAGAAGCTGGCAGTGGAGCGATGACCATAAAGAACTTACCATGAACTTGGTTGAAGGTATTAAGTGGTCAGATGGTGACGCTTTTGATACTGAAGATATACGTTTTTGGTGGGAAGATAATGTTGAAAACAAAAACGTTTCTTCACGACTTTCTGCAGGGGCATTATCGCCGGGGGCCACGATGGAGGTCATTGATGATTACAGCTTCAAATTTATTTTTCTCAAACCTCAAAGTGAAACACTCGTTGAGAGCCTTTCGTATATTCAAGGTTGCCCTGGTCCAAGCCATATTTTAAAGGGTAAGCATCCTAAATATAATAAAGACGCTACTTATTCTGGCTATACCAGTTCCCTACCCACAGATTCACTTAATGTGCCTGTATTAGGAGCTTGGGTTCCGGTTTTGCATAGACCCGATGAATTGGTGGTTATGCGTCGTAATCCTTTCTATTGGAAAGTTGATGAAACGGGCAAGCAATTACCTTACATCAATGAAATGCATTTTAAACTTTCCACTTGGGATGATAGAACGACCCAAGCAATTGCAGGTACTGGTGATTTTTCTAACATGGAAAACCCTGGAAACTTTGTTGAAGCTTTACGCCAGTCTAAGTCTGAAGATAGTAAAATAACCGTTAATTTTGGCCCTCGCGTTCTTTCTTGGCGTGTCGATTTGAACTTCTCTGATAAAGGCGTAAAAGACGCAGTAGATAAAGAGTTACGCTCACTGTTCCGTCAAACCGACTTCCGTCTTGCTATTAGCCATGCATTAGATCGTGAGACTATCGGTCAGTCAATGGCTCGTGGTCCTTTTGCATACCCTTATACTGGTGGTTTCTCGACGGGTTCACCTTACTATGATAAGGCAAGTACTTCATATCAACCATTTGATCAGAAAAAAGCAATGGCGATGTTGAATAGCTTGGGCCTAAAAGATACTGATGGCGATAAAATTCTCAATATGCCTGAAACAGGCGAAAACTTAACGATCGATATCTCATTTGATAGTGACCGTAATGATGAACGTAAACAATTGGACGCGATGACTTCACAGCTTGCTGAAGTGGGTATACGCGTGTTGCCTCGTGGTATAGATGGTTCGAGTTTTGATAAAGTAAAAACCGGTGGTGGTTTCAACGCCATTATGCACAGAGTAAACTTCACTTTACCAACTCGTGAGAGTTGCACTAACTTACCTGTCAGTGATGGTTGCCCTTATTTCAATCAACAAAGTGAAGGCAATGATACTCGTCAAGCGTTTGAAAAGCGTATCAGTAAAGCATATGAACAATTCACTTCAACTAATGACGCGGCTTTGCAAAGTGCCGCGATCAAAGAAATCCAACATGAGTTGACCGACAATGCATACAGTATAGGGACAGTACAAAGCCCTGCTGCATTACTTGTGAATAAGCGTGTCAAGAATGCGCACCCAGGTACACCGGTATTTATGTTTGAATGGGCAGAAGATTCGGTGATTCGTGAACGCTTGTGGATCCCTAAAAAAGATCAGATGAAGGAGTTGTTTAAAGGAGTAATCGCCGAGTATAAATAGTTCTTAGCATTGATATTAAGATTTATCTTTCTATCAATGTGTTCACTGTAGTATTGCTGGTCACCCTGTGGCTAGCGATACCGGTTTATTAAAAATCAAACAGGCAACCAAATGAATTTTCTATTTTTTATCGGTAAGAGAATCGTCATCACTATCCCATTACTGATTGGTATTTCAATTGTGTCATTTGCCATTATTACCGCAGTGCCAGGAGATTATATCAATGCTTGGTTATCACAAACGATGGCGATGACTGGGCAATCTTTTGAAGAGTTAAGACCGCAAGCAGAAGCGTTACGAGCTGAATTGGGATTGGACCAATCATTAGTTGTGCAATACCTGAGTTGGATTAAAGGCATCGTATTAAGCGGGGATTTTGGTCAGTCTTTTGTGCATAGCCGGCCCGTTTCAGAGGTGATTGGCTTACGTTTACCGCGCACATTAGGTTTGGCGCTAGCAGCACTAGTAATAGGACAATGTGTAGGCGTACTACTAGGTATATATGCGGCGATTAACCAGTATAAATTTGGAGATATCATCGCTACCATCATTGCTTTTTTAGGTGTTGTTATCCCAAAATTTGTCATGTCATTGGTAGTGCTTTATTTCCTCGCATTCGTGTGGCATTCACCTTATATAGGCTCACTTTATTCCCCAGAATACATATTACAAGAAGAGTTTTCATTTCCGAAAATGTGGGATTTTTTACTTCATGTTTGGCCAGTATTATTTATCTCTATATGGGCAGGGCAGGCATATACCACCCGTATGATGCGTGCTAACCTTTTGGATGTCATGAACATGCAATATATAGAAACCGCTCGGGCAAAGGGGCTTTCAAAAAGCAGAATTCTGTTTAAACACGCCGTACCCAATGCTATGCCAGCAGTGATTATGAACATGGGGTCACGTTTTGATTATATGATTAAGGGCGAACTTGAAATCGCAATTGTGTTAGGCATACCTACTTTAGGGCCTCTCATTTTAAGCTCTGTGGCAGAGCGTGACATGTATGTCGTCGCAGCCATATTTTTGATGGTCGCCGCATTGTTGGTAGTGGGCAATTTGGTTGCTGATATCATTCTTGCTTTACTCGATCCACGCGTTCGTCGTGCCACAATGGGAGCGCAATAAATGAATAATGCTCATACTGCAGAACCTTTTCTGTCGATGGATGCACATCTTAGTCAAGGTCCATCGTTATCATATTGGCAATTAATTAAAGCGCGTTTTAAACGTAATCGTTACGCAATGTTTGGTTTATTTAGCTGTATTTTTATTGTAACAATGGCCATTTTTTCAGGATTTATTTCTCCTTATTCTGCACAAACTAAAGATAGAATCGCGCTATATTCCCCTCCACAAATGGTGCGGGTCTATGATGAACAATCTGGATTTAGTCGGCCTTTTGTTTATGGTTTCGTCGAAACATTTGATGAAGAAACATACGAAATAACGTTTACTCCTTCACTAGATAAAAAAGTCACGATTGAATTTTTTAGCAAAGGTGATACTTGGACTTTTTTAGGCATAGAGTTTGATACACATCTTTTTGGTGGTGCTAAGGGAGAGCCGATCCATTTACTGGGCACGGATAACTTAGGTCGTGATTTATTTTCACGTATGGTACACGGAACACGAATTACCTTATTAATGGCGATGTCTGTCATGTTATGTTCTTGTGTTATCGGCACCGTGATAGGTGTTTCATCGGGATATTTTGGCGGACGCTACGATCTCGTCGTACAACGTATCGTAGAATTTATAAAGTCTTTCCCTGATCTACCTTTATACCTCGCATTGGTGGCGATACTACCTAGGCGCTCAGAGCCTATGACAGTGTTTATTATGTTTGCGGGTATTTTAGTGTTATTACGCTGGTCAGATTTAGCGCGAGAGTTACGCGGTAAAGTGATCGCAATACGTTCAGTTGAATACATACAGGCCGCGGTAGCAGTCGGCGCGAGTGATAAGCGAATTATCGGACGACACATTATTCCCAATATGTCCTCACATATTATTGTTTGGGCCACCTACACGTTACCTGAGATCATATTACTAGAAAGTTTTTTATCTTTTCTAGGCGTTGGTGTACAAGCTCCCATGGTCTCATGGGGCACGCTATTAAACCAAATACGTGATTTTCAGTCTTTTTCAGCAGCACCTTGGTTGCTGGCCCCTGTTGGTTTTATAGTCATCTCTGTATTAGCATTTAATGCATTTGGTGATGGAATGCGCGACGCAATGGACCCTTACTCAAATGACTAATAAATTACTTAAAATTGAAAACGTAGAAGTGGCCTTTCGTACAGTGACGGGTATACGCGAAGCAGTGAAAAACGTCAGTTACTCACTGGAACGAGGTGAAACACTGGCCGTAGTTGGCGAGTCTGGTTCCGGAAAATCGGTGACCGCACGTGCCATAATGGGGATGTTAGCACCTAATGCCATAGTGGGAGCTGATACCAATATTTATTTTGATGGACAAAATATAGCGCATTATAGTGATCTGCAAATGCAACATTTGCGGGGTAATCGTATTGCTATGATTTTCCAGGAGCCTTTAACAAGTCTTAATCCGATTCTCCGTATTGGTGATCAGGTTGCGGAGATTATCACTTCCCATCGAAAAGTTGATAAAAAAGCGTTGAAGCAAGAAGTCATCAAGTTATTAACAGAAGTTCAGTTACCCGCCCCCGAAATACGTTATGCACAATATCCGCATGAAATGTCAGGAGGGCAACGACAGCGGGTCATGATAGCAATGGCATTGGCGAATAGCCCTGATCTTTTAATCGCAGATGAACCGACGACCGCCCTTGATGTAACAGTACAAGCAGAAATTCTTACATTATTAAAGGTATTACAAGTACGGCATAACATGGGAGTTATTCTCATTACCCATGACCTTACCGTGGTCAAAAAAATCTCGGATAATATGGTGGTGATGCTTGCAGGTGAAGTGGTTGAGTCGGGAGATACAGATAAAATTTTTCGTGATCCGCAACACCCTTATACTCAACATTTAATAAATTCAGAACCCAAAGGTTTACCGGACCCTATAAGTAAAGATGCACCAGATGTGATGGTTGCAAGAAATGTCAGAGTCGTATATCAAATGAAATACGGTGGTTTTTTTAGTCGAAAAAATTATCAGATAATTGCATCAAATGATGTAAGTGCCACTATTCGCGCTGGAGAAACACTGGGTATCGTTGGAGAGTCAGGTTCAGGAAAGACCACTTTTGGAATGTCACTTATTAAGCTCTGCGAAGCACAAGGTGGAGAAATTACTTTTAAAGGACAACGTATTGATGGTTTTAATCGAGAACAAATGCGACCGTTCAGACCGCGTGTACAAGTGGTTTTTCAAGACCCTTTTTCTTCTTTAAATCCGCGTATGATTATTCGCCAAATTATTGAAGAAGGATTAATCATAAACAAGATAGGTAAGAATAATGCCGAACGCGAACAGCTAATCAAAAATGCTTTAGATGATGTGCAAATGCCACATGATTCTATGGAGCGTTTTGCGCATGAATTTTCAGGCGGACAGCGTCAGAGACTCGCGATAGCAAGGGCAATAGTATTACGACCAGAATTTATCTTACTTGACGAGCCAACCTCTGCGTTGGATTTATCAATACAAGCTCAAATAATTGATTTATTGAGAGATTTACGTCGTAAACATGAGTTGAGTTACCTCTTTATTAGTCATGACTTAAAGGTAATACAGGCTCTTTGCCACAATGTCGTTGTAATGCAAAATGGCTGTGTGGTAGAGCGCGGACCTACGCAGCAAGTGTTGACGGATCCGAAACAAGAATATACAAAAAAATTAGTGGCAGCTGCTTTCAATATTGTTGTTTAGCAAAAAAGTAAGTGAAATATAAATTATGTTTTAAAGGGTATTTTCCGGAAGGTATTTTAATTTTTTCGGAGGACAACAAAAATATTTTCCCTTGTAATAAACATTATGAAAATGACGTTTAGCCAATTGTAAATATAGGAATAACAACAATGAGTAAATACCCAAAAATAACATTTGTCGGTGCTGGTTCTACTGTGTTCATGCGTAATTTAATCGGTGATATTTTACAACGAAAAGCATTAGGTGGCGCACATGTTGCATTGTTAGATATCGATGAAGATCGCCTGGAAGAGTCAGCAATTATTGCTAATCGTATGATTGAGTCGTTAGAGGTTACAGCAAAAATAACTACTCATACTAATCAGCGGGAAGGATTACAAGATGCTGACTTTGTGATTGTTGCATTTCAAATAGGGGGGTATGATCCTTGTACAATTTCAGATTTTGAAGTGCCTAAAGAGTTCGGCTTGCGTCAGACTATTGCTGACACATTGGGTATCGGTGGCATTATGCGAGGTTTACGTACTGTTCCACATTTATGGTCAGTATGTGACGATATGATGCAAGTGTGCCCAGAAGCAGTATTACTTCAATATGTGAACCCTATGGCAATCAACACTTGGGCAATAGCGAGAAAGTATCCACAAATCAAGCAAGTGGGTTTATGCCATTCAGTACAACATACTGCCGATTCATTAGCCATTGATTTAGGTATCGATGTAGATAAGTTTCGTTATCGCTGTGCTGGGATAAATCACATTGCATTTTTCTTATCTTTTGAAGAGATATTAGATAATGGCGAATATCGTGATTTGTACCCTAAACTGTTGGAAGGGTATGAAAAGGGTGATTACCCGACACCTGAAAGCTTATTCAATAAACGTTGCCCTAACTCAATTCGCTATGAAATGTTAAAGCGTTTAGGTTATTTTGTCACAGAGAGTTCTGAGCATTTTGCGGAATATGTTCCGTGGTTCATAAAAGAGGGCCGTGAAGACATTATAGAAAAATTTGGTATCCCTTTGGATGAGTATCCAACGCGTTGTATTGAACAAATTGAAGGTTGGAAACAAGAAAGTAAAGAGCTTCAGAGTGCTAAAAATTTAGATGTAAAACAAAGTAATGAATATGCTTCGCAAATTATTAACTCAGTGTGGACAGGTGTACCTTCGGTTATCTATGGCAATGTTGCTAATACAGGATTAATTACCTCACTCCCAGAAGGTTGTGCAGTTGAAGTCCCTTGTTTGGTTGACCGTAACGGAATCCAACCTACTTATATCGGTAAACTACCACCGCAATTAAGTGCGATTATGCAATCGAGTGTAAGTGTTCAAGAATTAGTCATAGAGGCATTGATGACGGAAAATCCAGATCACATTTATCACGCCGCTATGATGGATCCTCATACTGCCGCAGAGCTTGATCTTGACCAAATATGGGCAATGGTCGATCGACTTCGAGAAGTGCATCATGAATGGTTGCCAACATGGGCACAATTAGAAAATAAGGCATAATCGAAACTATTCTTTACGTTGCGATCGTTTTCTTGTTGAATGGGATCACTTTAATGGTATCCCAAATTTATTTAACTCAGTTCGTGTTGTGCTTCGTTTGAACGTAGTCTTAAGATAGTTAGCGACTCTGGGGGGGAATTAATCGCAGAAGATGATGCTAACGGGATTGTTGAAGCCGTTGCTACAACGGCTTTTTTTGGCTTTAAAGACGATATTGTTATTCGAGTTCGCGATACTAAATAAATTGGGTTCAGGTCCTGACGGCTCCCCACAATTATTCTTCATCTGAACTCAGCCTCTGCTTGTGCTTTCAACCCTGAGAGCGCGATGCATATGTCTTGGAACGTAAAGCTAAAGCTGCTATGCCTTGCAATTTCAACACCCAAATAAAAATATGAAAGCACTCTGCGGTTACGCACCGCACCGTATTGGCTTGGAACTGTTTAAAATAACTCTTTATGTAAGCAGCTTTCCCAATCAATAAATAAGCAACTTGTGACAACATACCTATCAATAATAAAATCTCTAAGCGTTTAATACAGCGACTTCCCGTAAAGCTGAGTGACTGTCCGTATCGCTCACTTTTAGTATCACGGAAAGACCCTTCAATCTGCATTCGCAGTTTATACAATGAGACCAATCAATGATGATGGGGTTAGCTAGTTTCTGTAAAAACTGGCGGGCAACAAATGCATATATTTTACTTCGCTCTCTTTGTAGGTGAGCATTACTAATAACCGACAAACACGTTTGATATTATGTTTGGTCGCAACATGCTTGTTTCGCATTTTACGGCCTAATCCAGTTAACGTTAAAGTTGCCTTATCATTAAGCGCATCGATGCAATCGAGCAATGCTACCTTTCTTCTTTTATCTTCATAACATTGAATTGAGACATTATGAAAAAGGTATGTAAAATAGTAGACGGTTTCATGATGATTAGCTTTTTTGTTAGTTGTGGTGACCAACTTAATCGCTAATTTTCATGAAACCTACAAACAAAAAAACCATAACCATTTGAAATTATTAATATAGTTATGGAGGGCCGTCAGGACCTGCCCCGAATCTTCTTGTTAATAGTCCATCAATAAAACCAGCTTAAAAGAGAAGAAAACTACATCACTGTCATTAAAAAGTAGATCAATTATCAATTTCAAATAAAATAGTTTAGACTGAAACATTCAACATTAACAATGCACTGCATGGATTTTTTAATATAAAACGATCAGTAATATCCCTTCGTTTTTTTAAACTTTTGTCTATAGCATAGCGTTTAAAATAAAGTGTTAGTTCATCACAATGTATATCAATAAGTTCAGTTTTAAGGCTTTCCTAAAAGTACTAATTTGAAGCAAATTATTGAATTTCGAGAGATTACTACATAGTAATAACTCGACATTACTGAATCTATTGTCTGGATATTCATACCATGCGAATGATGCTTTATACATTCTAAATGTAGGTAATTATAATGAAAAAATTTACACAAAGTCGCCGAGACTTCCTAAAAACAATGGTCATTGCTGGCGTGAGCGTTTCATTTGCATCACTTACTAGAGCCGCTTCTGGTAGAGAGCAAAACTATTTATACAAACCTACTCAACCATGGGCGGAAGGTAATCAAGCCAAGCATCGCGTAGATGCGATTCAAAAAGTAACGGGGCAAAAAGTTTTTGCTCGTGATTTTAGATCAAAAGACTTTACACACTGGCCTGATAACCAATGGCATGGTTACATCGTTTGTGCGACGCAAGCAGATCATATATTCAAAGATATTAATTTAAGTTTCTTAGAAAAACCACCAACAAAAGTCATATTGTCGGAAGATTTAATAGAAAATAATATCTATTTGCCTGAGTTTCATGGTGAAGATATGTTACTACCGAAAGGTAAAACGCCTCATTTCATCGGTCATCCAGTCGCTATTTTATTATTTGACCAATTTGATGATTTTAACGCTGCAAAATCACGTTTAGACTTTAATCCTAACCTAGTTGAGTACGGTGATAAAACTCCCCTTTATGAACGTAACCCTTATGCGGCGTGGCGAGTTATTAGAATTGCAGGGGATAAAACAGAAGGTGTCGATACCTTTTCGCCCTTCAAAGATGGATTATTTTTCCCTGCTTATCAATTAAGACAACCTAAATGGCCGACAACCAAAAATGTGAATGGAAGTTTGAGTGAAAGAGGTATGTTTTATGCTGATAAAATAATCCAAGATATGTCCAACCCAGATTTACATGTTGTTGATAGACATTACCAAACGCAAATTGTTGACCCTGTAATGCTAGAACCTGAAGCTGCCAATATTTGGTACGATGATAAAGAAAAAACGCTTCATGGGGCGGTCACCTGTCAAGATCCAACAGATTTTACTGAAATGGCCGTGCATATGGTTAAAGATTCTAACCAAGGTAAAGAAACTAAAAACTTAGTGCTTTATTCTGGATTTGTAGGTGGGGGGTTTGGCGCAAAAGATCATTCAGTATTTCCTTTCTATGCGTTAGCCGCGAGTTTATTTTCAGATGGCAATCCTATCCGTATTGCAAATGACCGATACCAGCAATTTCAATCAGGCTTAAAACGTCATCCATTTAAGATTCATAACCAATTAGCTATCAATAAAAAAACATTGAAGATTGAATCGTTAACATCTAAATCTGAAGTTGATGGTGGTGGCCGAGAGAATTTTTCAGCAAGTGTTGCCTCTGCTGGTATGTCAGCTATGCAAGGTATCTTCAATATTCCTAAAAGTGATTTACAAGCGACTGCTTTCCAATCTCGTAACGTAGCCTCTGGTTCAATGCGGGGTTATGGGTCCGTTCAATGTATGCCTGTGATTGACTTGATGATTACTCAAGCAGCAGCTGAACTAGACGTGGACCCATTTGAAATTCGCCGAAAAAATCTATTAAAAACTAATGACCTTAATACGCAAGGTGCCAAAATTGACGGTGAACTCCGATACTTAGAAATATTAGATAAAGCGGAAAAACACCCTGTTTGGCAACAAAGATTTACGAATAAAAAAAGCTATGAAGCAATCAACCCTGATAAATTGTTTGGCGTAGGTTATTCCTTATTATCAAAAAACTATGGCACTGGTAATGTTGGGCCTAATTCGGCGGTTAATATTACTGCTGACGGTGAAATAATTCTTGAAATAGAATACATGGAAATGGGTTCTGGTGCTCAAACAAGCCAAGGATTATTGACCCATGATTTTTTTGGGCAAGCTGCCGGTGAAGTGAAAATAGCCGTCACCGAAACATGGAAAGCATTACAACTGTATGAAACTGATAACCCATATATTATCAGTCAAGAAAAACAAAATGAAATGTCTAAAGATCCTCTATGGACACCAGTGAAGCATATGGCAAGTAGTGCTTCAGACTCAGCAACATTCCAAACAGAAGCGACTAAAGGGGCTTGTAATATAGTTTATCTTTACGGCATTTTGCCTGCCGCACGTTTACTGTGGAAATTAAAAACGAACGCTGACTTAAGCAACGCTAAATGGCGTGATGGCAAGTTAACATTTGAAGACAATAAACCATTATCACTTGCTATATTAGCTAAAAAAGCACACGACCAAGGTCTTATTACTGGCTCTGTTGCTCATACCGTTAATCGCTGGTCTTGGACTGAAGCTGAATTTGAGATTGAGGGTGATAAACGCATTCACTCATTAGACGCAGTAGCTGTTCGTTACGGCGATGGCGCAACAGCCTCTAAAAAACAATCCATGGATAACCTCGGATATCATTTAATTAAACGTAATTGGGTTAAATACCCAAGTACCAGCTATAACAATGCCATGGTGACCTATTACGCACCTTGTGATTGCCTCATCGAATTAGCAATCAGTAAACATACTGGCAAGGTTGAAATATTAAGTAGTCACAGTGTACTTGATGCAGGACCGGTTATTTCTCAACCTATCGTTGAAGGTCAAATACAAGGAGGGCTAGTCATGGGGTTAGGACATGTGTTACATGAATATTTACCTTCATTTGAAGAAGGTGCTGGTAACGGCACATGGAACCTTAATCGTTACCACGTGCCGATGGCGAGAGATGTAAACGTTTGGACAATGACTTCTGAAATTCTCCCTACATCAGATAAAACAGCACGCCCTAAAGGCATTGCAGAAGTTGTTATGATGCCTGTTATTTCAGCAGTCCAAGATGCTATTTTTCATGCGACAAGACAACGCTTCGATCAAACGCCAATTACCGCAGAACAAATTAAAAAGAGATTAAACGGATGAATTATAACGAAATAGAATTTACCTTAAATGGAAAAAAAGTTGGCCCAACAAAAGTACCTGAAGGTACGATGATGATTGCCTTTTTACATGAATATTTAAATTTAACCGGCACTAAGTTTGGTTGTGGTGCAGGTATTTGTCATGCCTGTGTGATTTTAGAAAAAACGATGACAGGCCATAACACTCATAGAACTTGTATTACTGGTGTTGCTGCATTTAATGGTATGGAATTAACTACCGTTGAAGGTCATGCACGGATTGATGTTAAAACACAAGAAATGACATTACACCCTGTTCAACAGGCATTCATTGAGAACTTTTCATTTCAATGTGGTTGGTGCACATCTGGGTTTGTTAATGAAGCTGTTGGTTATTACGAAGAATTAAAGAAAACCCCTATCGCAAAAGAACAACTTCGAGAGTCTATTGAAGCATCATTAGGGGAACATGTCTGTCGTTGCACCGGTTATGTGAAATATTATGAGGCAATGGAAACATTAATTCTTTCGCAACCTGAACTCATTAAGTAGGTGATTATGAAAAAAATTATCAGTTTTAGTTTTATTACCATACTCGCAGCTGTACTACTGTTTATCTATTACGGGAGTGGGCTTCATGTTGAGGTTCCTGCAGAAAAAGAATCTACGTTGACATTAGAGCAGAAAATAACACGCGGTAAAGCTGTTGCTTATGAAGGTGACTGTCTTGCTTGCCACACCACAGAAGGTGGTGCAGATTATATTGGGGGATTAGAATTCGAGACACCTTTTGGCCCATTGTATTCAACAAATATAACGCAGGATAAACAATATGGTATCGGGAATTATAGCCGTGAAGATTTTTATCATGCCGTAAAATATGGTTATTCTAAAAACAGCGGTAACTTGTATCCAGCGATGCCTTACACATCTTATCGAAAATTAAGTGATGAAGACATGGATGCATTATGGGCTTATATGAAAACTATCAACGGCATTCCTGTGAAAAACATAGATAATAATATTATTTTTCCAGCAAATATTCGTTTTACATTAGGCGCATGGAATCAAGTGTTTTTTGATGACACTGATTTTAAAGAGGATGTAAGTAAAAGTGATCAGTGGAATGAAGGAAAGTACTTAGTCGAAGCTTCAGGTCACTGTGGTGAGTGCCATACGCCAAGAAATTTAGCATATGCAATGAAAACAGAGCAAGCACTAGAAGGCCAAGTACTTGAAGGTTGGAATGCAGTTTCTATCACACCAGAAGCACTAAAGAAAAATGGTTGGACGTTAAGCTCTTTAACCGATTTTTTTGAAACAGGTAATTCAGATCAAGGTGCAACGTTCGGTGGTATGAAATTGGTTATTCAAGAAAGCTTAAGCCATTTAACGCCAGCACAACGTTTAGCTATGTCTGTATACCTATTGGATATGAAACCAGGTGAGATAGATGCTTCACTTACACCTCCTAGGGTTTATTTATCTGCACAACAAAAGTCAGACAAAGGATATAATACTTATGCAGCGTATTGTTCAGGTTGCCATGGGGCTGATGGTTTAGGAAAACCCAATGCAGTAGTCGCATTGAATAAGAATTCCATCTTCAAAGATGATTCTGCTTTTAATGCTATTGCAGTGGTCCTTCGAGGTCTTCCAAAACAGCAAGAAAGTTTAGTAAAAGGGTCTGTTGCGATGACTTCTTTTACGGATAGTATTTCAGATAAGGATGTTGCTAACTTAGTTAATTTTGCAAATACAACATGGGGTAATAAAACCAGCTCTGAGATTACCGCATCAGAAGTTAAAGAGGTGAGAGAGCAATTGAATGAAGATGGTTATTTAAATCATATGGGAGTAAAAGTTCATAATTAACCCCATTCTTAAACCAACCTAATATTCTTCCCCTCTATTGTACAAGGGGAAGACGTTCCTAAAATATAAGGTCAGATTTTTCATTTTTTATTTGTTAATTATTTAAGCTAGATTTGTATTCTTCACTCTTAATTTATAGGGGTATTGATGAGTCGTTCATTACGTTTAGCATTTTTCGTTTAAGCAAAGGCGGCGCCAATTAAACGGCGTTTTTACACAATCTATCAATAGAAAGTGAATACCCAGTGGCAGATGTATTGCCTTGATCATACTGTTCCTTATAAAGATGAGAAGTTAAGGAGTAGTTTATATTAAGCCAGGTCAAAGCCCTTTAGCCTCAATAATACAGCCTAATTAGCCTCATCTATGTTTTTACAACTGGCGGATTCAACATTGAAGTGCATAACGACTAAGCAGCTATAGCTACCATATGTTCAGCCATTAATTTGGCTGGCGTTTTGTAATTTAGTTTCTTTCTTGGCCTATCATTCAATTTAACTATTACATCTTCAACTTCTGATTGCGATACTTTTTTAAAGTCCGTCGATTTCGGCCAATATTGTCGTAACAAACCATTCGTATTTTCATTCAAACCTTTTTGCCACGAACAATAAGGATCTGCAAAATAAACACCACAATTTAAATATTCGGTCATCACTTCATGATAGGCAAATTCTTTACCATTATCAGCGGTGATCGTAAATATCGCACCTGTGAATGGTTGCAATAAAGCAATCGTAGTAGCAGTCACTGATTTAGCCGATTTGTCATCAACACGCATCGATACTGTAAAGCTGGTTTTTCGTTCGACGATAGTGACCAACGCACCACTGTGCCCTTTACCGATGACCAAATCTATTTCCCAATCTCCCACTCTATTTTTATTATCAACATCCTTTGGACGTTCATCAATGCTTACTCGGTTTTTGATAAAACCTCTACCTGCTTGCTTATCCTTACTACGGGGCTGATAAGCTTTACCTTTTCTACAGAGGTATTGAAATAACTGCCCCCCACGTCTCTTATCAGACCAAATATAAAGATAAATCGTTTCATGGCTAATCCGCACCTTGTGCTCTTCTCGCAACCATCCTGATATTTGCTCGGGACTCCATTCAAGTCGAATCTTTAAGTTAATTAATGCAATGAGGCTACTCGTCATTTTAATTGCTTTACGAGAATGTAATCGACGATGATGTGCAAACGATTGGGCTTGTTTAATGCGGTATCCTCGCTTACCTGTATTACGAGAAAGCTCTCTACTGATCGTTGATTGACTGACTTTTAACTGTTGCGCAATTTTATTTTGACTCAGACCTATTTTCTTTAAAGCATAAATCTGGCATCTTAGCCCATAGGTCAGTTGTTTATATGTTTTCATTGTTGCATCTCTTGCCGGAGAAAAAGCGATAAGCATATATTCAGCTGACTGCTTTTTCTACCAATTCAAGTTATGCACTTATAATCTGAATCCAAGACTCAATTTAATCAATCATTTATTGAAAAGTGAATAATCTATTTGAATCTCAAGTAAATGTGAATTAATGTGATTTTTATTTTAAATAATCAGGCTGAAAATGAGAAATTCTATAGCCTCGTTAGGCATGTATCAAATATGACGATTATCTACGAATTTTCAGATGAGCATATAAAGCAAGTTCATCAATTATATAAAGAAGTATGGTGGGCTAAAGATCGCTCGCTAGAAGATACAATAGATTGTGTAAAAGGCTCTCAAATTTGTATTGGAATACTCGACGATGACAGCCACTTAATTGGCTTCGCTCGCATTATTAGCGGCTTTATTTACAAGGCAATTATCTTTGATGTGATTGTAAGTAATAGTTGTCGTGGCAATGGGGTAGGACAAAAAATGATGAGTCTTATCAAAAACCATGAAAAGTTAAAAAAGGTAAAGCATTTCGAGTTATATTGCTTGCCTGAAATGGAATCGTTCTATTCTAGTTTTGATTTTTCGACTGATGTCGGTGGCATTAAATTAATGCGTTGTGCAAATGC
>Ga0316197_10001170_pt1 | contig 18841 bp, 18 predicted proteins | sample OudBiesiAoxic_MG_FD_204939 | JGI IMG/M metagenome (GOLD analysis project Ga0316197, IMG submission 204939) | Coastal sediment microbial communities from Oude Bieten Haven, Netherlands - site A oxic | ecosystem: Environmental > Aquatic > Marine > Coastal > Sediment | place: Netherlands... | reverse complement strand
GTCTTCATCAACGACGTCGATGTCACCCTGAAGCCGCCACAGGACCGTGACATTGCGATGGTGTTTCAGAACTACGCGCTCTACCCGTCGATGACCGTTGCGGAGAACATGGGCTTCGCGCTGAAGCAGGCCAAGGTGCCCAAGGAGCAGCGCCGAAAGCAGGTCGAGGAAGCGGCGCGAATCCTCGACCTCGAGCCGTACCTCGACCGGAAGCCGAAGAACCTGTCGGGCGGACAGCGTCAGCGTGTCGCGATGGGCCGAGCGATCGTGCGCCAGCCACAGGTGTTCCTGATGGACGAGCCGCTGTCGAACCTCGACGCCAAGCTCCGGGTGCAAACCCGTACCGAACTCGCTGATCTCCAGGCTCGGCTCGGCGTGACGATGGTGTATGTCACCCACGACCAGGTCGAGGCCATGACGATGGGGCATCGCGTCGCCGTGCTCAAGGACGGGATCCTGCAGCAGGTCGATCGTCCGCGCACCCTCTACAACAATCCGGCCAATCGTTTCGTCGCGGGGTTCATCGGCTCACCTGCGATGAACCTCGTCGACGTCGAACGTGTCGACGGCAAGCTCAGCATCGGCGGTCTCGCGATTCCGCTCGATGAGGCGACTGCTGCGACCGTTGCCGGATACGCGTCCTCGGACTTCACTGTCGGGATCCGGCCCGAGCACTTCGTTCTCGCCGACGACGGGATCCCCGGCGAAGTGACCGTCGTCGAGGCACTGGGATCCGAATCGTTCATCCACGTCAAGATCGCCCATCAGGGCGAGGAACTCGTGTTGGTCGTCCAGGAATCGGGGCAGAGCGACATCGAGCGTGGAGACGCTGTGACCGTGAATCGCACCGGCCCCATTCACGTGTTCGGATCCGACGGCGAACGCGTCGATCCGTAGGATCGATGTCATGCCCAACGGCAACGACTCGCTCACCGGTTCGGTGGCGCTCGTCACCGGAGCAGCGGGGGACATCGGGCGAACCGTGGCACACCACGTGGCCGATGCCGGTGCCCATCTTGTGTTGGCAGATCGCGCCGATGCCGCAGCGAGACTCGACGATTTGGTCGACGAGCTGGGGAGGGCGCACCCTGCGGCTTCGGTGGTCGGTCGTACCTTCGACGTGACCGACCCAGTCTGGGTCGACGAGGTCGTGGACGGTGTCGTCGACGAGCTGGGCCCCATCGACGTGTTGGTGAACAACGCTGGATACCAGGGCCTCTTCACCACTGTCGACGAGTACGACCCTCAGGATTTCGCTCGCGTGATGGACGTCAACGTGAACGGGGTATTCCATGTTCTTCGGGCGGTGTCGTCCCGGCTGGTCGCGAGTCGCCGATCGGGTGCCATCGTGAACGTTGCCTCAATGGCAGGCGTGTCCGGAGCTCCGAACATGTCGGCCTACAGCGCGTCGAAAGCGGCCGTGATCGGACTCACCAGGAGCGCAGCGAAGGACCTTGCTCCTCACGCGATCCGGGTCAACGCTGTGAGCCCGGCGTTCATCGGCCCGGGGATGATGTGGGATCGTCAAGTGGCGCTGCAGGCGGCGGCTCCGAGCCCGTACTTCGCCGACACGGTCGATGAGGTGGAGCGTCAGATGATCAGCCAGATCCCTCTTGGACGCTACGGCTCGCTCGACGAGGTGGCCAAGATCGTCACCATGCTCGTTTCGGACACCGCCTCGTACCTGACCGGTGTGAACATCGAGATCGCCGGCGGAGCCTCCTGACCCTGGGCCGGGACGATGCAGGTCCGGTGACGAAGGGGCTTGCGCCGGGCAGGCAGACTCTCCGGATGGATGATCGTCCGACGAACGTCGCAGTGATCCTGCTCGACTCACTGAACCGGCACATGGTCGGCGCCTACGGCGGCGACGAGTTCGAGACCCCGAACCTCGATCGATTCGCCGCCCGGTCGTCACGGTTCACGAACCACGTGACCGGCTCGCTGCCGTGTATGCCCGCCCGGCACGACATCCTGTGCGGTGCGCTCGACTTCCTGTGGAAGCCGTGGGGTTCGATCGAGCTGTGGGAGGAGTCGATCACGGCTGCACTGCGCCGTTCGGGGGTGCACACGATGCTCGCCACCGATCACCCGCACCTCTTCGAAGCGGGCGGCGAGAACTTCCACACCGACTTCGGGGCATGGGACTTCGTGCGCGGCCACGAGGGTGATCCGTGGCGCTCCTTCCCCGACCACTCGGCGGTCGGCGCACCCGAGACAGGGTTGCGCGTCATCCCGTCCGTTGCCGACGGTGGATGGTTCCTGCGCGATCGGTTCGGCATCGAGAACGACCGATTCGGCCGCCGCCACTACGACGACGCGCGCACGTGGTTCCGCGAGGAGGACGACTTCCCCGGCCCGCGCACGATGCGGGCGGCCGCCGATTGGATCGACCAGGCAGCCCAGCAGGACGACCCGTGGTTCCTGTTCATCGACGAGTTCGACCCGCACGAACCGTTCGACACCCCCGAACCGTGGGCGTCGATGTACGACGAGACCGAATGGCTCGACGACCGACTCGTCTGGCCGCCCTATGCCGTCGGCGGGGTCAGCGCGGGTGCGTTGACCGCAGCCCAGGGGCGCCACATCCGGGCGAACTACGGCGCCAAACTCTCGATGATCGATCACCATCTGGGCAAGCTGCTCGACCGACTCGACGCACACGATCTCTGGGACTCGACCGCGGTGATCGTGTGCACCGACCACGGCCACTACCTGGGTGAGGAGCGATCGATCGCAGCACCCGGCGGATCCGGCCGCAACGACCTGTGGGGCAAGCCGATGGTCCCGCAGTTCGAGCCGCTCGGACACACACCGATGATGATCCATTGGCCCGGCGTCGACAGCCCGGCAGTCGTCGACGCACTCACCACCAACGTCGACATCAACGCCACCATCGCCGATGCGTTCGGCGTCGAGATGGCGCACCGCACGCACGGTCGCTCGCTGCTGCCGTTGTTGGCCGGCGTCGCCGACTCGATCCGCGACTGGGCGATCGGCGGGGTGTTCGGCAATTGGATCCAGGTGACCGACGGAACACACAAATACGCCAGGGCCGCGACGGACAGCAACTTCCCGCTGTCGATGTGGTCGAACCGCTGGTCGACGATGCCGGGAAGCCACGATCTCGCCGACTTCATGAAGTTCCCGACACCCGACCAACGGGCAACGCTCGACACGATGCCGGGCTCGGACATCCCGGTGATCCGCCAACCGTTCGCAGACGGCGACATCCTGCCCTACTGGGCCGGCGGCGGTCGGTCGGTCGGACAGCACCACCTGTACGACCTCGAGGTCGATCCCGACGAGAACGAGAATCGAGCCGGTGACGCGTCCGAAGGGGACATGATCGAGTTGCTGCGCGCGGCGCTCGTCTCCGTCGAGGCGCCCACCGAACAACTCGAACGCCTCGGCATCGCCTGACGAGTTCATTCGTCGGGCAGCATCACCCCGGGATTGAGGATCCCGGTGGGGTCGAAGGCGGCCTTGATCCGACGCATCAGCTCGACTTCGATGTCGGGCTTCTGGCCGGCGATGCGATCGCGGAGCTCACGGCCGAGGCCGTGCTCGGCACTGATGGTGCCGCCGAAGTCCCAGACGATGCGATCGAGCGTCGTTCGAAGGTCCGCAGCGGCGGCCTCGAGCATGGCGTCGTCGCCCGGCCGGAGCACGGTGAAGTGGAGGTTGCCGTCGCCGACGTGGCCGAAGGCGTAGGGGAGCGACCCGGGGGAGATCTGCTCCACAGCGTCCGACGCAGCCAGCAGGAACGCCTCGATCCGATCCGGTGGCACCGCGAGGTCGTACTTCACGCCGAAGCCGCCGAACGATCGGGTGGCGGTCAACTCGTCGCGCAGCAACCAGAGGTTGTCCTCCTGAGCGGCCGTCTCGGCGACGACGGCGTCGAGCACGAGGCTCGCATCGGTCGCATCCGACAGCACGGTCAGCATCGCGTCACCGACCCCGTCCGATCCGCTGAACCGGAGAAGCACGTACCAGTCGGAAACGGCGGCGACGGGCCTCACCACGCCGAAGTGCTCAACCACCTGCGCGACGCCCACCTCCGGGACCAGTTCGAACGCGCTGAGTGCCCCCGGCGAGTGCGAGCGGGCCAGCGCGAAGAGATCGTCGAGATCGGCGAGCGAGCGCAACGCGGCGAACGCGGTGCGATGGGCAGCGGGGAGGGGATGTATCCGGACCACGGCGCGGGTCACGATGCCGATCGTGCCCTCGCTCGCGATGAACAGCTGCTTGAGGTCGAAACCCGAGTTGTCCTTCGGCAGTGACCGCAGCCCGTCCCACACCCGACCGTCGGGGAGGACCACCTCGAGGCCGAGGACTTGCTCGCGCATGTTGCCGTAGCGGAGCACGTTGATGCCGCCGGCGTTCGTCGCGATCGCTCCGCCGAGGGTCGCGCTGCCGCGCGCTCCCCAGTCGGGCGCGAAGAATCGGTCGGCAGCCACCGCCGCTTCCTGCAGCGCCGCGATGGTCGCGCCCGCCTGCGCGGTGATCGTCGACCCGGCGACGTTCACCTCCTCGATCGTGTGCATGCGGGCGAGCGAGAGGAGGACGGTCGGCCGATCGCCGGTGGGGATCGCGCCGCCGCTCAAGCCGGTGTTGCCGCCCTGGGTGGTGACCGCAACGCCGTGCTCGGCGCAGATGATCAGCGTGGCGGCCACCTCGTCGGTCGATGCCGGTCGGGCCATGCCGAGTGCCGATCCGGTGAACACCTCGCGGAAGTCGACGAGGTGCGCAGCGATGTCGTCGGCGGGCAGCCACCCCGCGGGACCGAGGCGATCGACCAGTACAGCGGCGAGGCCCGTGCTCACGTGCGCTCCTCCGCGGCAGTCGCCGCCGCAACGGCGGTGGCGTGCTGCACGGTCCAGGCGTGCATCGCGATGCCTGAGGCGACGCCTGCGTTCAGTGAGCGTGTCGAGCCGTACTGCGAGATGGCACACACGCTGTCGGCAGCGTCGAGGGCAGCGTCGGAGAGGCCAGGACCCTCCTGTCCGAAGATGAGGACACATCGTTCAGGGAGTGTGGTTGCCTCGATGGGCACGGCGCCGTCGACGTTGTCGATCGCCACGATCGGCAATCGAGCGCCACGGGCCCAGGCGGAGAACGAGGCCACGTCCGGGTGGTGTCGGAGGTGGAGATAGCGGTGCGTCGACATCGCACCGCGCCGGTCCCAACGGTGGGGTCCGATGATGTGGACTTCGCCGGCCAGGAACGCGTTCGCGTTACGCACGACGGTGCCGATGTTGAAGTCGTGCTCCCAGTTCTCGATCGCGACGTGGAAACCGTGGCGTCGGCTGTCGAGATCAGCGACGATCGCCTCGACGGTCCAGTAGCGGTAGCGGTCGATGACGTTCCGGCGATCGCCGTCGGCGAGGAGTTCGACGTCGAGTCGGGGGTCGTCGGGCCACGGGCGGTCGTGTGGTCCGACGCCGATCGAGGCCGCAGGGTCACCGGTCATGGTGGCGTCAGCGGGCGCGCATCTCGGTGCCGACGCCTGCGGTGATGAAGACCACCGTCGGGTTCGGCTCACCGTCGACCAGATCGGCGGTGTGCCACACGCCGGGGTCGTTCACCACCGCCTGGCCCGCCGAGATCGTGACCGTCGAGGCCGTGCCGTCGGGCGCCTCTTGCGTGAGGGCGACGGAACCGGCGACGCACAGCACGAGTTCGCTCCCGTTCGGGTGCATCTCCCAGGTGTCCCACGGTTCGCTGAACGTGTGCATGGACACGAGGCGCCCCTCGCTGCCGTCGGCGGCGTGCTGTTGGCCGTACTCCGCGTACCAGGAGACGTCGCCCGTGTGTCGGGGGAGCGGGATCGTCGTCGCTCCCAATCCGAGATGTACGAAGTCGCCGGACGAGAACTCGATCACCTCACTCATCGGTCCATCCTCCCATACCACCCACGACCACTCATCCTGAATGACCGTCATGGATGCGGGATCGGGTCTCGTGACTGTCATCCGGGATCGATGTCACCGGCGGGAGGCGGAGAGTGAGCAGCCAGGTGATGCCGACGAACAGCGCCGTGCCCCAGAGCGCGAGCGAGAGCCCGCCCCACAGGTAGAGCATGCCGGAGAGCAGCGTCCCGACCAGGCGACCCGCCGCGTTCGCGGAGTAGTAGAACCCGACATCGGTCGACACCTGATCATCGTTGCTGTAGGCGAGGATGAGATAGGAGTGCAATGAGGAGTTGAGTGCGAACACGACGCCGAACACCACCAAACCTGCGATGATCGTCACCGTCGTGATCGCCTCCGAGAAGTCGGCGGAGACCACGATCGCAATCGATGACGCCACCACGGCGAGGGTGAACGACCAGCGCCGCGCCGCCGCGATGTCGTCGCGTTTGCCGAGGAACCTTGGCGCGAGTGACTGCACCGCGCCGTATCCGATGACCCACGCTGCGAGGAATCCACCCACGCCGTAGAACGACCAACCGAGCACGTCGTGCAGATAGATCGGCAGGGCCACCACGAACCAGATGTCGCGGGAGGCGAAGAGGAAGAAGCGGGCGGCCGACAACCGGTTGATGGCCTCGGACTTCGACAGGATCGATCGGAGGGGCACCTTGACCTTCGACTTGCCGATGTCACCGGTGAGCATGGTCGCAATGACCGCCAACGTCGCCACGAGGACGCCCGCCATCAGCCACAGCGCAGCGTCGTAGCCCACCCATGCGAGCAGCGCCGCGCCGAGGAAGAAGCCGACCCCTTTGAGCGCGTTCTTCGACCCGGTCAGCAGCGCGACCATCCGGAAGAGCGCGCCGTCGGCGTCGCCGGCGACGAACTTCACTGCGCTCTTCGAACTCATCTTGGTGAGGTCCTTCGCGATGCCGGACAGCGCCTGTGCGCCCATCACGAAGACGACCGAGCCGAGTTCGGTCCAGCTCGGCTGCTGGAACGTGAGTGCCACGAGCGCAACGACCTGGAGTGCGAGGCCGACCATGAGGGTTCGGTTCAATCCGGTTCGCGATCCGACCCATCCACCGATCAGGTTCGTGACGATCCCCATGAACTCGTAGAGCAGGAACAGGAATGCGATCGCGACCGGCGAGTACCCGAGTTCGTTGAAGTGCAGCAGAACCAACATCCGCAGCGCACCGTCGGTGAGCGTGAACGCCCAGTACCCGGCGGTGACGAGGGCGTAGTTGCGCAGATTCACAGAGTGGCCGCCACCTTGGCCGTGAGGTCGGCCATGCGGAACGCGTAGCCGTACTCGTTGTCGTACCAGATCAACACCTTCACCATGCGGTCGTCGATCACCATGGTCGACGGGCCGTCGACGATCCCCGATCGGGTGTCGTTCGTGTAGTCGGCCGAGACGAGCGGACGGTCCTCGTAACCGAGGATGCCCGCCAGTTCACCTTCCGCGGCCGTGCGAAGGTGGCCGTTGACCTCCTCGACGCTGACGTCACGCTGCATCGTGAACACCGCGTCGGTCAACGACGCGTTCAACAGCGGCACGCGCACAGCGGTGCCGTTGAGCTTGCCGGTCAGCTCGGGGTAGATCATCGTGATCGCCGTTGCCGACCCGGTGGTGGTCGGGATCAACGAATTGAGCGCCGACCGCGCGCGTCGAAGATCTGTGTGCGGAGCGTCGACGATCACCTGCGTGTTGGTGACGTCGTGGATGGTCGTGATCGCGCCTCGCTCGATCCCGATCTGTTCGTGCAGCACCTTGACGACCGGCGCGAGACAGTTGGTCGTGCATGACGCAGCCGTGATGATGTGGTTCCTGGAGGGTTCGTACAGATGGTCGTTGCATCCCATCACGATGTTCAACACGCCCTCTGACTTGACCGGAGCGGCGACGATCACTTTCCTGACGCCGTGGTCGAAGTACGGCTCCAGTGTCTCGGTGGTCTTGAAGACCCCGCTGCATTCGAGGACCACGTCGACTCCGCTGGCCTGCCAAGGAACCTCGCCTGGCGCGTGGTGCTGCGAGACGATGATCTGCTGATCGTCGACGATCAGCGCGCCGTCGGCCACGCCGGCCTCGCCGGGATACCGGCCGTGCACCGTGTCGAATTCGACGAGATGCGCCGCCGTGCGAACGTCGGAAAACGGATCGTTCACGTGGACGAGCTCGATGTCGTCGCCGAGCGCCCGCCTGTGGGCCAGCCCGCGCACGACGAGCCGTCCGATCCGGCCGAACCCGTTGATGCCGATGCGGATGGTCATTACGTCGACGTTATGCAGTCAGTCTCTCTCTGAGGTGAACCACAGGTGAACGGCTGGGGCCGGTGATGATGTCGTCGCGTCAAGACAGTTCGGCACGAGCGGCGGGGATGACCACGTCGAGGTACGCGTCGAGTGCGTCGGCGTCGACCGGGAGCCGGAGTGCCACGTTCACCATGTCGGCGCCCGCGGCGCGAAACGCCGCGATCTGCTCGACAGCGTCGTCGGGCGTGCCGGTCAACGCGCCGGCGGTGACCCGCTCGGCCATTTCGGGACCCCATTGATCTTGGATGCGTCGGAGTTCGGCGTCGGCGGTCGGGCGGTCGGCGCCGAGGTGGAATGCGAGGTTGACCGAGCGTTCGAGCGTTGCGGGGTCGCGCTCGATCGCCTCGCACGCACTGTCGAGTCGTTCGTTCAGTTGGCGATAGTCGTCTGGCCCGACGTACGGCACGTTCCAGCCCGAGCAGAATCGGGCCGCGGTCGCAGGGGTCCGCCGGGGGCCGCGACCGCCGGTCCAGAGCGGAATCGCCTTTCCATACGGACCCGGTATGCAGGTGACCTCCTCGACTCGGTAATGCTCACCCGAGAACGTCGTCGGAGTGGCTTCGCCGAGCATCGCGGAGATGATCTCCAGGCCCTCGGTCAACTGGTCGAACCGTGTGCCGACCTCGTGGAATGGGTATCCGTGAGCGCGGAACTCAGGTTCGTGCCACCCGGCGCCGAAGCCCGGCTCGAACCGGCCGCCCGAGAGGTGGTCGATCGCGATGATCGACTTGGCCAGCAGTGCCGGGTTCCGAAACGGGACACAGAACATGAGACAGCCGAGGCGGGCGTTCGACGTGACCGCTGCAAGGGCACCGAGCGTTGCCACCGCTTCGAAGTGCGGCGTGGTTCCGCCGGCGGGGGGCGCTTCGTAGAGGTGATCCCAGATCGAGATCCAGTCGACGGTGCCGTCGAGGCGCCGCCACAGTTCGACGAGTTCAGCCATGCTGGCGTTCTGCTGGCCGACGTGGACGCCCAAGGCGAGGGGGCGTGGTGCGGTCGAGGTCATCGTGTACTCCGTTCGGTTCACAGATCCCAATCAGGGCGTTCAGCGCGGACCTCAGCGGTGGTCCGACCCTCGTAGTCGCCGGAGTCCCAATCGGTCAGGTTGTCGTGGATCGACGACGTCGGGTGACCGGCAAGACGCCCTGTCGTCAGGGCGCGGTCGAGCGGACTCGACCCGACGTGGTCGAACCGGTAACCGGCCAAACGGACTCCCAGCCGAGCAGCAGCGTCACGGCCGGTGGCGGTGAGCGCGATGTCGGTACGTTCGGAGTGCCGGCCGCTCTGACTCCACTCGGTCTCGGCGTGACGCGCGAGCACGATTCGTTGCGTGCGCTGGTCGTCGCTCATCAGGTCATGATCCCATGCGTCAGCGATCAGGCGAGCGAGATGATCGCCTCGTGCTCGATGGCGGCGACGTCGTGTCCATCGGCGGTGATGCGCACGTCGAGAACCGCCCGCTCACCGGCTCGGCTGTCGATGCGCTCGACGACGTCGGCGACGGCGCGGATCTCGGCGCCGATTGGTGCGACGCCGAGATGGGCGATCCGGCTGCGAACGTGGATCCATGATCCGGTGACCAGTTGCTCGTGGCAGAACCGGTTGGCGATCCGTGGCCAACTCGACGGGTGCGCGATGCCGTCTTCTGCATAGATCGGAGAGTCGTCGCCGGACCGCATGCCGTAGTCGGACCACGACCCATCGAGGAGGAACTCGATCGGCTGCAGCGTTTGGCCGTCGCGGTGGACGATGGCGTCACGAACCGCGGTGACGAAGTCGGCTTCGACCCGGACACTTCCGTCCACTTCGGCCGTCACGCGGTCGTCGTCGTCGACGACGCAGTCGATCGTGTCGCCCTCCAGGATCGGATGGCGGAAGCGCACTACAGCTCCGCCTCGGGTGATCCAGTCGCGACCCCACGCCGTGACGGGGAGATGGGTCATCGCGGCGTAGGTCGTGACACCCGCGACGAGCGCCCCGCTGAAGCCAGCCGCACGCGCCCCCGCATCGGTGTGGATCGGGTTGTCGGCGTGTTCGGGAAGGTTGACCGCCGTGACCGACCACGGATGCAGTTGCGTCGATGTCATCCGGTGACTGGATCGATCGGCATGAGCGGCTCGGCGGCGGCCTCGATCTGGGCGGCGACGTCGAGGCAGCGCAGGTCGGTGAAGCGATCGCCGATGACCTGGACGCCGACCGGGAGACCGTCGGCGGTGCCGTGCGGCACGACCGCGGCCGGCAACCCGAGGAAGTTGACCGGCGTCACCGGGCGGAGGGTGTCGCGGATCAGTTCGTCGTCCTGGGCCAGGTCGGCGCCGTGCTCGAACGCCGGCATCGCCCACGTCGGCGAGAGGATCACCGGATGCTCGGCGAAGAACTCCGACCAGAGTCGCATCGCCTGCGCTCGGCCCGCTTGGAGCATCACCGTCGTCTCCACGGTGATGTCGGGCGCACCGTCGAGCAGGTTGGCGATGACCGACTGCGCGTCCTCACCCATCACCATCTCGAGCATCGGTCGCATCACGACCAGGTCCTGGATCAGCAGCGCCGCCCACATGTCGATCGTCTCGACGTACATCGGCGGCGTCGCCTCGACCACGTCGTGGCCGGCGTCGGCGAGGACGTCGGCCGCGGACCGCACCGCGGCGCCGATCTCGGGATGTGTCGCGCCGCCGGGCGGCTCGGCCAGCAACGCGATGCGGAGGCGTTCACCGTTTGCGAGTGCGGTCAGCGTCACCGGCAGGCTGAACGGGTCGCGAACGTCGGGGCCCGCGACCACCTCGAATGAGGCCCGCACGTCTGCGATCCGGCGAGCCATCGTCCCCTGCACCGCCATCTGTTGGAACGACAGCGTCGGGTCCTCGGGTGGCAGTGACGAGGCATGTGCGACGACGCCGACCGACGGTTTGATCGACGCGATGCCGCAGCAGTGCGCAGGGTTGCGCAGGGAGCCGCCGATGTCGTTGCCGAGCCCGAGCGGGCTCATGCCGGTCGCGATCGCGGCGGCCTCGCCGCCGCTCGAGCCGCCAGCAGTCCGATCGGGGTGATGCGGGTTGCGAGTGAGGCCGTGGAGCGACGAGTCGGTGTGGACGCGCAGACCGAGATCGGGCAGGTTCGTCCGTGCGATCGGGATGGCGCCCGCCGCCTTGAGGCGTCGGGTGACGGGGGCATCAGCGGTCGGGAGGGCCGCGGCGAACGCGGGGACCGCTTGCGTGGTCGGGCTGCCGAGCAGGTCGATGTTCTCCTTCACCGTGATCGGCACGCCGTGGAACGGCCCGAGGTCGCGACCGTCAGCGACCTCGCGGTCGGCGGCATCGGCAGCGTCGAGCGCGGTGTCGTCGAGACGGCGGACGATGGCGTTGAGTGCGCCGTTGACGGCATCGATCCGGCCGAGGTGTGCCTCGACGACCTCGCGGCTCGTCGTGTCGCCGTCGCGGATCATCGCCGCGAGGTCGAGGGCGGAGCGTTGCCAGAGTGCGGTCATCCCACGATCTTCGCGGGTTCCACCCGTGTCAACCGATCCGTGGGGCGGACGGCCGTTCCGTGCGTCAGTTGCGCGGGACTTCGTTCCACGGCACCGACTTGTCGACCCGCGGTTCGCCAGGCAGGCCGAGGACCTGTTCCCCGAGAATGTTGCGCATGATCTCGGACGTGCCGCCTTCGATCGAGTTCGCACGAACGCGCAGGAACGCGTAGCGCAGGCCGTGCGCCGTGCCGGACACATCGAGGTCCTCGGGGCGACGGAACGTGTAGTCGTAGCCGATCAGCGCGTCGGCCCCGAGCAAGTTCATGCAGAACTCGTAGAGCCCCTTGTTCAGTTCGGAGTACGCAAGCTTGGCGATCGACATCTCGGGGCCCGGGTTGCCGGCCTTTGCGTTCTGTGCGGCACGCATGTTGGTGAGACGGCCGACCTCGGCGCGGACCCACCACTGCATGAGCGTGTCCTTGTCGGCTGGTGTCTGCTTCGACGGGTCGATCGCCTCCCAGACCTCGACGGCATCGTTCGCCGCCGCACCACGCTTCGGCGCTCCACCGCCGCCACCGCCGATGGCGCTGCGCTCGTTCATCAACGTCGTGAGGCTGGCACGCCAACCCTCACCGACATCGCCAACGCGGTGCGAGTCCGGGACGCGCACGTCGGTCATGTACACCTCGTTGAACTCCGCCTCGCCGGTGATCTGACGCAGCGGCCGGACCTCCACGCCGTCGGACCGCATGTCGAGCGCGAAGTACGTCATCCCCTTGTGCTTGGGGGCGTCCGGGTCGGTGCGGGTCACGAGCATGCCGAAGTCGGCGAGGTGGGCGAGAGTGTTCCAGACCTTCTGACCGTTGACGATCCACTCGTCGCCGTCGCGTTCGGCGCGGGTGCCGAGACCCGCGAAGTCTGACCCGGCGCCGGGTTCGGAGAACAGCTGGCACCACTTCTCCTCGCCGCTGAACATGGGTCGCAGGAACCGCGCCTTGACCTCGGCGCTGCCGTGCGTGGCGATGGTCGGACCGGCGAGCGCCATGAAGAACGTGCTCGGGTCGGTCGGCTTGGCGCCGGCCTCGCGCAGACGACGATCGACGATGCGGTTGAGTTCGGGGCGCACGCCGAGACCGCCGTCGCCTTCGGCGAAGTGCACCCAGGCGAGGCCAGCGTCGAAGCGCGCCCCGCGGAACTCGCGATCGTCCATCTCACGCGGGTCGTGTGCCGCCAGCAGCGCATCGATGGCGTCGTTCACGCGTTGGGTTTCGGAGTCGCTGGTGACGTCGGTGTCGTCGAGAACGGTCATCTCACCAGCTTCGCGCACGCCATCGTGAAGGTTGCATTTCACAACAGACACCCCCGACATTGCGGGAAATCCGGCGGATCGTGCTGCTGTACGTCACGATCCGCCGGGATTTGTGAACGGAGGTCAGACTGGCCCCGTGAACAAGCTCACCGGCGACCCTCGCATCGATCCGCGGATCAAGGCCTTGCTGGGGATGCTGCCGCCTCCCGTGCCACAGTCCGACGTCGCCGACCGCGACGAGGTGTTGGCCGAGGTGTCGACCCCCGATGCGTTGGCGATGTTCGCGGCGGTGGAGGCCGTCTTCGAACTGCTCGACAACGAAGACGTCGCACCGTCGGCTGGGCTCGAGATCAGCACCCTCCAATTCACCTCCGATCCCGACGGAAACTCGGTCAAGATCCTCTTCATCAGACCGGAGTCCGTCGAACCGCTGCCACTCGTGTACTACATCCACGGCGGTGGCATGCAGACGATGTCGGCGTTCAACGGCATCTACCGATCGTGGGGGCGGATCATCGCCCAGCAGGGCGTCGCGGTTGCCATGGTCGACTTCCGCAACTGTCTGACGCCGTCGACGGCCCTCGAGGTCGAGCCGTTCCCGGCCGGTCTGAACGACTGCGTGGCCGGTCTCAAATACATGATCGGCAGTGCTGCAGACCATGGCGTCGACCCCGAGCACGTCATCGTCGCCGGCGAGAGCGGTGGCGGCAACCTCACGTTGGCGACCGGTCTCAAGCTGCTGCAGGACGGCGACATCGGGCTGATCCGCGGGCTCTATGCCCTCTGCCCGTACATCGCCGGATCGTGGCCGCAGGAGCGGTTTCCGTCGACGATCGAGAACAACGGTCTGCTCCTCGACCTCCACAACAACCGCGGCGAGATGGCGTACGGCATCGAGGCGTTCGAGGCCGGCAACCCGCTGGCGTGGCCGTCGTTCGCGACCGAAGACGACGTTCGCGGTCTCCCGCCGACCGTGATCAGCGTCAACGAATGCGACCCGCTGCGAGACGAGGGCATCGACTTCTATCGCTTGTTGCTCCGAGCCGGCGTCGAGGGTGCTCGCTGCCGACAGGTCATGGGAACGATCCACGGCACCGAGATCATCGCGATCGCCTGCCCCGACATCAGCCGGAACACCGCTGCCGACATGGCGGCGTTCTGCCGCGACATCTGAGGATCGCCTGCCGGGTCAGGCTTCATCCCGTTGCGTACTCGAGAGGGGCGCCGTCGTGTGCTTGATCACATCCATCACGTAGATCGTCCGGACGTCGCAGAGGTCGACTGCGTCGATGAGCCGTTTGTAGAAGGCGTCGGCTCACCAGCCGGGGAAGAACCGCCCGGTCCGCGCGGCGTAATCGGCGTACTCGGGGAAGCGCTCGGCGAGGCGTCGTTCCTCCCACGACGACTTGACGACGAAGAACGCAAGCGTCGCCGCACCGATCGCCACCGTGACCACGCTGCCCGATCGCACCGAGAGCGCGATCACCACGAGGATCACGCCGCTGTAGATCGGATGACGGGCCCACCGGTACGGACCGTTTGTTCGCAGCTCAGCGCGGTCGAGGGGCATCGGTGTCGCTGTGAGCGATCGTCCGAGGGCCCCGGCCGCGACGACCATGAGTGAGATCCCGAGCCAGAAGACGACATCGGCAACCGAGCGGAGCCAATCGGGCACGGCGAAGTCGTCGCGACCCGGGAGCAGGACCAACGCGGCGAGCAGCAGCGCTTGCACGGCGACGAAGCACCACCCGATCGTGCGCGGCGACGCCTTCATCGATGCGGACCGGATGAGCGACTCACAATTGAGTGACCGGCCGGGAAACGGTGGGGGTCTTCCGCTCCAGCCGGATCGAGGCGACGCCGGCGAGCACGATCACGAGACACCCGGCGAGGGATATCAGATCTGGCACCTCGTCGAAGAACGCCGCGCCGATCGCAACGGCGCCGATGAGCGTCGTGTAGCGAAACGGGGCGGACACACTCAGGTCGCCGACGCGGACGGTCTCGATCGTGAACACGTAGCCGACCACGAGGCAGAGACACGCCAGCGCAACCAACACGAGGCTTCGACGGGTCACGTCGCCCCACCCCGTGAAGAGCGAGATGGTTCCCATCAGTGCCGTCAGCCCGGCGGCGGTGAGCAGCGCGATGGGCAGCGCCGGCGTCGCCCGGTCGACCTGCCTCGTTGCGAGTTCGCGTACGACCATCAGTGCGGCGCTGGCCACAACCGCGAACGACCACCACGAGAACGAGTCCGTGGCCGGCCGGACGACGACGAGTACCCCGGCGAACCCGACGATCACCGCGGCGTACTGCGGTGCGCTGACGCGCTCGCCGAGATGCGCCGCTGCCACGACGGTGACCGCGAACGGTACGAGCATCAGGATCGTCTGGGCATTCGCGAACGGCATCCGGACGAGCGCAGCGAAGAAGAGGGCGGTGGCAGCCAACTCGGCGAGGACGCGGACCACCAGCGGCCGCCGCACCCGCTCGCGCGTGAGGCGCTGCCCGCTGATTTCGCCGGCAGCTGCGAACAGTGTCGTCATCGCCACACCGCGGAGGAACAGCGACTGGTACACGTCGAGACCCTCGTCGGTCGCCGCTCGGATGAGGGCGTCGTTGACCACATACCCGAGTGATCCGATCGCCATGTACACGGCCCCGAGGACGTTGGGCGACAGCCCGGTCGGCGACATCAGCCCAGTCTGCTCCCATCGGCGGTGCTGCGCGACACTGTTGACATGGCGGGCTCGGAGCGTGGCTGGACATGACGAGCGGGTTCCCGGCCGATCCGCAGGCGGTCGATCTGATGATCGCCTTCCCGTTCAAGAAGGCCGACGTCTACGCGTTCCTGCGCGAGCAGGTCAAGGACGAGGAGTCGAAGGTGGGCGCTGGCGACCTCGCGATGCCTGCGGGGTACATGTTCAGCGAGGTCGGCGAGGAGCCCGATCCGGACGAGGATGTGATCGACACGTGCATCGCAGCGATGGATGCCGTTGGCGTGGCCGCCGGACTGTTCAACGTCAGCGATCAGGCGATCGAAGCGAAGCGGCGGCATCCCGAGCGCGTTCACTTCTCTCTCGAGATCGACCCCAACGACGTGATGGCTGCGGTGCGCTCGATTCGGACCGCATATGCCGACCCCGGCATCAAGGCCGTGACCACGTTTCCGGCTGGGTGCAACCCGCAGGTGCCGATCAGCGACGCCAAGTACTACCCCATCTACGCGACCTGTGTGGAGCTCGACATCCCGATCTGCCCCACCGTCGGTGTCCCCGGCCCGCGGGTGCCGATGGAATGTCAGCGGGTGCACCACCTCGACCGGGTCTGCTACGACTTTCCCGACCTGAAGCTGGTGATGCGGCATGGGTGCGAGCCCGACGAGGACCTGGCGGTCAAGCTCATGCTGAAATGGCCCGGACTGCACTACATGACGTCGGCGTTCTCACCGAAGTACTACCCACGGGCGATCGTCGACTACGCGAACACTCGCGGGACCGACAAGGTGATGTACGCCGGCTATTACCCGATGGGGCTGACGCTCGACCGGATCTTCGAGCAACTGCCCGCAGTGCCGTTCAGGGACAGGGTGTGGGCACCGTTCCTGTACGAGAACGCGCAGCGGGTCTTCGGGATCTGACTGGGTCGGATGCTTGTCAGTCGGCGAGGGTGTCGACGAACTCGGCGATGATCGTGGCGACCTCGGCGGCGTGGCTGTCCTCGTGCATCGAGTGACCGCCGCCGTCGAGCACGACGAGGCGGGCGTCGGGCATCTTGCGTTCGAGATACTGACCGGCCCCCGCGTACTCGGGCCGGTCATCGCCGCCGGCGAGCACGAGCGTCGGTGTCGTCATCTCGGCCACCCGATCCATGACGATCGAGTCTTCCTGCAGGTTCAGGGCGGCCACGCGCTCGGGTACGCCGAAGCGGTGCGCATTGCGTCGGGACCGCTCGTTCCAGCCCTCGCGCTTCTCCGGATCGCGAAACCCCGGACCGGTGTTGAGTACGACGATCCCGCGGGCACCGTCGGGCCGGGTCGCAGCGTGAGCGAGGGCGAGGTAGCCACCGAGCGAGTGGCCGACCAGCACGGCCCTCCCTTCGACCGATGCGAGCACCTCGTCGAGATCGGCGAGTGCGGCGTCGCGGGTGAATGCGGCGGGATCGTCGGGGCAGGGGGAGTCGCCGTGGCCGGGGAGGTCCACGGTGACGACCGTGAACCGGTCGGCCAGGCGCTCGGCAACAGCATCCCAGGTGTGGGCAGTCATGCCCATTCCGTGAAGAAGGACGATGGCGGGGCCGGCCCCGCTGCGAACGGTGTTGAGCTGCACGCGGTGACGGTACCGAACGGCGTCGGGTGAACGCGAGGTGAACTCTGCGCCGAGGTGCCGTATGACACCGCAACCTGCACTCAGGTGGACAGTGGTTGCACCGATACTTCGAGGATGGACGTCCACCAGCGCGACGTAGCTGACGACCCGACGATCGCGGATCGTCTGCGTCGACGCGCCTGGTCGCGTGCCGGCGCCGTGGCTGCCGTGCTGGCGACGGGGCCGACTCGTCGGGCCCTCGGATTGTCGACCCGACTCGTGATGCTGTTCGTCGGTTCGCTGCTGATCGCGGCGTCCGTGGCGATCACGCTGTGGACTGGGCTCGGCCCGGGACCGCTCGACGTGTTCATCGGAGCCGTCCGCAACATCACCGGTCTTCCTATGTCCATCGCAGTGTGGGTCACGGTCGGATCGCTGATCGCAATCGCCTGGCTGCTCGGTCGCCGGCCCGGCTTCGGCACGATCCTTTCCCCGTTCCTCATCGGTCCGATGCTCCAGGCCGTGTTCACCGCGCTCGACGCATTCGATGCGCCGAGCTCGATCGTGGTGCGCGTTGCGTTGCAGGCGATTGCGATCTTCGGGATCGGCTTCGGAGCAGGCGCCCTGATCGTCTCAGGCCTCGGAGCCGGATCCGGTGAGCTCTTCGCCGGCGCTGCGTCGGACCGCATCGGCCATCCCGAGTCACGGGTTCGGCCAGCGATCGAACTGTCGTGGATCGTGCTCGGCGTTCTGCTCGGCGGCCCGGCCGGGTTGGGCACGGTGATGGTGGCGGCGCTCATCGCTCCCGCTGTCGAACACGGTTATCGCATCGTCGACGCGCTCGCCGCCCGATCGCGTCGCCGGATGGCCACCACTCACGGGGCGATCATCACCCGCGAGCTCGCCCACTCGGCCCGCTGATGTTCGTTGGTGCCTGGCACCAACGAACATTTCAGTCGGCCCAGGTTGGCGGGAGTTCGGCGTGGTCGGTGACGGCGCAATCGTCGCCGAACACGACGTAGCGATCGAAGCCTCGGAGGAACCAGCGATCGTGTGTGACGGTGATGACAGTGCCGTTGAACTGGGCGAGACCGTGTTCGAGTGCTTCTGCCGAGACGAGGTCGAGGTTGTCCGTCGGCTCGTCCAGCAGCAGCAACGTCGCCCCTGACAGCTCGAGAAGCAGGATCTGGAAGCGGGCCTGCTGTCCACCCGACAGCGTTTCGAAGGTCTGACGCGCACACGGCTGAAGTTCGTAGCGGCGAAGCATCCCCATCGCGGGTCCGAGCATCACATCGAGATCGTGGAGGATGTCGACCAGCTCGCGCCCCGACCATTCGGGGTGCTCGTGGGTCTGGTGGAACAGTCCCGGCCGGACGCCGGAGCCGAGGCGGGCCACACCCTCGTGGTCGACCGTTCCCGCACCTTCACGCGGCGCACCCTCCATGCCCGCCGACGCGAGCAGTCGCAGGAAATGGCTCTTGCCGACGCCGTTGCCGCCGAGCACGGCGACGCGCTCGCCGTA
>Ga0316197_10001169_pt1 | contig 18845 bp, 18 predicted proteins | sample OudBiesiAoxic_MG_FD_204939 | JGI IMG/M metagenome (GOLD analysis project Ga0316197, IMG submission 204939) | Coastal sediment microbial communities from Oude Bieten Haven, Netherlands - site A oxic | ecosystem: Environmental > Aquatic > Marine > Coastal > Sediment | place: Netherlands... | reverse complement strand
GACAGGCCGGTGCCCGGTTTATCCAGTTGGTCTTTGACTTCATCAAACAGGCTCGCACGGCGCAGGCTCTTCTCAACAATGTCATCCATTTCTGCCTTGTTATGTGCCAGTCCGTGGATGCGTGGGCCATAAGCCACATTTTCATAGATAGATTTTGGGAACGGATTCGGTTTTTGAAACACCATACCGACGCGTGCGCGTAACAGGACCGTGTCCATGTCCGATCCATATATATCCTCGCCATCCAGGGTAATACTGCCTTCAACGCGGCAGATAGGAATAATGTCGTTCATGCGATTAATACAGCGTAGAAATGTAGATTTCCCGCAGCCTGACGGTCCGATCATCGCGAGCACTTCATTGCTGCCAATATCCAGTGAAGCATCAATGATCGCCTGCTTATCACCATAGTAGACGTTGACATCACGTGCAGATATCCTGGCGTTGTCAGTAAACGGCTTTCCTATAGTTTCGTACTGATGCACTTTTTTGGATTCACGAACATCACATTCACGTAAATTTTCAACTATTCCTTCTAGAGGTTTGTCTGCTAACTGCTTGTCCATGACTGCGCTCTCTCCTGGAATATTGTGTTCTTTTCTCATTGATACAGTATCCATAATATTCTGCCCTAGATTACTTGAGTTCGAATCGCTTGCGTAGGTAAATCGCCAGCGCATTCATAATGATTAGAAATCCCATTAGCACCATGATGGCGGCAGATGTCTTTTCCATGAAACCGCGCTCCGGACTGTCAGCCCACAGGTATACCTGTATCGGCAGTACCGTCGATGGATCAGTAATTCCGCCCGGGACATCCATAATAAACGCCACCATGCCAATCATCAGCAAAGGGGCTGACTCACCGAGTGCCTGTGCCATGCCGATGATTGCGCCGGTCAATACACCGGGCATCGCAACGGGCAGAACATGATGAAAAATCGTTTGCAGTTTTGATGCACCAACACCCAGCGCAGCCTCACGTATCGAGGGTGACACTGACTGTATCGATGTGCGTGAAGTTATGATGATTGTTGGCAGCGTCATCAATGATAAAACGATACCACCGACCAGCGGAGCAGAACGCGGCAGCTCAAAAAAGTTGATGAAGACTGCCAGGCCAAGCAGACCGAAAACAATAGAGGGTACAGCAGCCAGGTTGTTGATATTTATTTCAATCAGATCTGTAAGACGATTGCGCGGTGCAAATTCTTCCAGGTATATGGCTGCAAAAACACCGACAGGAAAGGAAAGCAGAAAAGTCACCAGCAATGTAAAGAAAGAGCCGAACAGCGCCGCCTTGATTCCGGCCAGTTCCGGTTCACGTGAATCGCCTGAAGTAAAGAACGTGGTGTTGAAACGTTTTTCAGTCAGGCCCTGTTCGCGAAGCTGGTCTAGCCAGCTGGCCTGGTTGTCTGTTATGCGGCGGTCTGCTTCAGGGTCATCTATTTTAACCTGACCTTTCAGATAGCTGTCCGCCTCGGAATGCGCCATTAGCCATATTTGCATACTCTTTCCGATGGCTTCAGGATGTTCGATAACATAATCACGTAAATTATATTGAGCCCCGATACTGATCAGGCGATACAGCTGTTTTTTTTGCTTGCGCCCATCGACTTCAGGAAACATGTCCCGCAACCCCTGCTTGATGACGGCAGAATAATCCGCCTTCCACAAGTCATCTTTTGTTGGATTTTCCTGTATATCGAGCTGCTCAGGATCCAGAGTCAGTGAGACTTTAATAAAACCCTGTGTAAAAGCTGGAGTCCCTTTGCTGATGATGTCTGCAAGCAGCAGGAACAAAAAAACAAAGCCTGTTAAAACCGCCATACGTCCATACAACTGAAATCTTTTTTCGCGCGCGTAGCGCTTCTTCAGTGAAGCCTGTACCCGACTGGTTGTGTCAGTGTCGTATTTCTTTTTATTATTCATACTGTTCACGGTATTTCCTCACAATGTAGAGCGCGATGATGTTAAGCATCAGGGTGACGAAAAACAGCACCAGGCCGAGGGCAAAAGCGGCCAGCGTTTTAGGACTGTCAAATTCCTGGTCACCGACCAGCAGAGTGACAATCTGTACCGTCACTGTTGTCACTGCTTCAAGTGGATTTATCGTTAATTTTGCCGACAGGCCGGCGGCCATCACGACAATCATTGTTTCGCCAATGGCACGCGATACGGCAAGCAATATACCGCCAACGATCCCGGGCAGTGCGGCAGGCAGCAGGACTTTACGAATGGTCTCATTCATTGTTGCACCAAGACCCAGCGATGCCTCGCGCATAGTGTCTGGAACGGCATTTATAATATCGTCGGAAAGTGACATGACAAAGGGAATAATCATGATCCCCATGACCAGGCCAGCGGCAAGCGCACTTTCAGATGACACGCTCAAGCCGATTGATTCCCCAAGATTTCGAATGAATGGAGCTACAGTTAATGCAGCAAAAAAACCGTACACCACAGTAGGAACTCCAGCGAGAATTTCGAGTATCGGTTTACTTATTGTTCTGAAGCGTGCAGTCGCATATTCGGACATGTAGATGGCTGACATCAGGCCTACAGGAACAGCAATAAACATTGCCACCGCGGTAATCAGCAGGGTACCGACAAATAATGGAACAAAACCAAATGAACCTGAGGAACCAACCTGGTCAGCGCGAATGGCCATCTGCGGGCTCCATTCAAGCCCGAAAAGAAAATCAGTAATTGGTATGCTCTGGAAGAATCGCATTGCCTCGAACAATACTGACAGCACAATACCGGCAGTTGTTAAAACGGCAATAAACGAACAGGCGAAGAGAATCCACTTAATTATTGTTTCGACGTTATTGCGAGCGCGGAAGGCAGGGCGTATACGTTGCAGCGCCAGCGATGCACCGAATATAGCAATAGCAAACACCAGGCCGCCTTTTATAAAATTTCCTGTAGAAAGAAGTGAGTTGTAATATGCAGCAGCTGCAATTTGATCTTCGTTAAGCTGGGTGCTTTCAATATTACCGGTAGCAAAACTGACGACCTGATTATAGTAAAGTCCCAGCTGGCTCTCCTGCATCGCCTTTACACTGTCTGGCAAGTTTGCAATAACCAGGCTATATAGTACCTTGTCCTCAAATACCACCCAGAAGAAAAGCATCAATAATGCCGGTAGACCTGCCCATAATGCGGTCATGTACCCATAATGCCTGGGCAGTGAATGCAGCGACTTGACGCCACCATGACCAACCGAGACGGTATGTGAACGTCTGAGGCCTAATATAAAACTGACTACAGTAAGTATCAGCAGGGCCAGAAAAATTGTCGATGTCTGCATGTCTATCTCATAAAATAAAAATGGTGCGCCACATTCTGTGGCGCACCAACTACTACCAGATTTATTATTTTATTATTATAAAATAATCACATCTCTAACAGTTTTAGGTTTTTTACATCATCCTGAACCTGTTTAAGTTCTTTTTTACCGAGAGGAATCAACCCTTTCTCAGGCAGGTAACCATCATCACCCATGGCTTTTTTCGAAGTGAATTCCATCGCGTACTCCTGGATGCCTGGAATTTTTCCAACATGGTCATTCTTTATATAGAAGTACAGCGGGCGAGATACAGGATAGTCGCCAGAGGAAATTGAGTCAAAGCTTGGTCCAACGCCGTCAATCTTGGAACCCTGTACCTTGTCGCCATTCTCTTCCAGGAAACTAAAGCCGAAGATACCCAGTGAATTAGGATTGGCCTCCAGTTTCTGAACAATCAGGTTATCGTTTTCACCGGCTTCGATATAAGCGCCATCTTCCCGCACGGAATAGGCGACAGCCTTGAAAAGGTCCTTGCCCTTGGGCGCCTCGCCTTTCTTCTGCTGCATTGAGTCATAGACGTCGGCGGGTATGCCAAGTTTAGCCATCATGGCCTTGATATCGCCTGCCTGGTCCGCCTTCATGCCGCGCAGAGCTTTTAGGTCAGCAACCTTCTTCGCACCGCCGCCAAGAGCCAGTTCAGCAAAAGCATCACGTGTGCCTGATGTTGGAGGAGGTCCAACAACTTCAATTTTCGCTGCTGGAAGCTTTGCATTGACATCTTTCCATGTCTTATTCGGGTTTGGCATCAGTTTACCGTCTGGTCCCGGTACAGATTTAGCCAGTGCCATATAGAGATCTTTACGTGACAACTCAAAGCGTGGTGCCTTTTTTGAGTTAGCAATTACAATACCATCATAGCCGACCAGTGCTTCGGTGATTTTTGTCACACCGTTATTCTGGCACATGTCAAACTCGCTCTTTTTAATGCGGCGAGAAGCATTGGTAATGTCAGGTGTGTTGGCACCGACGCCTTTACAGAATAATTTCAATCCGCCGCCAGAACCTGTGGATTCGATTTTTGGTGTTTTGAAATCAGTGGAACGGCCAAAGCGTTCAGCAACAACAGTGGCAAAGGGATAAACTGTTGACGATCCGACAATATTTACTGTATCACGCCCAGCTGCATGTGCAGCAGATATGCTACCAATAGCTGCTGCAATAATAATGCTTTGCGTAAAAAACTTATTCATCTCAAAAAACTCCATATTGTAATACTAATTAAAATATTTTGGGTGTGATCATGCGCACGAAACCTGCAAAATCTTCCTTCTCTTCTGCAGCAGCACTCGTCTGAAGAAACGGCAGTGTATACTCCGATTGTTACAGGATTATTACAATAGTAGGCAAAAGGGACCTAACAGGTTTAGATATTGATAACCATAGGCACTAATCATGCAATCTGCCGGGTTCACAGTGTTATTTTATTGCCTGCATAGGCCTGCTCCTTTCCATCAAACTCACAGCCCATGCAGTTTCTTGACTCGGATCATTCAAGTTGACGTAAATGTTGTTTTTCCAGACAATTTCTCACGGTATTATCAGCACCTGTCTGATAGAGTCAGTTCTTTAATTTTTCTAGCTGTTGCGCAGGAGATCTTCCTTGTCCACCGATAATCCTTTGTTAATATCGCACGATATCCCACTTTTCAGGGAAATTACGCCCAGTCATATCCAGCCTGCACTTGAATCAATAATTACTGAAAATCAGCAGGCTATTGAACTGCTGGCGAAAATCGAAAACCCAGGCTGGGATACTTTTATTCACCCATTCGAGGAACTGGACGAGCGGCTGTCAAAAATGTGGGATACCGTTTCTCACCTGAATTCTGTCATTGATGATGAGAAATTCAGGGAAAGTTATCGCAACTGCCTGCCTATCATCTCTGATTATGCTACCAGCCTGGCGCAGAATGAGGATATATATAAGCAGTATCAGTCCGTGCGGGACAGCGATGCCTTTAACTCGTTTGACCAGGCACAGCAGAAACTGGTCGATAACGCCTTGCGTGATTTCCGTCTTTCCGGCGTAGCATTGCCTGACGGTAAAAAAGAGCGTTATAAGGAAATACAGTCTGAGCTCTCGACTCTGAGTAATCGCTTTGAGCAAAACCTGCTTGATGCGACCGACCACTGGATGCTGCATATTGTTGATGAGGAAAAACTCTCCGGACTGCCAGATACTGCAATTGCTCTTGCTAAAGATCAGGCGGAACAAAAGGAAATCGAGGGATGGGTGTTCAATCTTCAGGCCCCTTCCTATATACCTTTTATTATGTTTGCCGATGACCGCTCACTGCGTCAGCAGATTTATCAAGCCTATGTAACACGTGCCAGCGAAATGGGGCCGGATGCCGGGCGCTGGGATAATTCAGAAATCATTGACAATATTCTCGCGCTGCGAAGAGAAAAGGCAGCACTGTTAGGGTTTGATGACTATGTTGATCTGGCCTTGCAGACGCGTATGGCTGAAAACGCTAGCAGCGTTAGCGACTTCCTGTCTCAGCTTGCAGAGGCTGCCAGACCATCAGCAGACAGGGAAATTCTCGAGTTAACCGCCTATGCCTCTCAGGACGGTATTGAAGAGCTGATGGCCTGGGATATCCCTTATTACGGTGAGCGATTGCGTCAGCAACAATATGAAATCTCGCAGGAGGACGTGCGCCCATGGTTTCCCCTGGATCGGGTACTCGAAGGTCTGTTTGAAGTAGTTGCAAACCTCTATGGCCTTTCTATCAAGCAGCGTGAAGGCGTTGAGGCCTGGCATCCAGACGTGCAATTTTTTGAAATATTCGATAGCAAAGGTGAGCCGCGAGGGCGCTTTTTTCTTGACCTCTATGCCCGCAAAGGCAAACGTGGCGGCGCCTGGATGGGAGATGGCATCAGTCGCAAGCAGACTGCTGAGGGAGTACAGAACCCTCTTGCCTGGCTGGTGACCAACTTCAGTCCGCCAATGGAAGGCAAACCATCCTTGCTAAGCCACGATGAAGTAATCACCCTGTTCCATGAATTTGGCCACGGGCTGCATCATATGCTTACTCGTGTGGCTTATCCTGCGGTGTCCGGAATTAACGGTGTGCCATGGGATGCCGTTGAATTACCGAGCCAGATGATGGAGAACTGGTGCTGGCAGGATGAAGTGCTGGAAATGATCTCTGGGCATTATGAAACCGGCGAACCACTGCCAAAAGACCTGGTTACTCGCCTTAAGAAAGCTAAAAACTTCCAGGCCGGAATGTTGCTGCTGCGTCAGATTGAATTCGCTACATTTGATTTATCTATACACCGGGGCACCGTTGCCGTGAATGTACAGCAAACCCTGGACCAGGTACGTGATGAAATTGCTGTTTTCAAGCCACCGCATTTCAATCGCTTCCAGAACAGCTTCTCTCATATTTTTGCCGGTGGTTATGCTTCCGGTTATTACAGCTACAGCTGGGCCGAGGTTCTTTCGGCTGACGCCTTCAGCCTGTTTGAAGAGAACGGAATCTTTGATCCGGATACCGGTCGATCCTTTCTTGAAAATATCCTGGAAAAAGGCGGTAGCGAGGATCCACAGGTACTGTTCACAGCCTTCCGTGGTCGCAAGCCTGAAATTGAGGCGCTGTTGAGGCATCGCGGTCTGGCGGCGTGACTCGAACCTTATATGATACACTTCGGCCCATCCTGCTCAATTCAACGGCATCGGCAATATGTAAAACCCATTACTGCCTGGGATTGAAGTGACGACTTAATTATTTATCGCATACTCATGAGAAAATTTTTATTCCTACTTATTACCTTCTTTTCTGTCACTGCCGCCGCTAATGATGCGGTTTGGGTGCACAAAGTAGAGCGGCCGCTAGAGAGCGTCTACAAAACTATCTATGATGCGCTTGAGAGTGCCCGGTTTTATGTCGTTTTCGAACCCAATATAGGCAAAAGTACCTCGCAATTTCGCGAACGCTGGGGAGATGACTATAATCGCAATGGCCTATCAGAGATTCGCAGCATGGTATTTTGCAATGGCTGGTATGCCAACCAGGTTGGCAATGCAGACCCCGAAATGCTGGCCCTTTGTCCATTACACATTACACTGACTGAAAAAGACGGACAGTCTGCAATTTTGTTTATACGCCCGTCCTTTGTCGCGAAAGGGACCAGCGCCGAAACGATTGCTGCTGAAATAGAGAACAAAGTGATAAAGGCCATACAAACAGCGACAGCAAGCACGAAAAATACAGGCCCTGCTGCGACCAACATGACTGATAAATAAAAAGGCCTGACCGGTCTGTTCATTGCTGGAGATTGTTACATGCAAACGTGCAAAATCGCACTGCTTCAATTATTAACTGGAATAGCTGTCGTACTTTTTCTGGTATTCCTGAATTATGACTTCCTGCATGAGTTTTATATCGAAAATCAGGAAACCCTCGCCGGCCCTATTATCAATGGTTTCATACTATTACTGTTTTTTACCGGCTTAATTCGCATAATTCAGGGTTACGGGTTTTATTCTCGCGAGGAAGCAGCTTTAAAAAATTTTCGTAAGAACCTGACCCGTGGTATTGATGAACCGGATGAAGGCATCCCTGGCAACACTCTCATTGCAGAAAGGTACCAGCGTGTACTGGAACTCAATCGAGCACGCACAACTGTTGACCAGAATGCACTTGCAGCAACCGTGGTCGCCCAGCAAAGCCTGAAAACCAGTTACCCGCATTTTATTAATAATGTTCTTATTCTCGCCGGTGTATTTGGAACCATCATTTCACTGTCAATTTCACTTGTTGGTGCCAATGAAATGATATCCAATGGCGGAAGCATCACCGGAATGACGACGGTTATTCATGGTATGTCTACTGCACTGTCGACAACCATGACTGCCATTTTCTGTTATATCTTTTTCCATTTTTTCTATAGCAAGCTGACCGACATACAGACAAATTTACTGAGCCAGATTGAAGAGATCACAATTAACCTGCTGGACACTCATAGCAATGTAACTGAGGCCGATGTTCTCAGAAACACAGATTACATACTGCAGCAGCTGCAGTCCCTGATTCGTGAGATGAAAACAACGCAGGAAGAAAACACAGAATCTGCCAGGCAACTGGCGAATATCATCAAGATAAGCCAGCAGAGCAATGGCAGCATTAATCATCATATGGATCGACTGGAAGTCATACTGCGTGACGGTTTCCGCCTGCCGAAAATCAAATGAGCGGATTCGTTGACCTCAGGCTAAATCGCCGTCGCAGTATAGACGAGGGTTTCTGGCCCAGCTTTACCGATATCATGACTGTGATTGTGATGATCTTCCTGATGGGCATGGTTGTCGTGCTGCTGCAAAACATGGAAGTCACCAATAACATGAAATCGGCCCTGCTGGAAAAGCAGAAGGCGACTGAACTGGCAAAATCGACGTTTGAGGAAAAGAGTAAAGTCAGCCACCAGCTTTCCGATGCTGAAGAAGAACTGGCACGGCTGCGCATGATGATCATCCTCGCCAATGACCAGCGCAAAACTATGCAGCAGCAGCTTTCTTCAGTGAGTCAGGAGCTGCAATCACTCACTGGCATGTATGCAACCCTGGAAGAAACAAATAAGAATGTGCTGCAGGAAAAAGAAGCGGCCTTAAAAGATACGGAAACCGCCTTAAAGGAAAAGCAAAAGGCTGACGTAGCACTTGAAGAGAAGTCACAAGCCCTGGCACGTATTGAATCTCAGTTAAATACCCTGGTTGAACAACAAACAATATTGACTTCAGAACTTGCCAGCAGCCGGCAAGCGCAGGAATTGTCTGAGCAAAAACTTGAGGCCGTGACATTGCAGGCCAGCAGCGCCGACCAGGAACTTGCCAGCATTCGCGGTGAATACAGTGACCTGCAGGTTAAGTACAACAAGCTGATAAAACCGGCAAGAACATCTAAAGGAAAATACGTTGTGGAAGTTTTCTATTCCAAAGACGGTAACAAAGATGTCTACAAGGTTCGTGATAGTGGACAGAGTTCTTCAGCAGTTGTAAGTCAGAAAGAGCTGCACCAGCGGCTGGCTAAACTGAAACAGCAACATGAAAAGAATCTTTATATTCGCCTGATTTTTCCAGAAGACAGCAAACTTTCGTATAACGATGCCTGGACCTTTTCCAAAGAGATCCTCGGAAAATACGACTACTATCATACAGATTAGCAATTCCTTCAGCTAAACCCCACTTGACTTAAATCAATGTGAAATCTGTTCAATTTATCTAGTCTGTATGACTCGATAGCCCGAATTGAACAGATGAACACTGCCACAGACCAAATCTCGCCTTCGCGGAGAAATTTCTTACGCGGGAATATCAGTAACCGGGCACGACAGATTCGTCCCCCCTGGTCGGTCAATGATGTTCTGTTCCGTGATAAATGCGACGGTTGTGATGACTGCCTTGATGCCTGTCCAGAATCAATAATTTATCGCGATGACGACGGCTACCCGATCATAAATTTTTCGAACGCTGGCTGTACTTATTGCGCAGAATGCCTTGAAAGCTGTAAAACCGGGGCACTTCATGGCCTGCGTAGCGACATAGATCAGGCCTGGAACCACAGCATGCGCATCTCAGAAAACTGCCTGTCAGTTACCGGCGTCGTTTGCCGAGCCTGCGGTGATCACTGTGAAACCCGGGCAATTCGCTTTACTTTGCTAACACAGGGACGCTCCCTGCCAGAAATTAATTCCAGGTCATGCAACGGCTGCGGCCAATGCATTGCCATTTGTCCAACCAATGCAATATCCATTCATGAAACCAAAGAGAGGTCACTCTGATGACAGGGTTTAATATTTGCGGAATGGTCGTGCGATCAAGAGACAACCGCGCCGATGATGTGCGGGCTTCTCTGTTGGCTATCCCCGGTGTGGAAATCCACTCCGCTGAAACCGGTCGCATGGTGGTTACCGTAGAAGACGAAAGCTACAGCAAGGTAGCTGATAACATAAATAGTATTCAATACATCGATGGCGTCGTTTCGGCGTCTCTCGTTTACCAGTACTCAGACCAACAAGATACCCAACAGGAGTCAGAACAATGAAACTGACACGGCGCAATTTCATAAAAACTAATGCTATAGCATCCACTGCCGCAGTTGCCGGCGTTACCATTCCAGGTATTAAGGTGGCCCAGGCCAAGACCAGTGACGATATTCGCTGGGATAAAGCAGCATGCCGATACTGCGGCACCGGCTGTTCGGTACTTATCGGTACCAAGAACGGCAGGGTTGTGGCAACCCAGGGTGACCCTGATGCCCCGGTCAATCGTGGCCTCAACTGCATCAAGGGCTATTTTCTTTCGAAGATTCCTTATGGCAAAGACCGATTGACAAAACCTTTATTGCGCAAGAAGAACGGTGTATACGATAAAGAAGGAGACTTCGAACCGGTCTCCTGGGATGAAGCTTTCACCATCATGGCCGACAAGTGGAAAACGGCCATGAAACGCAGCATGGAAGAGAATGCGGGTAAGCCTGTCGATAAAATTACTTCCCGTGTTGGCATGTTTGGTTCAGGCCAATGGACCGTATGGGAAGGCTATGCTGCCTCCAAGTTATACAAGGCCGGCTTCCGTTCCAACAATATCGACCCCAACGCCCGCCACTGTATGGCATCTGCTGTCGGTGCATTTATCCGCGCCTTTGGTTCTGACGAGCCGATGGGCTGCTATGATGACCTCGAACATGCCGATGCCTTCGTCCTCTGGGGTTCTAACATGGCGGAAATGCATCCCGTCCTGTGGTCTCGACTGGCTGATACAAGGCTGACTAAACCGGGCTGTGAAGTACATGTCCTGTCTACCTTCGAGCACCGCAGTTTTGAACTGGCCGATAACGGCATGATTTTTAAACCGCAAAGCGACCTTGCAATACTTAACTATATTGCTAACTACATCATCGAGAACAAGGCTTATAACCAGGAGTTTCTCGACAAGCATGTTAATTTCACTAAGACACCAACCGATATTGGATATGGCCTGAGGCCAGACCACCCACTGGAGAAGGCAGCTAAAAATCCCGGTAAAGGAAAACTGAGCAAAATCACCTGGGAAGAATATGTAGAGTCAGTCAAGCCCTATACGCTGGAAAAAGCGGTAGAGATTTCCGGTGTGCCTGCCGAGCAGCTGGAACGTCTTGCCAAGCTCTATGCCGACCCGAAAATTAAGGTTTCGTCTTTCTGGACCATGGGATTCAACCAGCATACACGTGGTGTCTGGGTTAATGGCCTTATGTACAATGTCCATCTGCTGATGGGTAAAATCTCTGAGCCTGGCAATAGCCCGTTCTCTCTTACTGGCCAACCATCCGCCTGTGGTACTGCTCGCGAGGTCGGCACCTTTGCCCACCGTCTGCCAGCTGATTACGTGGTGATGAAAAAGCCTCATCGTGACCTGGCTGAAAAGATCTGGAAACTGCCTGAGGGAACTATCCCTGGTAAAAAGGGATACCATGCTGTGCTGCAGAGTCGCATGCTAAAAGACGGCAAGCTGAACTGTTACTGGGTACAGTGTAACAACAATATGCAGGCCGCTCCGAATATGAATGAAGAGACCTATCCTGGCTGGCGTAATCCGGAGGCGTTTGTCGTCGTCTCTGACCCCTACCCAACGGTTTCTGCACAGGCTGCCGACCTGATTCTGCCGACAGCAATGTGGATTGAAAAAGAAGGCGCATACGGCAACGCTGAGCGGCGTACACAGTTCTGGCGCCAGCAGATCAAGGCCCCAGGTGAGTCGCGTTCTGACGTATGGCAAGTCGTAGAATTTTCGAAGTATTTCAAGGTTGAAGACGTCTGGCCGGAAGAACTGCTTAACAGCATGCCTGAATACCGCGGCAAGACACTGTATGACGTGCTCTATGCCAACGGCCAGGTCGACAAGTTCCCGAAACAGCAGGTTACAGACAATCTGGATAATGTCTACGACAACGATGAAATGGAATACTTCGGCTATTACCTGCAGAAAGGACTGTTTGAAGAATACCGTCGCTTCCAGCAGGAAGGACCGAAAGTAGGTCATGAGCAGGCCGAATACGAGACCTATCACAATACACGCGGTCTACGCTGGCCGGTGATTGATGGCAAAGAGACACTCTGGCGTTATCGCGAAGGCTATGACCCCTATGTCAAAGCTGGAGAGGGAGTCAAGTTCTATGGTAAAGCGGATGGACGCGCCAACATCATTACAGCACCTTATGAACCACCTGCAGAAAGCCCGGACAAAGAATACGATCTGTGGCTGTGTACAGGACGCGTACTTGAACACTGGCACTCCGGTTCAATGACCAGACGTGTACCTGAGCTGTACCGCGCTTTCCCGGATGCTGTCATCTTTATGCATCCTGAAGATGCAAAGAAGCGTGGTCTTAAGCGTGGTATGGAAGTCAAGGCTGTTAGCCGTCGCGGCGAAATTACAGCACGTGTTGAAACACGCGGACGAAACAAGACACCCGAAGGCCTGGTCTTCATTCCCTGGTTTGATGCCAGTCGCCTGGTCAATAAACTGACGCTTGACGCCACTGATCCGCTTTCCAAGGAAACGGATTACAAGAAGTGTGCGGTCAAGATCGTTAGTGTGTAACGGCGTCATAGACTAACTGTCTAATCGCACTCGGGCAATGGCTACTGTGTTGATGTATCGACCATGAAGTTCTCCGGTAAACGCAGAAAGTTCCTCACCGAAACCGCCAGGACAGCGGCGGGTGTCGGTGTAGCTGCGCTGATGTTGGGTCTCTATGCGCGTCAGTCGCGTGCCTTGCCCGCTGATGCTATTCGACCGCCAGGTGCTCTCGACGAGGATAGTTTTCTTGGCGCCTGCATTCGTTGCGGTTTATGTGTCAGAGACTGCCCGTATGACACACTAAGCCTGGCTGCAGCGGGTGATGATGTGGCCCTGGGCACACCCTATTTCACAGCACGCAATATTCCCTGCGAAATGTGTCAGGATATTCCCTGCATCAAGGCCTGCCCAACCGGCGCGCTAGACCATGCGTTGGAAAATATCGATGATGCACGAATGGGCCTTGCGGTTGTCATTGACCAGGAAGCCTGCATTGCCTTCCAGGGTCTTCGCTGCGAGGTCTGCTTTAATATCTGCCCGGTCCGTGGCAAAGCCATCGACCTGGATTATCGACACAATGCACGTAGCGGCAAACATGCCCTGTTCATTCCCATCGTACACTCTGATGCCTGCACCGGATGCGGAAAATGTGAGCAGGCCTGTATTCTCGAACAGGCAGCGATCAAGGTCATGCCTCTAAGTCTCGCAAAAGGACAAATGCAGGGGCACTATCGCCTCGGCTGGGAAGAAAAAGAAAAGGCCGGCGGATCCCTGATCGGTACCGAAGATAAGCATGAATACAACCTGCCAGCGGGCAGTCGATACGACTATGAAGGCGAAGGCCTTATCCCCGGTGACGACACAAGCAAAGTTCCTTTTTCAGATAACCCTCTCGATGCCCTCAATGGCCGACGGGATGACAAGTAATGGCTGCCGTTAAAACTGCACAAGCTGGCACTGATGCGATCGCCGCGAAAGGATGGCTCGGGGCCCATAAATGGCTGATACTGAGAAGAATTTCCCAGGTTGGCATTCTGGCTCTGTTCCTGCTGGGACCACTGGCAGGAATATGGATTATCAAAGGTAATCTTGCTGCCAGCCTGACGCTTGATGTGCTGCCCCTTACTGACCCCTATGTCCTCATTCAATCAGTATTTGCCGGACAATGGCCACTTCAGGCCGCGATTACCGGTGCCGTAATTGTAACTTTACTCTATATCCTGATCGGTGGCAGAACGTACTGTTCATGGCTTTGCCCGATCAACATCGTTACCGATACCGCGGCCTGGTTGAGAAATAAGCTGGGTTTAAAGGGCGGTGCTACATTCTCTAAAAAATCGCGTTTCTGGCTGCTTGCTGCAAGCTTGCTGCTGGCCATGATGACTGGAACGATCGCATGGGAACTGGTTAACCCGGTATCTATGGTGTTTCGTGGACTCATTTTTGGCATGGGGATGGCGTGGGGAATTGTGCTGGTGATTTTTTTGCTGGATCTCCTCGTTAGCAAACGTGCCTGGTGTGGCAGCCTTTGCCCGGTAGGCGCCTTCTATAGCCTACTTGGATATGCCAGCATTTTACGTGTTTCAGCAGTCCATCGAGAAAATTGCAATGACTGCATGGACTGCTTCGTCGTTTGCCCTGAGCACCAGGTCATTAACCCTGCATTAAAAGAAATACCGACAGGTACAGGGCCAGTAATCCTGTCCAGTCAATGTACCAACTGCGGCCGTTGTATCGACGTCTGCGCTGAAAATGTTTTTCAATTTGATTTGAGATTTAACAATACCCAGACCACTAGTGTCGCCAACAAGCATGAGGTTCTGTCATGAAGAAAATAATTTTAATGAGTGTGGTAATTTCTGCCGGGATATTCGGGCTCAGCCCTTATGCCTTCGCTGAGCATGTAAAATCATTGCGAGGAGATCTTGCACTTGAAGAAGATTCCGTCGCGCCGACGCTGAAACACTACCAGAAGGATGAAGAGCCAATAGAGCGGGATTATCTTCAGCAGCCACCTCTTATCCCGCATAAGATTAATGAATACCGTGTAACAATCAAGCATAACAAGTGCCTTAGCTGCCACAGCTGGAGCAACTACAAGGCTCGTGGCGCTACCAAGATTAGCCAGACGCACTTCGAAAGCCGTGATGGGGCCATTATGTCAAACGTATCGCCACGCCGATACTTCTGCAGCCAGTGCCATGTACCACAAGTAAAGGCTAAAGAATTGATCGCCAATGATTTCGAACCAGTGGATTCTATGCGTCATTGAGAATTCAGGAATTGATGCGGCTAAATTATTGGGAGAGACAGCATGTCTAAAAAGAAAATTTCAATTTCGGTGCTGGTCATCGGCTTTATCCTCGGTGTAATTTTCTGGGGTGCTTTTAACTGGACTCTGGAATTAACAAATACAGAAGAATTTTGTATTTCCTGCCATGAGATGCGCGATAATGTCTATGTTGAGTATCAGGATACTATTCACTATGCAAACCGTACCGGTGTTCAAGCAACATGCCCGGATTGCCATGTACCTAGGGAATGGATCTACAAAATCAAGCGTAAAATCCAGGCCTCAAATGAGCTATATCACAAGGCCCTTGGAACCATTGATACGCGTGAAAAATTCGAAGCCAAGCGGCTCGAGCTAGCCCGGCATGAATGGGACCGCATGAAGGAAAACGATTCACGTGAGTGTCGCAACTGCCACCACTATGATGACATGGATTATCCATCACAGGGTCGCCGTGCTTTAGACAACCATGTTAAAGGTTTTGCTAATGGTGAAACCTGTATTGATTGCCACAAGGGCATCGCTCACGAACTTCCTGACATGATTGAAGATGATGCCAGTGCCGTATTACTCAAGCACTAGTTAAATATATCATCGGTTTTGACTACCCCGCCAGTGGCGGGGTTTTTTTGCTTTACGGCAATAACAAAAACTAAAGCTCACCTATTACCGAATAAAACTGCCGCCATCGCTTGCCAGTCTGATACGCTGCATTTAAGCTGTCAGCTCAGATTAGCGTGCAACCTGTTAATGACCTTACCCTGTTGGTGAATATATTCCGAATGACCTCTCCAGAACAGTCTCCGTTTAAAGATCATTTTTCCTATGACTCCTCGTCATACTCTAAACATCGCCCTGGCTATCCTGATGCTCTATTTTCCTATTTATCTACAATCTCCCAGCAGCATAAAATCGCCTGGGACTGCGCCACGGGTTCTGGACAATCTGCCTTACAGCTTGCTAAAGACTTCCAGACTGTTATTGCTACAGACGCCAGTGAGTCTCAGATCAGAAATGCATATACACAGGAAAATGTTCTTTACACTGTAGCGTCAGCAGAAAGACCAGGGATCAAGGAATCAAGTATTGACCTGATCACTATTGCTCAGGCACTGCACTGGTTTGATTTACCGGCATTTAGTTCAGTGGTCGAATGTACCCTGAAAGAGGGAGGCATACTCGCAGCATGGTCTTACAATTTACTCACCGTGCACCCTGACATCGATAAACATATCAATCATTTATACAGCGATATTCTGAATCAATATTGGCCTGCTGAGCGGACAATAGTTGAAAATGGTTACAATAATGTTAGCTTTCCATTTAAGGAGTTGGCGGTGCCAGAGTTCAACATGACTATTATATGGTCTTTTCAACAACTTATTTCTTATTTATCAACATGGTCTGCCGTCAATGCTTATACAACCAGAAACAATCAAAATCCTGTAGATCTTATCTACGACAATCTACTGCAGAGCTGGGGAAACATTGATGGAATAAGGCAAGTTGCCTGGCCGCTAACTGTCAGAGTCTGGCAAAAACCCTGAAGCATTTTTTCACATGTCAAAAATCCACCCTGAAATCACCGATAAGCTCTCCACATTCATCGAACAGCAGAAAATATTCTTCGTAGCTACTGCTGCACAGCAGGGCAGGGTGAATATCTCTCCAAAAGGCATGGATTCGTTGCGTGTTCTAAATGAAAAGCGCGTTATCTGGCTGAACCTTACTGGCAGTGGCAATGAGACCTCGGCACACTTACAGCAGGCGAACCGGATAACCATCATGTTCTGCTCCTTCTCCGGCACACCGATGATACTTCGCCTATATGGTATGGCAAGGGAAGTCACCCGTGAAGATTCAGAATGGGAAAGACTTCATTCATTATTCAAACCCCTGCCGGGTTGTCGCCAGATATTCGATATCGAAGTTGATCTGGTCCAGACATCATGCGGAACAGGGGTTCCTTTGTTTGAATATATTGATGATCGTGATCAGTTAAACAGCTGGGCAATAAAAAAAGGCGAGCAGGGGATCAGGAAATACTGGGAAGATAAAAACCAGGTAAGCCTGGATGGCTTTGCAACGAATATAATGAAGAAAAATAGCTGATCATCATTCTCAGCAGAATCAATAAATCATCACAAAGAAAAATGCTCGCTTATGCTGTCTCTAACTTACTGCTGCATTCTATACAGTAACGCGCCGTAGGATTTATCTGCAGGCGCTTCTCGGCAATTTGTTCACCGCATTCTTCACAAAGACCATAATCACCGGAGTCGATCCTTGCTAATGCCTTGCTGATATCACGCAAGGATTGTTGTCGCCGTCTTGATGCTTCCTGCAACATGGCTTGAGACTGCATGGCATCCATGCGTGACAATCGTCCGACACTGGTCTGATCCAGTTTTACGGTACCAGCAGCACTCTTTCCACTTTCCAACACGTCCATCAGACTTTTCTGTTGTTGAAGCAGTAACGCTTTGAACTGCTCAGTATCCACAGGCACTTTTAATCTTCATTCAAAAGACCTGCCAGTGTTGCACCATCCAGCGGTGACAGTTCATGTCCAACTGGAACAGTGATCACCCTGGCACGTCCGGACAGGGCGACAACATTGTTCAGGTCCTGGCTCATACCTGGAACCATCCAGTCCCCTGACATCGTCAGGTTGTGCCCACGTACGACAGCAATGTATTCCAGATCCGGATGCGGCTGCACATTGAGCCAGCCAAGATAGGTGCCGGGTGTTGCTGGCAAAAGATCAACCAGTAAATGGCGCGACCTTTTTATGGTGTGATAGTCGCTATCAGCAAAAAAATCAGCGACATAACTAAATGGCCAGGGCACATCGGTGGCATTCAGTGCCTGTATCGTCCTTTCTGTTCCCAGGTTTGGCCCGGCAACTGAAATTAGCCTTACAACACCTGAAGCAGCACCCCTGACCAGAACGGTCCTGGCTATGATGGCACCAGCTGAATGACCTATTAGAGTTATCGGCTCATCGGGGTAGCGCAATTGAATATCATTTAATACCATAGTCAAGAGACCTGCCTGTAGGGCAATTGGTGCTTCAGAGGGCAAATCAATAACAAAAACCTGGTTTTCAGCTGAACTTTCTGGTGCCGGAAGAAATTGCACAACCGGTCCGGCTGTCGTGTACAGACCCGCCCTGGACCAGCCATTTTCCTCCAAAATAGACGAGACGCCGCTTGTTTCCCAAGCTGCGGCACTACTATGGTAGCCGTGAATTAACACAGCTATCTCAGCCATCGCCGGTAAAGGTGACAGCAAGCACGCAATTAAACAAATTCTTCCGAATAGCGACATATTCCTAAACCTCACATCTCAAAAATTATTCATCTGTTAAATAACTGTTTATTGACCACATAGTGTTGGGTCAGAATGCTAATATTATATCTCTGTTACACAGTTATTGATTTGATTTTTTTTGCCGATGAACCAGGACTCAATTAACCGTTTCAACGAAAATCTTTATTCTTTACCAGACCAGTTGCAGGGCGACGTTGTGCTGGTATTTGAAGAAATATCTGTTCACCTGCCTGATGCTTCAGTGGTAAATGCTGGTGATTTAACAGTAGATGCAACAAAGAATACTGACTGGATCAGTGTTC
>Ga0316197_10001168_pt1 | contig 18857 bp, 18 predicted proteins | sample OudBiesiAoxic_MG_FD_204939 | JGI IMG/M metagenome (GOLD analysis project Ga0316197, IMG submission 204939) | Coastal sediment microbial communities from Oude Bieten Haven, Netherlands - site A oxic | ecosystem: Environmental > Aquatic > Marine > Coastal > Sediment | place: Netherlands... | reverse complement strand
ACAGGCGCTGCAAATGAGTGTACGAAATAGAACCACTGGTTTTCAAGCGGATCAGTCAAAGGGTCCTGATTTTGACGGGTAAGGGCATTCCAGCCCATGTGTGGTACACGTAGCCCTTTGCCTTCTTTCAGCCGCGCCAGGCGTCCGGGTATAATGCCCAGTAACCCGGCATCATCTTCTTCTGAAGATTCGAACAGTAATTGCATGCCCAGGCAAATACCCAGAACGGGTTGCCGGAGGCTCTGAATGACATTGACGAGTCCGCGCTCATTGAGTATTTCCATCGCACGGCCGGCCGCTCCGACGCCGGGAAGGATGACGCGGTTCGCGGCACAGATTTCTGCCGGGTTACAGGTGAATTTCGGTTCTGAACCCAGGCGGCGCAGGGCGTGCAGAACCGAGGAAATGTTGGCGCCTCCGCTGTCAACGACTGCGATCGACATCAGAGTACCCCCTTGGTGCTTGGCAGCGCACTGCCTTGCCGGGTCAGTGCCGGTTTCAGAGCGCGGCCTGCCCCTTTGAACAGAGCTTCGATCATGTGGTGTGTATTTTCACCCCGCACCTGCAGGTTTATGGATGCGGCAAGTGACTGGCTCAGCGAGGCAAAAAAATGTTGCACCATTTCGGTGGATAATTCACCGACAAAATCACGGGGGAAATCGGCTTCAAATACGAAGGATGGCCGGCCGGACAGGTCGATTGCCACCTGGGCCAGTGACTCATCCATGGGCAGCAGAAAACCGTAACGTCCGATGCCACGGCGGTCGCCCAGCGCCGTATTGAGGGCCTGGCCCAGCGCAAGCGCACAATCTTCGACGGTATGGTGCTCATCGATGTCCAGGTCCCCGCTGCAGCTGATTTCAAGCCTGAAGCCACCGTGGCTGGCCAACTGGTCCAGCATGTGATCGAAGAAACCGATTCCGGTGTCCGACTCGCAACTGCCACCCGCATCCAGGTCGACAAATACCCGGATATCGGTCTCGTTGGTCTTGCGTTCGATGGTTGCCTGCCGGGGGCGATTCACCAGTTGATGTGTAATCGACGCCCAATCCTCGAATCCGTCGCCCAGTCTCAGGCCTCCGATACCCATGTTTTCCGCCAGCATCAGGTCGGTTGCGCGGTCGCCAATAACCCAACTGTCGGTCAGGTCCAGTTCACCCGATTTCAAATACTCCAGTACCAGTCCGATTCCGGGCTTTCGGGTGGGGGCGTTTTCGTGCTCGAAATGCGGATCCACCAGTACATCGCAGAATTCGATGCCTTGCGAGGAAAAAATATCCAGCATTTTTTTCTGCGGAATTTCGTAATCGGGCGTTGGAAATGAGTCCGTACCCAGGCCGTCCTGGTTGCTGACGATGACCATTTCGTAACCCGCGCGTTTGAGCTCCAGCAATGCCGGAATCACGCCCGGCACGAGTTCCAGTTTTTCAAGTGAATCGATCTGTTGATCCGGCGGTTCGAGTATCAACGTGCCGTCGCGGTCGATGAAGAGAATTCGCCTTTTACTCGCGCTCATTTGATGTGTTCCCATTCTTCAAAGATAGTGGTCAGCATGTTCAGGTCGCCTTCAGATCCAATGGATATTCGTATGTAGTCCTTTAACAGGGGGTCAGCCGGAAAGCCGCGGACGATAACGCCCTGGTTGGCGCAAAAGGTGAGCAGTTCATCGGAATTGTTAACTCTTATCAGTACGAAGTTTGCCTCGCCTGGAATGATTTCCAGCATGAACGAGAATTGCTTGAGTTTATTGAGCAGGGTCAGCTTATTGCTTGTTATTTCCTCGAGTAACAGTTTTTGCCGCGCCAGGACATCGTCTTCCAGCATTCGCAGGGCCAGTGCGATCACCGGGCTGGGTAGTGGGTAAGGCGCGATCACGCGGCGCAGTAGAGAAATCAACGCAGGCTGGGCCAGGACTGCACCGCATCGCAGGCCGGCTGAGGCCCAGGCCTTGGACAGAGTGCGCAGTACAACCAGGTTTTCATGGTCCTTGATCAGGGTTGCCGCCGATGGAAGCCGGCTGAACTCCGCATAGGCTTCGTCCAGTACGACGATGGCCTTGCCCCGTGTTTCGTTCAAGAGGCGGGAAAGAAAGTCAAACTCAATGACATCGCCCGTCGGGTTGTTGGGGGAGGTCAGAAAAACCAGCTTGATGTGGTTATTCATCGCGACAGTCTGCAACACCACCTTGTGGTCAAGTTCAAAGGCTGAATCCACTTTCCTGGGTACCGAGATCACCTCGGCCCCCTGGGTTTGGGCCGCAATCTTGTACATGCCAAAATTAGGTGGGCACTGGAGGATGGCATCCTGTCCCGCACGGCAGAAAACCCGTGTCAGAAGGTCGATTCCTTCATCGCTGCCCCGGGTGACCAACAGGTTCTCCTCGCCCACACCGTACAGCCATGCAAGCCGCGACAACAACCGGGCGGGCTGAGGGTCCGGGTAACGATTAAGCATTTCCTCGTCCGGTAGCAAGGCGTGTGGCGCTTCGTTGGCATTGAGCAGGATGCCTTCGCCGGGCGCTTCTTTCCGGGCGGAGGAATAGGCCTTCATTTCCACAATTTCCGGACGGGCCAGGGCTTCGACACCCATCAGGTGTTTCCCCCGGAACTGAGCCGGGCACGAACTGCCATCCGGTGGGCATCCAACCCTTCCACTTCAGCCAGTTTCTCTGCAGTAGGTCCTACAATTCCCAGTGCCTGGCGGGAGGCGGTTTGGAGAGTCATGCGGCGCATGAAGTCTCCCATTCCCAGTGCACCGTGTGATCGGGCCCAGCCATAGGTTGGCAAGACGTGATTGGTTCCGGAGCAGTAATCGCCCAGCGATTCGGGTGTCCAGGGACCTACAAAAACCGAACCGGTATTAACGGCTTGTTCGGCAAGCTCCCTGGCGTTAGCTGAATTAATGATCAAGTGTTCGGGTGCGTATTCATTGGAGAGCTCAATGGCTGTCTGGAGATCATTGACACGGACCACCCTGGATTCCGCCAGGGATTTTTTGAGGATTTCGGCTCTCGGAGATTGTGGCGCCAATTCCTTGAGCTTCACGATAACTGCTTCAGCCAGTTCGTTGCTGTCGGTTAGCAGAATGACCTGGGAATCCGGGCCGTGCTCAGCCTGGGACAGCAGATCCCAGGCAATGAACTCCGGATTGGCTTGCGCATCGGCGATAACAAGGACTTCAGAAGGGCCAGCCGGCAGGTCGATTGCTGCGCCATCGGGGTCCTGGGAGACCTGCTGCTTGGCTTCAGTCACCCAGGAGTTACCCGGACCGAAAATCTTTTTGCAGCGGGGAACCGAGTCCGTGCCGTAGGCCATTGCCGCAATCGCCTGGGCGCCACCGGCAACGAAGACGCGTGATACACCACAAATTCCGGCAGCAGCAAGGACTTGCTCATTAACCCGCCCGTCCTTACCCGGAGGGGAACACATGATTATTTCGCGACAACCGGCCAACAGCGCCGGCACGGCAAGCATCAGTACGGTTGAAACCAGCGGTGCACTGCCGCCGGGGATATACAGGCCCACGGGCGACAAGGGTTGGTAGCGTACTTCACAGGTCAGACCCGGTGCCGTTTCGACCGATGTGTCCTGCGGAATATCAGCGGCATGAAAGCTTCGTATGCGGTCGCTCGCATCATTGATGGCCTCGATTAATGCCGGTTCGGTACGATTGACCGCAGCTTGCAACTGCTCCCTGCCCAATTCAAATGCATCGGGTGTGCAGCCATCGAGTTCCAGGGTTAATCGTGCAAGTGCATCGTCGCCACCCTTGCGGACACGCTGCAGAATGCCGCTCACGGCCTTGCCCAGGCCATCGTTGTTGAAAACGGGGCGCCGTAACAGCTTTTTCTTGTCCGCGTCATCGAGCGCAGACCAATTGAGCATTTTCAAATCCAGCATGGTATGTGCAACCGGTCAGGCGAGCATTTTTTCGACGGGGAGGACAAGTATGGCCGATGCACCTTCGGCCTTCAGCGCTTCGAGGTGCTCCCAGAATACGGTTTCACCGCAGACGGCGTGAATTGCGATCCGGTCCGAGCCTTCCAGCGGCATGATCGAGGGGTGTTCAACACCGGGCAAGAGTTCGGTAATGCGCTCGAGCGCTTCCCTTGGCGCGTGCAGCATCACGTATTTGCTTTCTTTGGCTTGCATCACGCCTTCGAGGCGTGCCAGCAGGCGGTCCAGCAACGCACGCTTCGTTTCGGAGATATCGTTCACACGCCCGTATAAAGCCGCCTCGCTCTCATACATGATATCCAGTTCGCGCAGGTGATTGGCCCTCAGGGTGGTGCCGGTAGAGACCAGGTCGGATATGGCTTCTGCGGTCCCGAGTCCCGGGGCGATTTCCACAGAGCCGGATAATTCAATGATTTCCGTACTGATGCCCTGCTTCCTGAGCAGGTGGTTGGTCAAGGCGGGGTAGCTGGTGGCGATGCGCTTGCCCTGCAGTTCACTGACGGACTTGATTTCCAGGTCCTCCGGTACGGCAATCGAGAGTCGGCAGTGGCCGAAGCCCAATTTGCGCAGACACTTGAGGTCTGATTCACTGTCCCGTTCCAGCATCACTTCGGTGGCAATGTTTTCACCAACAATTCCCAGTTCGCACACGCCATCAAGCAGCATGCGGGGTATATCGTCATTGCGTATCAGCAGTACATCAACGGGGAAGTCTCTGCCATACCAGAAAAGTTTGTCTTTACTTCGGGCAAAACTCAGGCCGCAACTCTTCAGAATATCCAGTGACTTCTCAGACAAACGGCCGGATTTTTGGATGGCAATTCTTAAACGACTCATGATTATCTATTCTCCAGGCGATCCAGCACGGCACGGTAGCCGCCTGTGCCGTGTTCCATAAAGCGGGCGACTCTGCCGACAGTTGTGACACTCACCCCGGTCATATCCCTGATGTCGCGGTATGAAAAACCCTGATCTACCAGTTGGGCTACCCTCCATCGGTCGACCAGGGCTTCGACTTCGGCCGGTGTACACAGGTCTTCAAGAAACAGCTGAACTTCCTTTGCGCTATCCAGGGATAACAAAGCCTCGGAAAGTGAGCGTGCTGCAGTCTTCAGTTCCGTTTTTTGCGACAGATCGTGTTGTTTCATATTTGTGATAGTGTACTAATGCGTTAATACGCTGGCATGATACTTCAAAGCAGTAGTGCTGACAATCTTTTTTCCGGGTGTTTAAACCTTGCCGGTGCTGGTAGCATCAAATGTCCTGGAGATTAAAATACACACCGGATACAGGAGTAATTCAGATGAGAACAGGTGTAGTTGCCGGCGTAGCACTGCTGTTGATTTCAACCGCAGTGAACGCGGCCGTTAAAGAAACTGAGGAAATGACCTTCGAGGTTACCCCCGGGGCACGAATCAGCCTGGAAAACATCAACGGAGACATCCGGATTACCGGTGGATCTACCAACGAGGTGCAAATGACGGCCTACAAAAAGGCCGGCAAGCAGGAATACCTTGATGAGCTGAAAATTGTTGTCAGCGCAGACCCGGATTACGTCAGGATCGAAACCCGCCACCCCAAGAGTGAGGGTGGGTGGTTCAAATGGGGCAATGACAGCAGTGGAAGTGTTTCTTACGTGCTCGAAGTTCCGGCTGACGTTGACCTGGACACCATCACCACGGTCAACGGCGACGTTGAAATTACCGCGGTGAACGGCGTCGTTAAGGGTGAAACTGTAAATGGGTCACTGAAGGCGATCGGTCTTGAAGGTAACGTTGACCTGGAAACTGTGAACGGAAGCATAGTGGCTGAATTTGATTTCCTGGGTGGTGACCAGCGCGTCTCAGCAGATGCGGTCAACGGAAAAATCATTTTGCGGGTGCCTGCGGATGTCAGTGCACGGGTTAATGCCGAAACCGTCAACGGCAGTATCAATGCCGATGATTTTGGGCTCGAGCCTGAAAAGGGTTTTGTGGGCCGTGACCTGTCTGGCACGATCGGCAGTGGAGACGCGAAAATTTCCCTCGACACGGTAAACGGCTCGATCCGGATAGAACAGAAGTAAATCAACAGGAATTCTTCCTGGTGAAAGACCCGGCTGAGAGGCCGGGTTTTTTTATTTGCACTACTGATATATCATCCTTCTTCCACTTCATTCATCCGGAAGAAAAATAATGGCAAAAATTCAGTGTCGAGGTGTTTTCCCAGCCCTTACAACCAAGTTCACAGCTGGCGATGGAATTGACTGGCAGGCCATGGAGCAACACCTGGAGTTTCAGCTGGATGCCGGCGTCCACGGTCTGATCGTCCTGGGATCTCTGGGTGAGAACGCAACACTGCGGATGGAGGAAAAGCTGGAAATAGTCCGGTTTTTCGCCCGCGCCGATCGTCGTGGGCTGCCTCTGATTACCTGCATTGCTGAATCATCGACCCGTGATGCCAAAGAGTTTGCCGTGGCGGCTGAAGAGGCGGGCTCTGACGGATTTATGTTGTTGCCGCCCATGCGCTACCCAAGCGACCGACGGGAAACCCTGACGTTTTTCCAGGACGTGGCCGGGGCAACCTCCTCTCCTTTCATGCTCTACAACAATCCAATTGCTTATGGCACGGACATCACTCCGGATGATTTTGCCCGTCTTGCTGACAACCACCGTTTCGAGGCTATCAAGGAGTCTGCGGCGGATACCCGCCGGTTCCCGGAAATTCGCAGACGCGTAGGTAACCGGTTCGCGCTGTTTTGCGGCGTGGATGACCTGGCGCTGGAGTGTTTCTCGCTGGGTGCTGATGGCTGGGTGGCCGGGCTGGTTGTCGCGTTTCCCCGGGAGACGGTCCGGTTATGGGATCTTTGCCAGGCAGGCCGCTGGGATGAAGCGCGCGAACTCTACGAGTGGTTCCTGCCGCTGCTGCACCTGGATATCGGCCCGAAATTCGTTCAGCAGATCAAGCTCGTTGAAGCGCTGGTGGGGGTAGGAAGTGCAAAAGTCAGGGCTCCGAGACTGCAACTCACAGAGGCGGAGGCTAGCGGTGTGGAGAAAATACTCGCCGAAGCGCTTGAGCGGCGACCGGAGATACGGTGAAGCAGGATACAACATCATCCGCCAGCCTGGCTGAGCAAGCCTATGACATGCTGGAGGAGAAACTGGTGACACTGGTGTTGCCGCCCGGCGTCCAGGTTTCCGAGGGCCGACTGATCGAAATGACCGGGTTTGGAAGAACGCCGGTTCGCGAAGCGATTCAACGCCTGGCGCAGCAGGAGTTATTTCTCGTCATGCCCAGAAAAGGCCTGGTCGTGACGCCGATTGACCGGGCCGGCATGGTGCACATCCTGGAGGCACGCAAGCCCATTGAGCGGCTTATTGTTTCCCGTGCCGCCCTGCATGCGAAAGATGCGCAACGTAGCGAAATATCAGCTATCGCCAGAAAACTAACGATATCGCATGACAGCTTCGAGGATTATGTCCGCCTGGACCGGGAGCTGGATCACTTGCTGGACAAATGCTCTGGAAATGCTTACGCCAGCACAGCCGTTGCGCCATTGCGCAGTCATTGCCGGCGTTTTTGGTATTACCACCGCAACCAGATAAAACTGGCCGACGCAATTACTGCTCATTCCAACATGGCGCGCCTGATCGCGCGCAGGGATTACATGGGTGCCGAAAAGGCTTCTGATGCGGTTGTCGCGGTGATGGAAAGGCTGGTCGCCGGTATCGGGAATTAGTTCAAATGGGCCGATTCACATGACTCGAAGTAGAACCTTCCACTGTATCGATGCGCATACCTGTGGCAACCCGGTCCGGCTGGTGTATAAAGGCGGTCCGGAACTGGAAGGCGACAGCATGCTGGACCGGCAGCAGCATTTCATGGCGGATTTTGACTGGGTGCGAACCTCGTTGATGTTTGAGCCACGGGGTCACGCCATGATGTCGGGCAGCATTCTTTATCCCAGCAACCGGGATGACTGCGATATCGGCGTACTGTTTATCGAAACGTCCGGCTGCCTGCCGATGTGCGGTCATGGCACGATGGGTACGGTAACCATCGCCATCGAAAACGGCCTGGTGACACCCCGGGTTCCCGGGCAGGTCAGTTTGGAAACGCCGGCGGGCAAAGTGTGTGTGTCCTATACTCTGCAGGGAAGAAAAGTCCGTTCGGTTCGCCTCACCAATGTGCCTTCGTTTCTTCATTCGAGCAATCTTGAAGTGGAGTGCCCGGAACTTGGCGGAACATTGAAGTTCGATGTTGCGTATGGCGGTAATTTTTACGCAATGATTGAGCCGCAGGAAAATTACTCAGACCTGGCGCAACTGTCCGCAGCTGATATTTTGAGACTGAGCCCCCTGCTTCGGAAGAGAATTAACCAGCGCTATACGTTTTCCCACCCGGATGATGACCGTTTGTCGCATATGCGGCATATCTTGTGGGCGGGTAAGGCTTTGCAAGCGGGGTCAGATGCGCGAAACGCGGTGTTTTACGGCGACTCGGCAATCGATCGTTCACCTTGTGGGACGGGCACATCTTCACGGATGGCTCAACTGGCCGCCAGGGGCGAGCTTTCGGTAGGTGATTATTTTGTCCATGAGAGTTATATCGGAAGCCGTTTTACCGGTCGTGTCGAAGCTGAAACTACGGTTGGTGAATACCGGGCAATCGTTCCTAGCATTGAAGGGTGGGCGCGGGTTTATGGCCACAACGTGATTACTGTGGATCCCGATGACGATCCTTTCTGGGAAGGGTTCGTCGTCACATGATGTGTTCCATCCGGCAGGTATTTTGATATGACCAGATTACTGATTTCGCTCCTGATCCTTTTTTTCTTCCCGCTTGCGGCTCTGGCCGATGACAGCCAGCGATTCAAAGAAATTTATGAAAAGGAGTGGGCGTTCAGGATCAGCGAATTCCCGATGTTTGCCTCCTATGTAGGCGTTGACGACTCCGCGGACCAAATGGGCGATGTCAGCGAAGCGGCAGAAACCCGTCGCTATGAGTTCTGGAAGGCTATCCGGTCGGAACTGGACGGAGTTTCATGCCGCAATTTGAACCGTGGCGACTGCATTAACTACCGCATTTTCGTGAAACAGATCGATAACCAGCTGTCTGCCTATGAGACCAAGAGTTACCTGATCCCCTTCAACAGCGACTGGGGTTTCTACATGGAGTTGGCTGACTTGCCGAAGAGCAGTGACTTCTCAAACCTGGCCGGTTATCGAAATTACCTGGGCCGGCTGCACCAGCTACCCCGGGTGATGGACCAGTATATTGCGTTGATGAGGAAGGGCCTGGCGCTGGGCATCACACAGCCACGGGTGGTTCTCGACGGGAGGGATGGGCCGATCAAGGCGCAGATCGTCGAATCTGCGGATGCCAGTCCGTTTTTTGCGCCTTTTTCAGACTTGCCGGAGTCGTTGGCTGGTGGTGAAAAAGCGAAATTGATGGCCACGGCGGAACGGGTAATTGAAAAAGACGTCGTTCCGGCCTTTCAGCGACTCGATGACTTCTTCGAGCAGGAGTATCTGCCCGGCGCCCGGAAAACACTGGGCGCGAGTGAATTACCCGGTGGTGAGCGTTTTTACCAGGCCCAGATTCGTTTGTATGCCACCGTTGATATGTCCGCTGAAAAGATTCATCAGATCGGTGTGGAGCAGGTGGCCAGAATTCGCGGTGAAATGGAACAAATCATCGAGGAAGTGGAGTTTGAGGGTGATTTCGCGGCGTTTCTGCAGTTCCTCCGCACCGATCCGCAATTTTATGCCAAGACACCAAAAGAGCTGCTGGCGCATGCTTCTTACTATGCCAAGAAAATCGATGGCCGTTTACCGAAGATTATTGGTCACCACCCGCGTCAGCCTTACGGCGTGGCCCCGGTTCCTGATGACATTGCGCCTTTCTATACTGCCGGGCGATATGTGCCCGCGTCACTTGAGTCGCACCGCGGTGGTTATTACTGGGTTAATACCTATGCGTTGGAAAGTCGTCCGCTCTATGCCATTCCTGCCCTGACGCTACACGAGGGCGCTCCGGGCCATCACACCCAGGGTGCATTGGCGCAGGAGCAGACAGATTTGCCGCCTTTCCGGCGCTATGACTACATTTCCGCTTATGGCGAGGGTTGGGGTTTGTATTCCGAAAAACTCGGGCTGGAAATGGATATTTATGAAACGCCCTACGAGCACTTCGGAAGGCTGACCTACGAAATGTGGCGGGCTTGCAGGCTGGTAATAGATACCGGCATTCATGCGATGGGATGGACGCGTGAGCAGGCGCAGGAGTTCCTGGCATCCAACACGGCGTTGTCCATCCACGAGGTGACAACCGAAGTGGACCGCTATATTTCATGGCCGGCACAGGCCCTCAGTTACAAACTGGGTGAATACACGATCTGGCAGTTACGTACCCGCGCGGAACAGGACCTGGGTGAAAATTTCGATGTCCGGGATTTTCATGATTTTATCCTGTCGCTGGGTTCGGTGCCGCTGGATGTTCTTAGCGAAGAAACCATCCTTTGGATCAACGAACAACAGAATGAGGGTTAACCGTTCTTATGAATATTGAAGACAAAACAGTCGTTTCCTTCCATTACACCCTGACCGACGACCAGGGTGAAGAGATTGAATCTTCGCGGGATCGTGATCCGATGGTGTATCTGCACGGCGGCGGTACGATTATCCCGGGCCTGGAAAAGGCCATGGCGGGTAAGGCCGGTGGCGATACGTTCGAGGTGACAGTGGAACCTGCTGATGCCTACGGTGAGCGCAGGGAAGGTGCGGTTCAACGGGTCTCAGCGAAGCACTTCAGGCAGGCTGCGCGGCTGGAGCCTGGCCAGTTGGTGATGCTCAATACCAAGGAGCAGGGGCAAATCCAGGCCACGGTCGTGAAGGTGGGGCGTTTCAATATCGACGTCGACACCAACCACCCGTTGGCAGGGAAGTCACTGACGTTTGATGTAGAAGTGACCGATGTCCGCGAAGCAACGGACGAAGAGATTTCACACGGCCATGTTCATGGGAAGGGCGGGGTAGAGCACTAGTTCGACGCTCTACCCCGGAAATTGAATCGCTCGTCTCAGGATTTACGGGCGATTTTTTTCAATTCATCCATGTCCATGATGCGGACCTGCTTGCGGTCTACCTTGACCACACCGGCCTTCTGGAAGCGCGCCAGCACACGGCTGACGGTTTCTGTGGCCAATCGCAGGTAACTCGCGATGTCACGACGGGACATCGCCAGGATGAATTCGCGGTCAGAGTAGCCGCGCCTTGAGAACCGGTCCGACAGTGACAGCAGGAACATGGCAATGCGTTCGTCGGCGCTTAAATCACCTGCGATGGTTTCCAGTTCGCTGATGCGCTGGCTCATGACCCGGAACAGTTCTGATTGCAGCTCGGGCATATGGCGGGCCATGCTGGTGACGGTGTCGAACGTCAGGCCGCAAATCGCGCTGGTATCCAGCGCCACCACGTTGGCGACATGCTTGCAGGAGTGGATGGCATCAAGGCCAATGATCTCGCCGGGAAGGTGGAATCCCAGAACCTGTTCCTGTCCTTCGTGATCAATCACATAGCTCTTGAAGCACCCGGTACGGACCGAGGCAACGGAACGAAATTCATCGCCGGCCCGGAACAGGTGTTCGCCGGGTTGAATCGGGCGTGAGCGGTGAACAATCTGCTCAAAACGTTCGGTTTCATCGGGCGTCAGGCCTCGGGGAAGGCAGAGTTCTCCCAGTGCACAACGGCTGCAAGCCACCTGGGAACGGGAGGGTTCGCGACGGTAATCGCGGATATTTGCAACACGTAATGAACTTTCCATAATGCGCTCTCCATATAATTGGTTCTTTTGAATGCATTATATGGCGCGAACACGGGTCTACGCATGCGTAGAACTACGTATGCGGCAACTTTGGCGCGTTGGGAAAACTCAGATAACGCGCGAGTATTTTGGCTGTGTTTCCGGCGTTTGCAGGTACTCGTCGAATGTCATGGCGATGGCTCTCAGCAACAGGCGGCCTTCCGGTGTTGCGCTGAATTCGTCATCGCCCATTATTATCAGGCCGTCATCCTCAAGTTGTTTCAGATTGCCCAGTTCCAGGGCAAAATGATCATGGAAATCAATCGCGAAATTTGCTTCGAATTCTTGGAAACGAACCTCCCCGTGGCACATGATTGACTCAATCACGCTGCGCCGCAGCCTGTCCTCGGTATTCAGGCTGACACCACGCCATATGGGTAGGTTTCCTTCCGCGACGACAGACTGCCAGGTTGGGATATCCTTGATGTTTTGCGCATAGCAGTCGCCGACTTTACCTATCGCGCTGACACCCAGCCCGACCAGGTCACATTCACTGCGGGTGGAGTATCCCTGGAAATTTCGTTGCAGGCCGCCTTCGCGTTGTGCAATCGTCAATTCGTCGTCGGGCAGTGCAAAATGATCCATACCGATGTAGACATAACCGGCAGCTGTGAGCTTGTCGATGGTCACTTCCATTTGCTTCAGCTTGGTTTCCGGTGACGGTATGTCCTCGGAGTTGATCATGCGCTGGGCCCGGAAAATGTGTGGCAGGTGTGCGTAGTTGTAGACGGCCAACCGGTTCGGCTTGGCTTCAACGATGGTGTCGATGGTCCTGCCAAATCCTTCGGCGGTCTGCAGCGGCAGGCCGTAAATCAGGTCAACTGAAACTGAGTTGAAGCCGAGCTCCCGGGAGCCTTCGATCATTTTCAGCGTGGCTTCAGGGTCCTGTATTCGATTGACGGCTTTTTGTACTTCCGGATCGATATCCTGGACGCCGAGGCTGATCCGGTTGAACCCCATATCTGCAAGCCGGGCAAGGCGTTCGGTACCGACTGTTCGCGGGTCTACCTCGATCGAAAATTCGCGGCTGTCTTCATCGCTCAGGGAGAAGTGTTCTCCCAGGCAAGCTATCAGCCGGGTCAGCTGATCGTCGTCATGAAATGTCGGGGTGCCGCCCCCGAAGTGGAGTTGTGTGACTGCCCGGTCATGATCGAATAATTCTCCCTGCAAGGCGATTTCACGCTCCAGCAGTTCCAGGTAGTGGTCGGCCTGCTCGTTGTGCCGGGTTACCTTCTTCATGCATCCGCAGTAATAGCAAAGCGATTTGCAAAAAGGCAGGTGTACATAGAGCGAAAGGGGGTTTGGTATCAATTCACTGTTACTGGCCGCGGTATAGCGTCTATAGGCTCCGGCATCGAAACCTTCCATGAATTGCACTGCTGTCGGGTAGGACGTGTACCGCGGTCCTGCTATGTCGTACCTTTTTATCAACTCTGTGTTGAATTTAACTCGCTGTTCCATCGGTTGTCTCTGGCCCTGTTTTCTAATATGAAAGCGTATACGATGCAGTCAGGCACGATCTTGACCAGAGTCAAAAGTCCGGTCGTTGAAGAACGCCCTGATTAATATAATTCAAAAACTGGCAACAATTCTGGGGTAAATTGAAATCCAAAACATGACGCAGGTCAATTACCGCCCATGTGCGCATACGTACACTACTTCCATCGACGAACCAGTAGATCGGTTTTTCGAGTTAACACGATTGTGTGAAGACTCTCCAAGTCTCAAGATTAGGCCAGATTAACGTCTGGCCTTCTTTTTATCCGGAGTAAATACAACCCGCGTTACAGGTTTCCTGTACGACGACTTTTGAGAGCTCCGGGAGGCCCGGTTGTAGCCGTTCCCAGATCCACCGTGCGAGGTTTTCACTGGTCGGATTTTCAAGACCCTCAATATCGTTCAGATAATGATGATCCAGTTGGTCGAACAGAGGTTGGAAAGCCCGCCGCAAGTCGGCAAAATCCATGACCCAGCCTGATTCCTGACCGACAGGGCCGCTGATGTGAACTTCTATCCGGAATGAGTGCCCGTGTAAACGAGCGCATTTGTGCCCTTCGGGAACGTTGGGCAGGCGGTGTGCTGCTTCAATATGAAAAACGCGAAAAACATCCATGGGCGGATTGTGCCGCCCCCGGCGTTTCCGTGCAATAGATCAGCCTGTCTTGAAACCTGTCCGCGAGTGGGATCCATCACAAAATGGCTTACTCGCCGACTGGCCACAACGACATAAAGAGCCACGCATCTTGACGCATTCCTGGCCGAATTGGTTATGCATTCTCAGTCGGCCCCTGAACGTTATCGGGCCGTCCTTGATCACTGAAATGGTGAGTTTGCTCGGATTCTGGGAAGCGGAGATTTCAGAAGCCTCGGTGATTTTGCCGGGATTGAGAAATTCTTTGTCGAGGTGCTGTCCGTTGCATACAGGCTTGGAGCCCGAGTGTCCGCATCGGCACAATGAAATGTGGTTGGCGTATTGAACCGAACCATCCTCATTCACCAGGGTGATGTTCCCGGTGAGCTGAAGTGGGCCGCCATTGGTGACGAGGGCCTCGTTTGGGACCTCTAGAAGTCGCGGTGTGCTGTGGTTCTTCTGCCGCTCTTTGAACCATCGGTCCAGTGCTTTGGCGGAAGTGGTAAGGTCCTTCTCTCCGGTTTTGGCTGGTACACCCTGATCGGCAGAGTCGTCCATGAAGGCAACGAATGCCTCGCCGGTTTTCTGGCTGGTAGTTTCCGGGTCTTGCTCGATCCTTGCGGCGGCGGAGGCCGCCCACTTTGTGTTGTCATCCATGACAGTGTCCTCCAGGAAATCCTTTTCCTAATTTGTACTTTAGCAGTATTTTTGTCTTTACGGCAATAAATTATCTAAAAAAATCAGAAATCGTTTATCAGACAATCGTGAATAAGCTCATGAATTGCTGAATATTAATTTTGGCCGGTTATACAGATTCGCTGCCATGACCGCCAGGATCAGCCCAATAACCAGTGTGCTGGCTATGGACATGCCATACCAACCAAGGCTCACAGATTCACCACGAATGACCTCGCCAATCAGCAAATTCTGTGAAAAAAGCGGTATGTTCATCATCCATGTTTCAGCTTTGATCGGGTTGGCCATGAAAATCAGGCTCGGGATCATCGGGATCAGTATGACCAGGCCCATATAGCTTTGTGCTTCACGGTAACTCTTGGCAAACGACGCCAGCAGTGTCAGCAGGGCAGCCGCCAGGATTGCGACGGGTGATATCACAAAAAGTATCTTCAACAGCGTGCTCAAGCCCAGTGTCAGGTCCATGCCGAATGCGCCAACCGGCATGTAAGGTAAAACAATACGGAATGAAACCAGGGTCAGTGCCAGTGAAGCCATCGCAAAGGCCATCGTGGTCAGCATCTTGCCGGTCATAATTTCCCAGCGTGGTACAGGGTTGATCAACAGGGGCTCCAGCGATTTACGTTCTTTCTCCCCGGCCGTCGTGTCCATGGCCAGGTGGGTCGCGCCGGTGAATGCAGTGATCATCAACACATAGGGCAGGAAAATGACGGCAAGGATTGCCCGGCTCTTGGCCGTCGACAGATCGACATCCTTGATCATGATCGGCGAAGCCACCTGGGGTGATACACCGCGAAGTTGCAGGCGCAATGAACCGATCTGTTGTCCATAACCCATTAACAGGTATTTGACCCTGCGTATGGAAGCGTTGGATTCCTGCCGGGACGGATCAGAAATCACCTCGACGGGGGCTGGAAGGCCCTCCGCCCACTTTTCCGGATACTCAGGCAGAATACGAAGCACTACCGGAACTTCCTGGCTGAGCACCATTTCCCTGGGATTCTCGGGTTCAGGTAGGATGATCGTACCTTGTTGCTCCAGGAACCGGATCAGGCTGGGCGCGTGTTCGGCGCCAATAACCGGCAGTTCCAGGGTCTTCTCGGCCCGCTCTTTTTCTGCACTGTCCAGGAACCACATCATGCCCACGAACAGCAGTGGAAAAAGCAAGGGGCCAAGCAGCAAAGAATTGAACAAGGCTCTGCGATCCCGGATGTTCTCCCGCACTTCTTTTCTAAAAACGGTACTCAGTCCCCTCATGCCAGCAACCCCTCCTCAGAACCAATCAAACGGACGAAGGCGTCCTCCAGTGAATCGCAGCCTGATCGTTCCAGTAACTGCTCTGCCGTGCCGTCTGCGGCTACTTCGCCCTTGGCGATGATGACAATGCGGTCACACAACGCGGCGACCTCCTGCATGATGTGAGTTGAAAGCACGACAGAATGGCCTTCTGATTTCAGATTCAGGATATATTCACGCAACGCTCTTGTACTCATCACATCCAGTCCGTTACTGGGTTCGTCCATTAGCACCGTTTGCGGCTTGTGAATCATTGCGCGGGCAATGGCGACCTTGACGCGCTGTCCCTGGGAGAAGCCCTCGGTGCGGCGTTCGATGAAATCAGCCATATCGAGCGTCTCTACCAGGTGTCCAATCCGCTCCTTGATGGTTGCCTTGCCCAGGCCGTGCAGTTCACCATAGTAGTTGATGTTTTCACGGGCTGTGAGGCGGGAGTACAGTCCACGGCTGTCGGGTACCACGCCCAGCGTCCGCTTGATTTCCATTGCATCGCGAGTGGGGTCGAGGCCATCAATCCGAATCTCACCTTCGTCCGGAGGCAACAGTGAATACAGCATGCGTAGCGTTGTTGTCTTACCGGCACCGTTGGGGCCCAGCAATCCGGTGATTTCACCATCCCTGGCCGTGAAAGACACGCCATTGACCGCCTTCACTTTTCCGAAGGACTTGCGCAGGTTTTTCACGACAATCATGGCGTCGGCCCCGTCAAAGTGATGAAAAAAGGCGTTGGCTGCAAATTGGAAATACACTCTGTTTCCAATTCGTCAGCGCTGCCTTCAATAATGAATTCTGAGACGATTTTGCCCATGCAGCCCCGCGTGGTTGCGATATGCCCCTGGCCGGGCGCAACGAGGTGCCGGCTGCCGGGGAAATGTGCAGCGACCTGGTCGGCGTATTCCGGTGGCGTCACCGGATCCAGTTCGCCGGATAACAGCAATACCGGCACATCTGCTGTAACCGGGTCGTGAAAGCCCGGTGGTACCTCGCCCCTCGGCCAAATCCCGCATTGTATGTTGATGGATTTTTCCATGATGTTTCCCATCAGGTAGTTATTGGCGGGAAGATTGGACGGAAAAATCGGATAGTCTTCGGCGCACATCACGGAAAGTTCCATGCCCTGGGATATGCTCTGCGCAAGTCCTGTTGCGGCAATCAGCATCTGGCTTGCAAGCCGGTCAAAACGCTGCTCGACCGTTGCTTCGTGAATCAGCAAGGGCAACATCGCCTGGGTGTCAGAAGAATACGTGAGGAAACGTAAGGAGGTTGACAGCACTTCGCGGTTGAAAGTCAGCGGGAAGGGCTCACCGGTCGTGGGGTGGATCACGGTGATATCGACCGGATTTTCTTCCACTGCGGCAATCAGGTCTCTGAGTTTACCGGCGGTATCGGGAAACGCTTCGCCGCATAGGGGGTCAGCATCGCAGGATTCCAGTACACGGAAGATGGCCTGGTCCAGTTTCATCGCGTGCTCGGACCCCAGCGCCAGTGTTTGCGGCACCACGCCGTCCAGTACCACCGAACGGACCCGCTCCGGGAAGAGCCGCAGGTAAACCTGGGCTGCGCGGGTGCCGTAGGAGCCACCGTAGAGATTGACCTTTTCATAACCCAGCGCCTCGCGGGCCGCGTCAATGTCATACATGGCGATGGTGGTTGTATAAAAGCGCGGGTCGCCGTCGAGCGAGTCAAGACAAGCCTGCGTGGTTCTTCCGAGTTCATCCCAGTCGAGGGCCAGTGCCTCTTCAAGTCCGTGCTGGGGGCATTTCAACGCGTTTGACTGCCCTGTTCCGCGTTGATCAACCAACAGGATGTCGCGGGTTTCACTCAGTTTCGCCAGGGCGCGGCCAACTATGGGCCAGCTTTCTGTTGCCGCCTGGCCCGGACCTCCTGCAAAAAATACCAGGGGATCGGGTTCTGCTACCCGGCCGCGAGCCGGTATTCGTGCGACGCGCACCTGGATTTTATGCCCTTCCGGTTCATCGGGGTTTTCCGGCATCTCGATCCAGCCGCATTCACCCACAGCAGAAAGTGGCGTGCCGGGAACGACCAGTTCGCAGGTTTCCATTTCCAGGCCGGACTCTTCTCCGTCCACCTGGGCAAAAAGCTTGTTGGAGGTCAGCAACAGGCAGCCGGTGAGCAGGGCCAGTGCACTCAATTGTTTGAAACACATAGTGATCATTGTCTTGGAGATAAGCGAGCGCAACAGGTTAGGACGAATCGGTGGCACTGTCCATAGGTGAGTAGTCATTGATTTTTCGGTGCCGATGCACCACCTTTGAAACCATACCGCCCGTTTGAGTGAATCCCACCTTATGTATGCACTTGAAGTAAACAATCTGAAAAAGACCTATAAGAGCGGGGTTAAGGCGCTTAAGGGCATTTCGCTTACCGTAGAGGAGGGTGATTTCTTTGCGTTGCTCGGCCCCAACGGTGCCGGCAAATCCACGCTGATCGGGGTCATATCTTCATTGGTCAATTCGAGCAGCGGGGAGACCCGGGTTTTTGGCGCCAGCGTACAGCAGGAGCGTTCCAGGGCTATGTCTTATATTGGCCTGGTGCCGCAGGAATTGAATTTCAACCAATTTGAGAAGCCGCTGGAGATCGTGGTTAACCAGGCAGGATTCTATGGCATTCCGCGCGATATCGCGCTTGAGCGGGCCGAATATTACCTCAAGAAACTCAGCCTGTGGGACAAGGCTGACGAAATTTCCAGAACGCTGTCGGGTGGAATGAAACGCCGGCTGATGATCGCCCGGGCGATGGTGAACGAGCCGCGACTACTGATCCTGGATGAACCGACCGCGGGCGTGGATATCGAGATCCGGCGTTCCATGTGGGAATTTATCAAGGAGATCAACGACAGCGGTACGACGGTGATCCTGACGACACATTACCTGGAAGAGGCCGAAAGCCTTTGCCGGAATATCGCTATCATAGAC
>Ga0316197_10001167_pt1 | contig 18858 bp, 19 predicted proteins | sample OudBiesiAoxic_MG_FD_204939 | JGI IMG/M metagenome (GOLD analysis project Ga0316197, IMG submission 204939) | Coastal sediment microbial communities from Oude Bieten Haven, Netherlands - site A oxic | ecosystem: Environmental > Aquatic > Marine > Coastal > Sediment | place: Netherlands... | reverse complement strand
GCCACTGCCGATCGAGGCCGAAGAATTCCTTGCGTGGATGCTCGCCGAGAAGGGACGATCCGCGAACACGCTGGCGGCGTATCGCCGTGACCTGCGCAGCTACTGCGCGTGGCTCAGCGGGCGTGACACCGACGTCCAGGGTGTCGACCACGAGACCCTGGTGACATTCGTCGGTGAGCGCAAGGCCTCCGACTCCGCAACGTCGTCGGTGGCTCGTCAACTCGCGGCAATTCGGATGTTGCACCGGTATCTCACAATCGAGGGCCACCGCCCCGACGACCCCACCGCCAATCTCGAAGGGGTCAGGGTGCCGTCCGGGATCCCCACGCCACTCACCGAGACCCAGGTCACGAGCCTGCTCGATGCGGTTGCGGGGCACGAGCCGATCGACCACCGAGACCGAGCGCTCCTCGAATTGTTGTACGCAACGGGAGCGCGGATCTCCGAGGCGGTGGGGTTGTCGATCGGCGATCTGGACCTCGAGGGGCGTCTGGTGCGGTTGTACGGAAAGGGCTCGAAGGAGCGCATCGTGCCGTTCGGTTCGTCGGCAGCGGGAGCGCTTGACGACTGGTTCTCGCCGCGCGGCCGGGCTCGGGTGGTTCCGGCACGGTGGCAGCGCCGCGACGATGCTGAGGCGGTGTTCCTGAACACCCGTGGCGGTCGGCTCACCCGGCAAGCAGCCTGGCTGGTGGTGAAGAAGTACGGCCGACGAGCCGGGCTGGCCGACGATCTGTCTCCACACGTGTTGCGCCACTCATGTGCGACACATCTGCTCGATCATGGCGCCGATCTGCGCGTCGTGCAGGAGATGCTCGGCCATGTCTCGATCTCGACGACGCAGGTCTACACGCGTGTCAGCCAAGAACGATTGTGGGACGTGTACCGGTCGGCACATCCGAGGGCCACACTGAGCCGATGAGCTCGTTGTTCGACGTCGTCTCGACCCCGTGGCACCTCGTCAGACGGTTCGTCACCTCACTTCCGCCGATGCCGCCGACGGTGGAGGACGAAGTCTGGGCGGACGATCATCTGCTCCCAGGAGAACGGGAGTTGTGGGTACGCCTGAGTAACCGGGATCGTCGTCACAGTATTGGCGTTGCGCAACGATTCGACGATGCGCGGGGTGGGGCATCGCGTGCAGAGATCGCTGGAGCTCTGCTGCACGACGTCGGCAAGATCGAATGCGACCTGGGCACCTTCGGCCGGGTCGCCGCAACCCTGGTCGGGGGGCGGACCGAACGCTTTCGGGCGTACCACGACCACGAGGAGATCGGTGCACGGTTGGTCGCCGAGTGCGGGTCCGATCCGGTGACCACCGAGTTGGTCGCCGAAGCCGGACCGGCCTTCCCGCAGCTGAAAGCGTGCGACTACTGATCACAGGCTTGGCGTCAGTCAATGCCCGCGCTCTTGTACCACTCAGTGAACGCGGGTGGCACCGAGGACGTGGCGGGCGCGACGCTGGTTGACCGCTGCGCGCAACATCATCCACACGAGCAGGCCTCCCCAGATGCCGACAATGCCGAGTGATGGCGCTGCAAGGACGAGCGCGGCGATCGGGATCACAGCGAGGAGGTAGCCAAGTGCTGCCCTTCCGAGGAACCGGTAGTCGCCCGCGCCGATGAGTGACCCGTCGGTGGCGAACGCCAGCGAGCCCGGGACGAGGACGGCAGCCAGGACCCAGAGCCCAGCGGTGGCCCGGCTGAGGACGTCACTCTCGTCGGTGAAGGCTCGTGCGATCAATGGCGCGCCGAGCGCAACCAGGACCGCCAGACCCCCACCGATCCGGATCGACAGCCTGACCGCTCGCTCGGAGACCACGGCGGCACCTGACCCTCCCTGGCCAAGCTCCTCGGCGACGAGCGTTTGAGCCGGAATCGCGAGCGCGTCGAGCGTGAGGGCCAGGAACAGGAACATCGTGACGGTGATCGAATGTGCTGCCAGCGTGGCATCGTCGACGCGTGCTGCGATCGAGGTGGCTCCGGTGAACACCATCAGCATCGAACCGACCCGAAGCAGCAGGTGCCGTCCGGCGGACAGGAGAGGAGCCATTTCGGTCCACCGTGGGCGGCGGGCGGACGCCCCGAGCAGGTACGGCCGGGTGAGCCGCCAGAGAGCGAGCCCTGCGATCGCCTGCGAGACGACGGTCGACCAGGCGGCCCCGGCGACTCCGAGGTCGAGCCCGAACACCAGCACGACTTCGACCACGACATTGACAACGTTGGTGGCAACGAGGACGACGAGCGGCGACCGGTAGTCGCTCGCCCCGCGCTGCGTCCCCTGCGCAGCGAGACCCACCAATACGAACGGCACCCCGATCGTCGAGATCCGGAGATAGGTGATCGCAAACGGAAGGACGTCGTCGCTCGTCCCGAGGAGCGACACCAGCGGCTCGGCGAAGATCGCCAGCAGTGGAGCAGTTATCGCTCCGATGAACAGCGCGAGCCAAAGGGCCTGGACACCCCCATCGGCGGCGCCGGTCGAGTCGTCGGCACCCAGCCGATTCGCAACCCGCTGTGTCGTCCCGTAGGCGAGGAAATTGGATCCGGCGATGACGATCGACAGAATCGAGACTGCCACGGCGACCCCGCCGAGTTGCTCCTTGCCGAGCCGACCAACGATGGCGGTGTCGACGAGGCGATACAGGGGCTCAGCGGCCAATGCCCCCAGCGCGGGCAGCGCCAACGCCAGGATGCGGCGGTCGATCGGAGTCAAGTCTGGGCGTTTCGGTCCAACGTATCCAGTGCGTGTTGCTGAGTCCGCTCCGCCAACTCCGGAGTGCCCGGACCGCGCAAGGAACCGCCCAGCCGGCGGGAGGTGCTCAGCTATTCGAGCGCATGAACACGTTCCACTCGTCATTGTGACCCGATGCACCGATGAGGGCAGCGACCAAGATGCCGAGCGGGAGCGTGCCCCAGTACGACATTCCGAGTCCCAGGTTGCCCATGAAGAGCATCAGGAGCCAGGTGGCAGGAAACGTGACGATCAGTGCCACGGCCAACATGGCGACGATCGACAGGACGAGGCCTAACAGGTTCTTGATCATACGGTCACTCTAGGGGTGACGAACGTCACGAAAGGGGATGCCGCTCGATGGCCACATCACGCGGGCGTGCTCAGCGGGGAACCATGCCGATGGCAGCGTGCGTTCGGTCGAGCGTGACCGACGCGACGGCTCGCGCCTTGTCGGCGCCGACCCGGAGCAGACGGGCGAGCTCGCCTCGATCGTCCATCAGCTCCTGGTAGCGGAATCGGATCGGATCGAGGACGGCGAGTACCGCTTCGCCCGTGGCAACCTTGAGCGCCCCGTACTGCTCGTACTCGTCGGCCACAGCCTGCGGCGTCCGGTCGGTGACTGCCGCGTGGATCTCGAGAAGGTTGGCCACGCCTGGCTTGTTCTCCCGGTCGTAGCGCACAGCATCTGGGCCGGTGTCGGAGTCGGTGACCGCGCGCTTGAACTTCTTCATCACTGCCGACGGCTCGTCGACGAGATAGACACACCCCGTGTTGGAGTCGTCCGACTTCGACATCTTCGAGGTGGGCTCCTGGAGGCTCATCACGCGTGCGCCCGCAGCCGGGGTGACCGCCTCGGGGAGCACGAAGGTCTCACCGAAGCGGTGGTTGAACCGGATCGCAATGTCGCGAGTGATCTCGATGTGCTGCCGCTGATCTTCGCCGACCGGCACCTCGTTGGTGTCGTACAGGAGAATGTCGGCCGCTTGCAGGGCGGGATAGGTGAACAGACCCGCAGAGGTGAACTGGCCCTCGCGCTTGGTCGTCTTGTCCTTGAACTGGGTCATCCGGCTGAGCTCGCCGTACGCGACGTTGCACTGCATGATCCAGCCCAGTTCGCTGTGCTCGCTCACGTGGCTCTGCGCGAACACCGTGGCGACGTCGGGATCGAGCCCGACGGCGAACAGCATCGCAGCAAGTGACACCGTGGCGTCACCGACGACTCCTGGCTCTTCGGTCACCGTGAGTGCGTGGAGGTCGACGATGCCGTGAAAGGCATCGCACTCGTGCTGTCCACGCACCCAGTTCTTGAGCGCACCGAGGTAGTTGCCGAGGTGGACGTCACCAGTCGGCTGCATGCAGGACAGAACCCGCGTCTCGTCGTTGCTCTTCGTGTCGCTCACGCCGCCCGACGCTATCCGTCGAGGGTCGGACCGCGTAGCGTCGGCTTCGTGCCGCACACCGTGATCGACGCCGACGTCCGAGATGACCTCTGCCGGGCGCAGATCGATTTCGTCAACTCGATCGGCGAGCCCGGAACCTGGTGGACCGGCGCTGAACGGGTCGCCATTGCTCAGGAGGTCCGGCACGCCCGGGAGCACGCCGGCCTCCCTCCGTGGCAGGCGCCGTCGGGGACAGAGGGCCTGATCCAGGACGGATCGGTGTTGCCCGATGCCGCGATCGACGCCGTCTGGCGCATCACGAACCACCCCGGCACGTTGGTCGAGGGCTGGTACGACGACATCGTTGCCTCGATCACCCCGCACCAGTACGTCGAGTTGGTCGGAATCGTCGCCGGCATGAACGCCGTCGATCGCTTCGCCGATGCCCTCGACCTCGATCATCTTCGGCTCCCACCACCGCGCCCGGGCGCACCATCGCAGGAGGGGCCGGACGCCGTCGTCACCACGCACTGGGTGCCAACGGTCGAGCGAGGCGGTTCGAACGTCCTCGCGGCGCTGTCCGCCGTGCCCACGGCGTGGGCTTCGAGTCGACCGATCGCCAGCGCCCACTACGTACCGGAGGACAAGGTCGTCGGCGACCTGAGCTGGAACCGAGGAATCCTGTCGCGACCTCAGATCGAACTCGCCGCTGCGGTCACGTCGTTCGCCAATGACTGCTTCTATTGAACGACCAGCCATGCACTGCTGCTCGGTCTGAGTTGCACTGACGATGCCTCATTCGATCCGGCAGCGTTGGCCGACGGAGCCGGCGTCCGCTACGGACGCGAGATCGGCGACCTCGTACGCGCTGCCGTTGCGGGCGACCAGCAGGCGGTGGCGTCGCAGCGATCCCGGGTCGAAACGATGCTCGGCCGAGCCGCCATGGTCGACACGCTGGCCGTGTTCGCGAATTTCTCGATGATGACTCGGATCGCGGACGCGACGGGCACGCCGCTCGACCCCGGCAGCGTCGACATCTCGGCAGGCCTGCGCGCTGGACTCGGGCTCGACAGCCTCACGTCGACACGCTTCCAAGAGCCAGGGCCGGCCGTGTCCGGGCGGTAGCCTCGACTGACAATGGTCGATGTCGCAACGCCCGTGTACCAAGGGCCCTTCGATCTGCTGTTGCAGCTGATCCTCAAAGAGCAGGTCGACATCTACGAGGTGAACCTCGCCCGGATCGTCGACGCCTATCTGCTCGAGATCGAGAAGATGCAACGCGACAAGACCCTCGACCTCGATGTCATCACCGGCTTCCTCCTGATCGCCGCAACGCTGGTCGAGTTGAAGGCCCGTCGCCTCCTGCCGAACCAGGCCGACATGGAGCTTGACGAGGAACTGGCGCTCTGGGAGGAGCGTGACCTGTTGCTCGCCAGACTGCTCGAGGCCAAGACGTTCAAGGACGTCGCTGCCATCTTCTCCCAGCTCGCCGATGACGCCGACCTGTCGTTTCCCCGGGCGGTCGGCGCGGACGAGCGGTTCGTCGATGTGATGCCGGACCTCCTCGAGGGCACGAGCGTGCGCAGCCTGCAGCGCGCTGCGATCCGGGCTCTGACCCCGCGTCCCGTTCCTGTCGTCGACCTCTTCCACGTCAACCCGATCAAGATCACCGTCGCCGACGCAGTCGCCGAACTGCTCGATGAGCTCCCGCGGGTCGGTCGAATCTCCTTCCGTCGGCTCACCGCCGACCTCGCCGACCGCATCGAGGTGATCGTGCGCTTCCTCGCTGTGCTCGAACTCTTCAAACAGGGCGTCGTGGAGATCGAACAACCGGAGCGTTTTGGCGACATCGAGGTGCACTGGGCGCCCGCCGAGGGTGTCGACACCGACACCATCCTGATCGACGCCTACGACGGCTGAGGACCATGACCGACGAGATCATCGACGATGGCGAACGCGCAGCGCGCGTCGCCGAGTACCAGCGGGCGATCGAAGCCATCGTGCTCGTCTCGCATGATCCGGTGCCGCACGAACTGCTCGCGCAACTGCTCGAACAGCCGACGGCCCTGATCGAGCAGTGGTGCGGCGAACTGGCCGAGCGATACCGCCTCGCCCGCAACGGCTTCGAACTCGTCCGGGTCGCTGGCGGTGTCCGGTACCAGACGGCCTCCGATCTGACGCCGTACGTCGAGCGCTTCCTACTCCACGACCAGCGCGCACGCCTGTCCGGTGCCGCGCTCGAGACGCTGGCGATCGTCGCCTACAAGCAGCCGATCTCCCGTGCCCAGGTCGCCGCCATCCGCGGCGTCGACCCCGACGGCGTGCTGCGCACGCTCCAGGCCCGCGGCTACATCGACGAGGTCGCCCGCGACGACGGCCCCGGCCAAGCGATCCTGTTCGGCACGACCTCGATGTTCCTGGAGAAGCTCGGACTCGAATCTGTCGACGACCTTCCTGCGATCGCTGAATTCATCCCCGGCCCTGACGTCGTCGAGGCGCTCGAGCACGGCCTACGTGTCACCCCCGAGATCGACGTGACGACGAGCAGTACACCGGATCCCGACAGCGATGCCTGATCGAGTGCCGGAGCGCCCCCTGTGGGAGCAGATGGCCGAACGCAGCGCGGAGCTCCCGCAGGGTGAACGGCTGCAGAAGGTGCTGGCTGCCGTCGGATTCGGCAGCCGACGCACCTGCGAGGACCTGATCTCGGCCGGTCGCGTCACGGTGAACGGCGAGGTTGCGATTCTCGGTCGTCGCGTCCAGGCAGCGACCGACCTGGTCGAGGTCGACGGTGCCCCGATCGGCGTCAAGCCGGGCCTCGTCTACTACCTGCTGAACAAGCCAGCCGGAGTCGTCACGACGAGTGCCGATACGCACGGTCGACGCACCGTGATGGACATCGTCCCGAGCGAACCGAGGGTGTTCGCTGTTGGGCGTCTCGATCTCGAGACGGAGGGACTGTTGTTGATCACCAACGACGGCGAACTCGCCAATCGAATCGCGCACCCGAGCCACGGTGTCGACAAGGAGTACCTGGCCGACGTCGACGGCGGCGAAGTGTCGGCGGGCAAGATCCGTCAACTCCGGGAAGGTGTTCAACTCGACGACGGGATCACCGCCCCTGCCAAGGTCTCCCAACCCGACCCCGGAGTGCTCCGCATTGTGATCCACGAGGGCAAGAACCGCCAGGTTCGCCGGATGTGCGACGCGATCGGACACCCGGTACGCCGTCTCGTCCGCACCCGCATCGGACCGATCAGCGATCGATCGCTGCAACCGGGTGAATGGCGCGAATGGACGAGCGACGAACGCAACGCCATGGTGGCAGTGGTCGCCACTACGATCGCCCGCCGTGACTGAGCCGCGCCACGCCAACGTCATCGGGCTCGGCCTGATCGGCGGATCGATCGCCGCCGCGCTGCGCGCCCGGGGCTGGGTGGTTGCCGGCGTCGACGACCGAGAGCAGACCGCAGCTGCTGCCCTCGACCGTGGCGTGATCGACGCGATGGTGCTCGACCCCGAGGCGGAGATCACGTTCGTCGCTGTCCCGGTCCTCCAGGGCGTGGCAACGGTGCAGCGGGCGCTCGCCGGAACCAACGGCATCGTCACCGACACCGGCAGCGTCAAGGGCCCGATCTGCGCGGCGATCACCGACCCGCGGTTCGTCGGTGGACATCCGATGGCCGGCAGCGAGCGCGATGGCCTGGACGGCGCAGATCCGAACCTGTTCGAAAGTGCCATTTGGGTGCTCACACCCGACGACGATGCCGACGATCTGGTCTTCTCGCAGCTCACGTCGACCATTTCGGGGCTCGGTGCCGAGGTGGTCGCCATCGCACCGGGTCGCCACGACGATGTCGTCGCGGTGGTCAGCCACGTGCCGCACCTCACCGCAGCGTCCCTCATGACGCTCGCCGACGACCGATCGATCGAGCATGCCGCCCTGCTGCGGCTCGCCGCCGGCGGCTTCCGTGACATGACCCGAGTGGCGAGCGGGCCGCCCGACATCTGGCTTGACATCTGCGACGAGAACCGAGTCGCAATCGTCAGCGCCCTCAGCCACCTCATCGACGAACTCGGCGACGTCCGTGATTCGATCGACGCCGGCCGCCGTGACGATTTGCGCGATCGGCTCGGTCGCGCCCGGGAGGCACGAGCAAACCTGCCGAGCCGGGTCGTCCACCCCGAGAGCCTCGCCGAGGTACGGATCCCGATTTCCGACCGGGCCGGCGCAGCCGCCGAAGTGTTCGTTCTCGCCGCCGACCTCAGTGTCAACATCGCCAACTTCGAGGTGGTGCACGTCGCCGAACGCAACCAGGGCGTCGCCGTCGTCCTCGTGGATCAGGCCCACGCCGAAGTATTCCGCGGTGGGCTGATCGCCCGCGGCTTCCGACCGTCCGTGCAAGCACTCACATGACCGACGTCTGCACCGTCCGGTTGGCCGAAGGGCCGGTGATCGCGGAGGTCGCCGTTCCCCCGTCGAAGAGCATCGCGAATCGCGCCCTGGTCTGCGCGGCGTTGGCCAGTGGCGAATCGGAGATCGTGGGACTCGCCCCCGGAGACGACACCAACGCGATGGTCGCTTGCCTCCACGCGCTCGGCGTGCCCGTCGGGATCTCGACCGACGGCGGCGTCTCAGTGGGCGTGGTCGTCGGCACCGGTGGAGCGCTGCCTGTCGGTCCGATCACGCTCGACACCAGACTCGCCGGCACGACGTCCCGTTTCGTCACGGCGCTCGCGTCGCTCGGACCCGGCCCGTACCTGATCGACGGCGCGCCACCGCTCCGCAACCGCCCGATGGGCCCGCTGCACGACTCGCTGCACGCACTCGGCGCCCGTCTCGAACCCGGGGAGGAGTGGGGCCACCTGCCGGTGACGGTGTCGGGGCCTGTTGGAGGTGCCGACGCGATCGTCATGCCGGGAGACGTTTCCAGCCAATACGTCACCGCGTTGATGTTGATTGCCCCGCTCATCCGGGATGGGCTCTCCCTGGGGCTGTCGACCGATCTCGTGAGCCGGCCCTACGTCGAGATCACCAAAGCCGTCATGGAGTCGTTCGGGGCTACGGACGTCCACATCGCACACCGCCACGTGACCGTCGCCGAGAGTGGCTATCAGTCCACCCGTTACGAGGTCGAGCCCGATGCCTCGTCGGCGAGCTATCCACTCGCTGCGGCCGCGATCGTCGGCGGCGCAGTCAGTGTCAAGGGGCTCGGCCGCGATTCTTTGCAGGGAGACGCTGCGTTCTGCACGGTGCTCGAACAGATGGGATGCATCGTGACGGTCGGGCCGACCGACACCGTCGTGATGCGACGCAGGGACACACCACTCCGCGGCATCGACATCGACATGGCGCACATCTCCGACCTCGTGCCGACGCTCGCCGTCGTCGCAACACAGGCGACCACGCTGACCCGGATCACGGGGGTTGGTTTCATCCGCGAGAAGGAGAGTGACCGGCTGGGTGACCTCGCGGTCGAGCTCACGAAGCTCGGTGCCGACATCACCGTCGACGACGACGGCTTGACGATCGCTCCAACCGATCTGTTGCACGGTGCACGCCTCGCCACGCATCACGATCATCGTCTGGCCATGTCGTTCGGGCTCCTCGGCCTCGTCGTCGACGGCATCGAGATCGTCGATCCGGACGTCGTCAGCAAGAGCTGGCCCGGCTACTGGGATGCGCTCGATGCGATCCCAGCGAGACGGGCATGACCACGACCATCGCCGCGTTCGACGTCGACGGGACCGTGACCGACCGAGACTGTGTGGTCCCGTTCATGCGGAGCGTGACCGGCGCACGTCGAATCATTCCCCGGCTCGCGGCTCGGCCGGGCCGTCTCGTCACGGTCCTTGCCCGCCGCGATCGAGATGAACTCAAGGCGCTCGCGGCGGCCGCGGCGTTCCGAGATCGACCATACGATGACCTCGCGAGCCGTGGTGTCGACTTCGCCCGCACCGTTCATGATCGCTGGTTGCGGACTGACACGGTGGAGGCGCTGCAGTTCCATCGGGCGGCGGGGGATCGGGTGGTCCTGGTGTCGGCGTCGTTCGAGGTGTATCTCCGTCCGCTCGGCGAGATGCTCGGTGTCGACGACGTACTCGCAACGAGGCTCCAGCTGGCAGACGGCGTGGCAACTGGGGCGCTCGACGGGCCGAACTGTCGTGGGCCCGAAAAGGTGCGGCGGTTGCACGAGTGGATCGACGGTCAGTGCGGCGCCCGGAACAACGTGCGCGTCGTGGCCTACGGCGACTCGGCGGGCGACCGCGAGCTGCTGGCCGACGCCGATGAGGCGCACTGGATGACCTCCGACGGACGTGGCGCATGATCACCGCGATGCTGCGTGCGATGCGCCCAAAGCAGTGGTTGAAGAACATCCTCGTCTTCGCCGCCCCCGGAGCCGCCGGAGTGCTCGACACGCCCAGCGAGTTCTGGACGACAGTGATTGCGTTCGTCGCGTTCTGTCTGGCTGCGAGCGGGATTTACGTGTGGAACGACCTGAGCGACCTGGACGCCGACCGAGCGCATCCCACGAAGCGGAACCGCCCCTTTGCGGCCGGGCTGATACCGCTGGGCGTGGCCCGCACGATGGGAGTCGTGCTGCCACTGGCTGCGTTGTTGGTGGCGGGCGCGACGGGACGTTGGCAGACGGTGGCGGTTGTGGCCGTCTACATCGTGCTCACGCTCAGCTATACGTTCTGGCTGAAGGAGGTCGCGATCATCGATCTGCTGGCCGTCGCTTCGGGCTTCGTTCTGCGTGCGGCAGGCGGAGCCGTCGCTGTCGATGTCCCGATGTCGCGGTGGTTCGTTCTCTGCGTGACGTTCGGGTCGCTCTTCATCGTGGTCGGCAAGCGCTACGCCGAGCTCCAGGAGGTCGGTGTCGGCTCGGGAACGCGAGCGACGCTCGACACCTACACACCGGGTTTCCTGAGAATGCTGCTGTCGGTCAGCGTCGGTGGCGCACTGATCAGCTATTGCGTGTGGGCGTTCGAGACTGCCGAGGGCAAGGACTTCCCGTTCTACGAGCTCTCGATCGTGCCGATGATCGCCGCGTTGTTCCGATACCTGCTGGTACTCGAACGCGGTGAAGGGTCGGCACCGGAGGAAGTATTCGCGAGCGACCGGGTGCTGCAGCTCGCCGGCCTCGTCTGGGTGATCATCTACGGAGTAGCGGTGTACACAGCATGAACCAGCAAGAACCGGATCTCGGAGCAACGATGAGCCTCGTCGCCGATGTCGAAGGATGGATGACCCCGGGGCAGGGCGCCACGTTGTTCGACTCCGCCGTGAACTGCCCGCGCAATGGTCTGATCATCGAGATCGGCAGCTTCCGAGGGCGCTCGACGATCGTCTTGGCGACTGCCGCCGACCGATCGGTCCAGGTTGTCGCCATCGACCCGCACGCCGGCAACGACCGTGGTCCGCAGGAGATCGACGGATTCGAGGACGAAGCCGCCGACGATCACAGCGTCTTCATGGCCAACCTGGCGGCAGCCGGTGTCGCCGACCGAGTTCGTCACGTTCGGGAGTTCTCCGATGCGGCACTCGACGTCGTCGATGGAGAGATCGACGTGCTGTACATCGACGGCGCGCACCGGTACGGCCCGGCCCTCGCCGACATCCGCGCCTGGGGCGCACGTGTCGGTGACGGTGGCACGATGCTGATCCACGATTCGTTCTCCTCGATCGGCGTGACCCTGGCCATCGTGCGCTCGCTCGTCTTCGGTGGGCGGTTCCGCTATGTCGGCCGGGCCCGCTCGATGACGATCTACCGCGCTGACCTCCCGGCGAATGCACCGGCACGACTCCGCAACGCCGGTCGTCAGCTCGCCCAACTGCCGTGGTTCGTCAAGAACGTCGCGCTGAAGGTGCTGATCTCGCTCAAGTTGGTCAAAGGCGAGTGGCCCTACTGACGGCCCTCTGCGGCAGTAGCCTCGACAGCTCGTGGAGACCGAACAGCGCGCACTGACCGGCTGGGGCCGGACCGCCCCGACCGTTGCGACCGTCGTGCGCGCCACTGCCGACGAATTGGGCTCCGACGCCGGGCTGTCCGCGACAGTCGGTGCACGAGGAGCGATCGCCCGTGGGCTCGGCCGCTCGTACGGCGACCCGGCGCAGAACGGCGGGGGAGCGGTCATCGAACTCGTTCCCGGCACGGATCCGATCCGCATCGATTCGGTCACCGGGCTGGCCCACGTCGATGCCGGGGTGAGCCTCGACGTGTTGCTCCGTGAGATGGTCCCGCAGGGATGGTTCGTCCCCGTGACACCCGGGACACGGTTCGTCACTGTCGGCGGTGCCGTCGCGAGCGACATCCACGGGAAGAACCACCACGCCGACGGGTCGTTCGGCGCCCACTGCACCCAGCTCGGCATGTTGATGGCCGACGGCTCGCACCGATCGATCACGCCCCGGAGCGACCCCGATCTGTGGTGGGCGACGATCGGTGGAATGGGCCTCACCGGGCTGATCACCGATGTGTCGTTCCGAATGATTCCAATCGAGTCCCGCCACTGCGTCGTCGACACCGAGCGGGTGCCCAACCTCGACGCATTGATCGAGAAGATGGAGGCGAGTGATCACCTCTACCGATACTCGGTCGCATGGATTGACCTCGTTGCGACCGGCAAGCATCTCGGCAGGTCGGTGCTGTCGATGGGCAACCACGCCACGCTCGACGACCTACGCGAGCTCAACCCCAAGGCCGTTGCCAGCCCGCTCGACTTTGATCCCGCGGTGTTCCCCGACGTTCCGAGTGGCGTTCCAAACGTCTTGAACCGGCTCGCGGTGCGAGCATTCAACGAGCTCTGGTACCGCAAGACCCCGCAACGCCATCATGGCACCGAGTCGCTCACCGGCTTCTTCCATCCGCTCGACATGGTCGGTCAGTGGACTCGGCTGTACGGCAGTCGCGGGTTTCTCCAGTACCAGTTCGTCGTGCCGTTCGACGCCGTCGACACGATGCGCACGATCGTCGCCAAGATCGCCGACGCGGGCCACGCCAGCTTCCTCGCGGTGCTCAAGCGATTCGGCGCCGAATCCGGCGGTCTCCTCAGCTTTCCAAAGCCCGGATGGACACTCACGCTCGACCTTCCCGCCGGCGTCGCAGGCCTCGGACAGCTGCTGACCGAGCTCGACGAGCTCGTGCTCGGTGTCGGCGGCCGCCACTACCTGGCAAAAGACGCCTTCGCGACGCCAGAAGTGATGCGCCGCGGCTATCCGCAGCTCGACGCGTGGCGGGAGATCCGTGACCGCGTGGATCCAGGTGGCGTCTGGGCGAGCGACCAGGCGCGGCGCCTCGAGCTGATCTGACCTGCGACCCGAAACCGATTTCCACCGAACGGAACCCTCATGATGAACGCCTTCGACCAGCCCCAGACCATCCTCGTGCTCGGCGGGCGCAGCGACATCGCGCACGCGATCGTGCGCTCACTCGCTTCGTCGGCGCTGAAGACGGTTGTGCTGGCCCATCGTGGTGGCGGTCCGGTCGAGGTAGATGGTCTCGCCGACTCGGTCGCGGTCCACTGTGTCGCCTTCGACGCCGCCAACCATGCGGCACACGAGGCGTTCGTCGCCGGAGTCGTCGCCGACCACGGTGACCTCGACATCGTGATCCAGGCCTTCGGTCAGCTGGGCGGGCCGGAGGTCAACACCGATCCGACCGCCGCCGGCGACCTCGTCGACGTCAATGTCACCGGCGCCGTCAGCTCGGGTCTGGCCGTTGCAGGCCAGCTCCGGGCCCAGGGGCACGGCGTGTTGGTCGTGCTGTCGAGCGTGGCCGGCGTCCGCACCCGTCCGTCGAACTTCGTGTACGGCGCAACGAAGGCCGGACAGGACGCATTTGCCACCGGGCTCGGGCATGCACTCGCCGGATCGGGTGCACGGGTGATGACGGTGCGGCCCGGCTTCGTTCGCTCGGCGATGACCGAGGGTTTGGACGAGGCCCCGTTCGCTTGCGACCCATCAGATGTGGCCGAGGCCGTCGCTGCCGGGCTGCGTGGCCGCAAGTCGGTCGTCTGGGCACCGGGTGTGTTGCGCTACGTGTTCGCGGTCCTGCGGATCGTCCCCGGATTCGTCTGGCGCAAGCTCGACCGCTGACGCTCATCGGTCCCTTCCCCCCGTGCGCTGCTGACTCGGCCGGGGCCGTCCGATCTTGACCACCTGAACGCCGTCCTCGTGATGTCAACGTCGGTACGGTCTAGGTCGAGTACTTCGGACGGATGGCCAGGACGGGACAGGGGGCGCGCCGCACGAAACCTGATGCGGTACTCCCCAGAACGAATCGCGAGGTACCCGAGCGCCCGTGCGTGCTCGTCACGATCAACGACGCCCCGACTGACCCCGCATACTCAGCAACCGCAGTTTCGACGTCGCGATCAAACAGCACCTCGGCCTGTGCCGACCGCCCCGACAGCGTGCTGAAGCGTTCCGCGAGTGACGCCGCGTACGCCAACTCGTCACCGTCGGTCGACTGCTCGTCGCCGGGTGGGATGACTTGCACCACTCGGGCCGTCACGGCGAGTTCGAGGCTCCACGCTGCCGCAATCGGAATCGCAGCTTCAGAGGTGTCCGAACCGTCGACGGTCACGATGATCGGACCCGTGAGGTCGGGGACTCCCGCCCGAGCGCCGACGATCACAATCGGCCCGTCGACGCACCGGAGCAGGTCTTCGGCAACGCTGCCGAGCAGCGCCGCCGATCGGCCGTGTCCACGCGACGCCATCACCACCGTTGGCGAGGGCCGATTCGCGACCACAGCGCACATCGCCTCGGCAACGCTGCCGGTGGCGAGCTCGACCGTGCTCGTGACCTCGACGTCCACGATCGCCCGGTCGCGGAGACCCGCGACGAGCCGTTGCTCCGCCTGCGGCATCTCGTCCTGATCGAACACGACTTCGACGACCTCGAGCCGCCCCGAACAGTGCCGGGCGATCTCGAGTGCCACGTCGACAACGCGCCACGATTCTGCTGAGCCGTCCACTGGGACAATGAGGTGTTGCATCGAAAGCCAGCTCCTTCCCGCGCCGACGTCGGCGTGACGAGGACGATCCCTCATCGTAGGAGATACCACACCACGCCGAGCGGGTCCGAGGACTTCTGCTGACCCCTCAACGAGATCCCACGGCCCAAACAGTGTGGCTCGTCAGTTCGCGAGTTCTTCCGGCACCGGGACGACCGGGTACAACCCGTCGATGTCGGCACCGCTGATGCCACCGCCACCTTCACACCGCTCGAACAGCATCAGCAGGTTCGATTCGTACTGGCCGACGAGACAGAAATTGTCGGCGACCGCCTGGTTGTGCTCCTGTGACTGTCGCTTGACCGAGGTGTTCGGCTCGAGCCATCCCGACCAGAAGTTGGTGAGGACCACGAAGTCGGCCTGCTCGATGTCCTCGGCCAGTCCGGATCCTTCTGCGTCGGCGAGGCCGGGGTCCATCTCGACGAAGTAGGTCGCCGGGTCGAGATCGTCGAAGAGGAAGTAGATCGACACGTCGCTGTAAACGGTCCGGCTGAGGTCGGCCGTCCCGACGACCAGCCGGTCGCCGGGTTCGCTGCGCTCCTCGAGGTCCGGGATCATCTCGATCAGTGCGTTCGCAACCTCGGGGTTGCCGAACCAGAACTTGCGGTCCTCTCGCTCGACGAGGAACGGCAGCGGGAGGTCGCCCATCGAGACGCGGGTGTGCATGAGGTAGTAGCGGTAGGTGTAGAACGGACTGACCACCAGCATCAGGACGAGCACGGCTGCTGCACCGCCGAACCCAGAGAGTCGGACAACCGGCACAGCCCGCCCCGATTTCCGCAGGAAGCGGCTCACGGCGTGGGTGATGAGCGCTGCGAGGAGCGGCCACGACACCATGGCTACCCAGGCGAGGTGCGTCGAATCGGGCCGCTGGAGGGCTTGGGGCAGGATCCCGAGGCCGAACACACCAGCGATGAACAGCGTGTCGATCTGCGGGGTGGACCCGTCACGGCGACGGAACCACCAAGCGCCCGTCGGGACAGCAACCGCAATGATGATCACCGCGAAGAACCAGAAGAACAACTGGTGGTTCGCCGCGAGAGCAGGGACCGGCCAATACGGCGGAAACGCCTCGGCGACCGCCTGGAGCGCGCCGTCGATCTCACCGAACGACGGCGGACTCGGCAACTCCCGACCGGGCCGCAAACGCACCACCGGATCGATCACGATTCCCTCGACGACCGGCCCGGGCCCGGCGATGACGAGGTGGACCCACATCGGGATCAGACCGACAAACGCGCCGATCAGGACCGGACGGAGTGCGACGCGGCGGTGGGCCCAGCCGGCGGCGAGGACCGTCAGCGACACCGCGATCACGATGTCCGGGCGGAAGGACAGGGCGAACCCTCCGAGCAGTCCGGCGACGGCCCACGCCCACGTTGCTCCGGTGTTGCGGCCCCGGATGGCGAACACCGCCGACCACAGTGCGAGCGCCACCGCACCATGCCAGGCGAGCGCCGCGAGCCCGATCGGCGTCATCGTCAACAACGCGGCGACGACGCCGGCTCCGACCGCCGCTGTCCGGCCCCACGGACGCGTCAGCGTGTACAGCGCGAACACGATCCCGAGGTTCTGGACCAGAGCGAAAGCCCGCTCGACCTCGAGCGTGTAGCCGAATACCCAATACCAGCCGGCGAGGACGTGGAGCGCTCCAGGCCCGTAGAGATGAAGGAAATCGACGTTCGGGACCCGCCCCTGCTGCACGAGGCGCGGGAACACGAGCATGAACCCTTCCTCCATCGACGAACCGGGGGCTCGGAGCAGGCCGCGCACCGGGAGAAGACAGAAGGCGAGGAGTGCGCCAACGGCCACCGCGCCGCGTGCGGTCCACTGCAGCCGGCCACCCAGGACGAAGGGTTCGACGGGGACGGGGATCTCGGGCTGGTCGGACAAGCGCACGCATGGTATCCACCGACAGGGTCGGCGACGGCGTATCGTCGGACCCGATGTCGGCCGCCCCCCACGACGCCGCGCTCGATCGACTCCAGCGCGACGCCGACGATCTGGTCGCCCACGGGGTTCGACGCGTGCACGTGCTCGCCTGGCGCGATCTCGATGATCCTGATGCGGGTGGCTCCGAGGTCCACGCCGACGAGTGTGAACGCCGGTGGGCCGAGGCGGGCCTCGAGATCGTCCATCGCACGTCGGCGGCCGCCGGGCAGCCTGCAACGGCGGATCGCAACGGATACCGAGTCGTGCGGCGGGGGAGCCGCTACTCCGTGTTTCCGAGGACGATCGCATCCGAACTGATGGGACGGATGGGCCGGTACGACGCGTTGATCGAGGTGATGAACGGTGTGCCGTTCTTCTCGCCCGTGTGGTGCCGGCGGCCCCGGATCCTGTTTCTCCACCACGTCCACGGTCCGATGTGGGACCAGATCCTTCCCGGCCCACTGGCTGCATTCGGTCGAGCGCTGGAAGCTCGCATCGCCCCGCCGGTGTACCGCCGGGGTTGGACTGCGACGCCGTCGGAGGCGACTCGAGAAGAACTGCTCGAACTCGGATTCCATCCCGACCGGGTTGTCGCGATCCCGAACGGCACCGACCCGCGATTCTCGCCCGGCGGGGAGAAGACCGCACACCCTTCGATCGTGGCTGTCGCGCGACTCGCACCCGTGAAACGGTTCGGGCTGCTGCTTGACGCAGTGTCGGCCGCACGTGACGAGGTGCCCGATCTGACGCTCACGATCGTCGGCGACGGCCCCGAGCGTGCGGCGCTCGCCGAGCAGGCGGCGCGATTGGGCGGCGGCGCCTGGGTCGAGTTCGCTGGACGGATCGACCACGAAGAACTCGTCGGCGTGTATCGGCGCTCCTGGATCGTGGCCAGCGCGTCGCTCGCTGAGGGGTGGGGGTTGAGCCTGACCGAGGCCGGGGGTTGCGGAACCCCGGCGGTCGCCACCGACATCCGTGGCCATCGCAGCTCGGTCGTCGACGGCGAAACCGGGCTGCTCGCGGCTCCCGACGATTTGGGGGACGCGATCGTCCGGGCGCTCACCGATCACGGACTCCGGGCGCGGCTGGGGGACGCAGCGGAGCGACGCGTCCGCTCGATGACCTGGGACGCGACAGCGGCCGGGGTGTTGTCGGTGCTGCATCGCGCCGCCGTCGGCCCCGATGGCGACGGCTAGGCTCCGGACCCGCATGCGTAGCGTGGTCGTGCTTCCGACGTACAACGAAGCAGAGAACATCGAACGGTTCCTCCGTGCGGTCCGCAAGGCGGCCCCCGACACGGACGTCCTGGTCGTCGACGACGACAGCCCCGACGGAACTGGAGCGATCGCCGAAGAGATCGACGCCGAACTCGGCCGGATCACGCTGCTGTCACGTCCTGGCAAGCGCGGCCTCGGAAGCGCCTACCGTGACGGCTTCGCCCACGTGCTCGACTCGGACTACGACGTCGTCGTGACGATGGATGCCGACCTGTCACACGACCCGGAGCGGATCCCAGAGTTCCTCGAAAAGGTGGCCGACGGTGCCGACCTCGTCATCGGTTCACGCTACGTCACCGGAGGTGGCACGACCGACTGGCCGGTTCGCCGCCAGCTGCTCTCGAAATGGGGTAACGCGTACACCCGCACCATTCTCGGCGTGTCGCCGCGCGACTGCACCGGCGGCTATCGGGCATATCGGGCAACGTCGTTGCAGGCGATCGACCCCACCTCGACTGCCGCCGAGGGATACGCCTTCATGACCGAGCTCGTCCGCCGGCTGTCGGCCAACGATGC
>Ga0316197_10001166_pt1 | contig 18862 bp, 18 predicted proteins | sample OudBiesiAoxic_MG_FD_204939 | JGI IMG/M metagenome (GOLD analysis project Ga0316197, IMG submission 204939) | Coastal sediment microbial communities from Oude Bieten Haven, Netherlands - site A oxic | ecosystem: Environmental > Aquatic > Marine > Coastal > Sediment | place: Netherlands... | reverse complement strand
GAAAAGAATGCCCGCAAATAAACCGACCGGGTTTGGGGAGTAGACCCAAAAAGGTTTTCACGTGGGTGTCCGGCGGTGGGGGGCTGCCGCCGGAAGTATGCAGCAGGGCCGGCACACGGGGGCGTGCCGGCCCAATTTTTTACACGCTCATGCAGACGTATTTCATCTCGAGGTAATCCTCGATCCCGTGGTGCGATCCTTCGCGGCCCAGGCCGGACTGCTTGACGCCACCAAAGGGGGCAACCTCGGTTGAGATAATGCCGGTGTTGACGCCAACGATCCCGTATTCCAGTGCTTCTGCCACCTTGTACACGCGGCTCAGATCCTTGGCGTAGAAGTAGGAGGCAAGGCCAAAGATTGTGTCGTTGGCCATGGCGATGACGTCGTCCTCGTTCTCGAACTTGAAGAGCGGGGCCAAGGGGCCAAAGGTTTCTTCTTTGGACACGGCCATGTCCTGAGTGACGCCCGTCATGATTGTCGGCGCAAGGAAGTTTCCGCCCATCTTTTCTTCGGCTGAGCCCAGGATGATCTCGGCGCCTTTGGAGGTGGCGTCTTCGATGTGTTCCTTAACCTTTTCAGAGGCATCGGAGTTGATCAGCGGCCCCAGTTCAACACCCTCTTCAAAGCCGTCGCCGACTTTCATCTTGGATACGCGGTCCTTCAGCTTCTGTGCGAAGGCGTCATAGACACCAGCCTGCACGTAGATGCGGTTTGCGCAGACGCAGGTCTGACCGTTGTTGCGGAATTTGCACAGGATCGCACCCTCGACCGCCGCGTCCAGATCGGCATCGTCGAATACGATGAACGGCGCGTTACCGCCCAGTTCCATGGAGCATTTCATCACCTGATCGGCGGCCTGTTTCAGCAGGATGCGACCGACTTCGGTTGATCCGGTGAAGGTCAGCTTGCGCACGGCGGGGTTTTCGCAGAATTCCTTGCCCACGGCAGAGGAGGACGAGGAGGGCAGCACGTTGAAGACGCCAGCGGGGATGCCCGCGCGTTCGGCCAGAACACCCATCACGATCGCGGACAGCGGTGTTTCGGCAGCGGGGCGTGCCACGAAGGAGCAGCCAGCGGCCAGCGCTGGCGCTGCCTTGCGGGTGATCATCGCGTTTGGGAAATTCCACGGCGTAATAGATGCCGCGACGCCGATGGGCTGCTTGAGCACCATGATGCGTTTGTCGCGCTGGTGGCCCGGGATCATCTCACCGTAAATACGCTTGGCCTCTTCACCGAAGAATTCGATAAAGCCCGCGCCATAGGCGATCTCGCCCTTGGCCTCGGCCAGCGGCTTGCCCTGTTCGGCGGTCAGGATCGCGCCAAGGTCGTCCTGGTTCTCCATCATCAGGTCGAACCACTTGCGCAGCACGCCCGCACGCTCTTTGCCGGTCCACTTGGCCCATTCTTTCTGAGCTTTCTCGGCATGGCGAATGGCATCCGCCACCTGTGCACGACTCAGGTTGGCCACCTTCGCCACGACATCGCCCCGAGCGGGGTTCAGCACGTCAAAAGTCCCATCATCGCCGTCGACCCATGCGCCGTTGATATAGGCGCGGGTTTCAAGCAGGCTGGGGTCTTTTAGAATGGATTTCAGATCAGTTGATTTGGACATGATGTGCCCCTTTCGCTTTTCATTTACGCTGTCCAAACCAAGTATAGAGGGGATTGTCCAGTTCCCTTGTATCTTGTCCGAAACTGATCGTGAGAATCTATGCGCCTGACAACCCGCCATATGAGTTATCGTCAGCCATGACGTCGAATGCTCCTTCAGAGCGTGCGATGGCGCGGAACATCCGGCTCTATCCGTGGTTCAAGTTCGCGCAATCATTGCTATTCTGGCAGGCCGTCTGGTTCTTGTATTTCCAGCAGACACTCTCTCCTGCGGCGGCCATCGCCATGTACGCGGTCTATGACGTTTCTGTCACCGTGCTTGAGGTGCCTTTGGGCCTATTGTCGGACAAGATCGGGCGCAAGCGGACCTTGATTGCGGCGGGGCTGTCGGGCGCTGCCGGATCGATGCTTATTGCGCTGGGCGATTCGTTCCTCATTTTCGCGCTGGGCCAGGCTGTTATCGGTGCCGGGGCGGCGTTTGCCTCCGGCACGGACAGCGCGACCCTCTATGAATCATTGGCTGCCGCAGGGCGCGAAGACGAGGTCGAGGCCGAAGAAACGCGTGCGCTGCAACATTCGCTCTGGGGTTTCGCGATATCCGCCGCAGTTGGAGGGGCGGTCGCGCTTTGGTCATTTGAGGCGACATTCTGGGCGGCTGCGGTTGCGATGCTTGTGTCCGCCATGATTGCAATGTCACTGACAGAGCCGCCTCACCGAATGGAGTCTGACACCCCGACCGAGACACGCGCTGCGTTACGCGCAGCACTCAGTCAGCCGGTTCTGCGCTGGATATTTGTGCTTGCGGTTGCGATGTACGGCTTCAGCCATCTGCCCTTTGTGTTTGGTCAACCCTTTATTGCCGCTGCACTGTCCGAAGTTGGATTGAGCGCCGAGGCCACTCTGGTCAGCGGAGGTGTGTCTGCGGTGATGATGGGTTTGTCGGTTGTGGCATCGCTGTTTGCCCTCCGCCTGAGGGGCCGCATCGGCCTCACGCGGATGCTGCTACTGGCATTCGGGATGCAGATCGGACTGATCCTGGTGCTGACGATAACGCAAAGCTGGCTTGCGATTGCGGTTCTGTTCCTTCGCATTGTGCCGGATGCCCTGTCACAGCCCTTCAAAATGGGGCGGATCCAGCCGCTCTTGCGTGATGAAGTGCGCGCAACCTATGTGTCGATGCAGAGTCTGGCAGGCAAACTGGCATTCTCGATCTCCTTGTTGATAGCGGCCGGATCAGCTTCGGACGTGGCAGAGATGCCGCATGCAGATATTCAGATGATCCTTGGCTGGTACGTCGCAGCGGGGCTCGTAATTTGGACCGGTCTAGCGCTGACTGCGCGACGTGCGGGTGTCGATGTAAAATCTCAACCGGCTGTATCAGGCGCGGGGTCTTAGCCCTTTCCAAGCTCGCGAGGTTTTGCCAAACTCAGGCTTGTGGGGATGTAAAGGATAGTAACATTCCCTATATTGAGATTAACATATTGAAGAACAGGGGAACGCCGTGGCGAATTTGGATGCACAGGTGAGGGAATCTCAGGAACAGGTGGCAGAGGCGCAAAACAAGATCGCCGAACTGACCAGCCGGATTGAGACAGCACGCGCCAAGCTGAAGGCGGGCGACGATGTTGAGATCGATATCGAGAACGCCACGCTGGAAGATGTGCATGCCCATACGGAGGTAATGAACGCCAATATCGCCGAATTGATCATGGGGCTGGATGATGTGACCGCCGGGTTCAGCCGCGATTTTGACGAGATGCGCAACAAGACAGGTTGGGAAACCTTTGTCGGCATCTTTAGCGGGGCCAAGTCTGACAGCATGCGGCAGGAGCGGGTGCGCTCTGCTTCGATCGATGACAAATTGCAGGACCTGATATCAAAGTCAGACACGATCGTTTCGCTGCTTGAAGGGCAGTTGACCATGCTGGAAGAGCAGAAGGTAAAGGTCGAGGGAAACCTGACCGAAACGCTGGACGAGCGGGAGATGACTGTTTCCGAATTGGAAACAATCCGGTCTGACATTCAGGGGATGGACCCGGAGATTATCAAGCTGGAAAACGCGATTGCATCCGAAACAGACGCGGCCAAGCGCACCAAGCTTGAGACGGAGTTGGCTGCCGCCAACACCAAATACAACGCGCTGGTGCAGGAGGAGCAGGTCAAGCTGGCCAAGTCCCAGACGCTGGAGCGCTATATCGAGAAGGGCAAGACCTGGATCGATTCACTTCAGAACCAGGCGGCGACACAGATGGTTCTGATCAACAAGCTTCAAACTGACACCAAGCAGCGGGTTGTCCTCTATGATGCGCTGACTAAATCACTCAAGACCGCGCAGCAGCAGGACGTCGCACACCGGATTAACGAGATCGGGGTGAAGACGGACCAGGAGGCGCAGTCGGCCATGGCGGGGATCGGTGCCGCCACCAACACGCGCATGGCAGAGATGATGGAGAAACACGAGGATCACATGGTATTCGCGCGTGAAGTGCTGGAGGCGAAAGCCAAGGCGGACGAACGGTTCGCGCGCAGGTTCGCCAAGATCGTCGACAAACACGACAGCAATGCCTACGGAGCCTGAATGAAACTTCTCGAGACACGATATGCCCCTTTGATGACCGCCAGCTGGATGATTGGCGTGCCCCTTGTTCTGGCCTTTTTCGCCGGTGCCGGTGCCGGGACGGTTTTCGATCCGCTGGCGGCTTTTGCCGGGACGGTTTTTGCGATCTTCGGCGGCGCCAGCCTGATCCTTGGGGCGGCATTGCTGCTTTGGACGCTTTGGTCGGCGTGGCAGGCGGGGGAATTGACCGGTACAAAGGGAATGAATGGATAAGGGAGCCTCATCGCTCCCCTGCCGGGGGCTCTTCGCGATTTTTCAAAGTGTCGTATGACGGTCATTTTGAATGTCATAAGGACGTGCCTGATCTACTGCGCCCTCTTCGGTGCGCTGGTGGCCGGACTGATGCTGTTCGAGTTTGCAGCCGATTGGGTCGGCGTTCGGTTCGATATAGAACTGGCCCTTGTCTTCCTGGGGTTGGCCATACTTTGGCGACACCGAAAAGGGTACTGGTACAAGGGTTTGGATGATGGTTGATCTGACCCGTGACCACGTCGGCCTCTCCGATACCTATGCCTCGCGGCGGTACTTCCGCAAATTCGAAGGCATCATGCGACATATGCTGGACGTGGCGGGCGTGCTGCGGGCGGAGGGGCGGCTGAACGATCACGAGGTGGAAATCCTCACCCGCTATGCCGTCAAGCTGACGCATACCTTCCGGGCGCTTGGCTTCAAGTACCTGCTGGCCGGGCGCGAGACAGGGCGATTCTTCGGCTCGCTCACTATGGACAGCCGGGACAGCGGGTTTCCGGTGGCCGAAGAGATCATGACCATGGCGAACGACGCGCAGCAGGCGGCGGCGCATCTCGATGGGATGGTCAGTGTAGAGGCGCTGAAGGACCAGATGGTGCAGACCATTCTGGGGGAGCGTCAGATACCGACCAAGCTGCAATTCACCCTGTCACAGCGGCTTTATTATGAGGAGCTGGCGAAGGGCGATCTGTTCTGGGTGCAGAACGATCCGCAGTCGCAATGGCTGGGCAATCTTGCCGGGGGGCGGCGGCAGTTCCGGCTGCATTGGGCCACCTATGACAGCCAGGTGAACCTGCCGGTGATCTACCTGATGGAGCTGGAGGACAGTGGCCGCATCGGCCTGGCCAAGGACCAGCGGCGGTGGCCCGAAGTTCAGGCGCATCTGAGCGCACAGGCGCTGGGCGGCCTGAAGCTTTTGACGATTGCCAAGGGGTTCGACGAAGATTTCGACGATCTGCACCCCAAGCGGCTGCGGCGTTTTCATGTGGGGCCGATGTATAGTCACGCCTACACGCAGCAGGCCGGACCATTGCGCGATGTCCTGTCCGAAGCGAAGGCACCGGAAGGGCAGGACTGGGCACTGGTCTGGACCGAAGAGGAATTGATCAGCGACAGGGTGATCGAAGAAAAGGCCGGTTGGTTCTCAACCGTGGAGCGTCAGATCTTTGCACTTGATCCTTTCGCGGCAGCAAACGGTGAAGACTTGGGTGCCACCCGACAGGAGCGCAGCATCATTCTGCCGCAACGACCGTTTCAGGTGTTGGAAGAGAAAAAGCCGGCCGGATTTGCGTCGGTGCGGAAATTCGTGGTCAGCCAGACGGGCCGTGTGCTGCAATATTAGAGGTCTTGCCTTTGGCGGGAAAATTTTTGAGCCGGAAAGAGATAGGAGACATCACGCATGAGCCAGACTTCGGACGCGATGGAACTGCGTGAGGAAGATATCGCCAAACATGTCGCGATAGCGCAGGCACTGCTGGAAGGGTTTGATCACGCGCCCCGCATCGGGACGGCGCGGGATGAGGACGCACCTGCCGAGCGATCTTCGGGAATCGGGACGCGGCGGCGGTTTCGGTCCACGACGCCGGGATTGGTCACGCAGCGGAGGGTGCCGGTGGGTGCTGTACAGCTGATCGCACGGGTTGAGGCCTCGGACGGAGATGATGCGCTGATATCGCCGTTGCAGGCGACGGTGCTGCATGCCTTGCGGCGGGCCATCGCGATTGCCTTGGCGGTGGCAGAGAACGTGGCAGAAGTCTCTGGTCTGGCGGATTTGAAGCGCGCGAACCTGGAGGGAGCCTTGCCCGCGGCGCGAAAGACGGAGTTCAGCGAGTTGCTGGCAGCGGAGGCGCTGGTCACCCTCTACGTCTTCGGAAATGCGACGGCCTATCTGCTGTCCGCGCATCTGCCGGAGGCGGCGGTCGAAGTGGGCGATGCGGACGAGGTGCTGACGGACAACGGGCAGACGGCCTTGCACGGCGCGCTGTGGGAGCTGGATCAGGACATCGCCGCCCATGCGGGCGACGATGCGCGGTTGGTCGCGACGGTATCGGCCTTTGCCGAGGCCTTGATGGAGAAGGTGGCGCTTCGGGCGCAGACCATGCCGCGCTTGGAGGGGTTCAAGGCGTCAAGCTGGCGGGTGGAGGCGGATGACTTTGTGGTCAACGGTTTCTCTCCGGCCTCGAAGGCGAAATCGACCACCCTGACCATGACCTTCAAGAAGCCCAACGAGGTCGTGGGGAACCATATCGCCAAGTATCAGGCGATAAAGCTCGCCAAGATGCTGATGTGTTATGACTTCGAGCGACGCCTCAATCCCTTTGTCGATCTGGGCGGGTTCATCTTTACCTTCATGGGGGATGGCATGCCGGGGACGGGGAAGACCTTGCTGATCCAGATGATGGCGGGGCTGATTGACGGGTATTGCCGGAATGCGGGTTATCCGTTTCGCTATCAGAACCTGAGCACGGACAACATCGACAGCTATCAGGGCAAGTCGGGGCAGAACGCGAAGGCGTTCATCAACAATATCATCGACCCCAGCGTGATCGGGTTCGGGACGATTGACGATATTGATCAACTGGCGGGCAAGCGCGGGGACCGGCAATCCTCAGCCGGGCAGTTGGAGATTACCGCCGTGCTGATGGAGAGCTTTGCGGGGGCGAATACGGTGGTGCGGGGGAACTGCACCTTTGGGATGTTCTCGAACTACCCGGAGAACGTGGACGATGCGTTGCGGCAGCGGGCGGGGGCGCGGTTCCTTGTGGACGGGCCGCAGACGCGGGAGGATTACGTGGATATCCTCTGGCTGCTGATGGGCAAGAACCATGACATCCCCTTGGGGGATCACAATGTCTTTGAGGCGCAGGAGATCAAGCGGGCGGTGGCGGCGTCGTTTGAATCGCATGCAAAGCCCCATGAGGAGGGCTTGCTGCGCGTCTATGAGGCGGTGCGGGAGCGTGTGGGGGAGCTCGATACGATCAACAAGCTGGGGACGTACCTGAAGGGCATCCAGGAGGCGGATGAGCGGTTCACGGGGCGCGCGATCAAGAACATCACGGACGCGGTGAAGGTGCGGGCGATGGATTTTGAACTGCCCGATGAGTGGATGGAGGAGCCGGATCGGTTCCTGTTCAAGGGGTATGAGGAGAAGAAGGGGATGATCGCAGAGATGCGGCGCAAGATCACGGTGGAGATGGTGGTGCAGGAGATCAACCGCTACGCGGATTCGGAGTTCCGCTATGCGGATAAGTCGGATGAGGTGGCGATTGAGAATGCGGTGCGCGAGATGGGGCGGATGGAAGAGGCTAAGAAGCGGTTTTTGGGTGGGAGAGAGAGTTGATCATAGCAGGGAACGAATTCTTCGGCTTTGTGCCACCTTTGCTTGCATTGGTTGCCGGATTTCTGCTTGCACGTCGACGAGTCCCCACAGCTGATGCCAAATGGCTAGTAGATTTTCTCAAGGCGATGCTGCAATGCCTTGTGTTGGCCCTTGCGGTTTATGGATGCTTTCTCAATTACATTCTCTTGTTTTCCGGGCCTTCAGCATTTGGCAGATGGGATGGCATCGTGCAGCTATTTTCGCTCGTTCTTTCTGTGCTAACGGGAGCGTTCGGCTATTTTGTTGGGTGGTTTTTCAAGGGTATGTCGTCTTGAGGTGCATGATACGTAAATCCCTCGATTTGGTAGTCTTGTGGATTACCGGACGCTCATGGAGCACCACCCCAGCCGGGTCGCGCCCGACCTGGAGGGCGCTTTTGTGGCTTTTGAGCAGCGGCGGCACTTCAAAGCATGCATGCCGTGTGGGCTTCTTGCGGCATCGCCAACGCGCCCTCCGGGGGGAGGTCGGGCGCGGCCCGGCTGGGAGCCGGGCGGGACGGGTGCTGAGCCTGCCCCTCGCAAACTCCAAGTCTGGCGGATGAATTGATGTTCGTGTTGATCTCCTTGGCCATCGCGGTCCTGATCCCAGCTTTCTTGGCATGGCCGCTGAGGAATGTCGCGAGGTGGAAAAAGGTGATAGTTATGCTCGCGGTTGTGATCTGCGCGTATGTCTCATTTGTATCGCTCATACCGATACTCATTGATAATAGTGCACGACTTGTCTTGGGGATGGATACCATTGTCGCGGGAATGGACCGCACTAGCGCAATGTTCCTTGCATGGGGCTGCCTACCGCTGGTGGCGGCCGTTGGTCTCGCGACGGCATGGCTCGTGGCCAAACCGAGGAATACGCCATGAACCGCCTCATCCGCCACGGCCTCATGTTCGGCAACCTCTTCCACGTTGCCTCCCCCGCGCTCGTAGACCGCTACAACCGGGCGCTGGAGCATCTCACCGGCAAGACCACCGACCTCACCGATTTCCACATCGACATCTCCGGCTATTCCCCGGAGGTGGGGGATGAGTTGCAAGACCATCTCTACCTCAACCACGCGGGCGTGAACCGGCAGTTTATCCTGCTCTCGGTCGAGCAGCGGCATTGTCCGCTCCTCAACACCAAGTTCTCCACCTCGCGGGGCATCCTGCGGCAGTTCATTGATGCCAATGAGGCGCAGCTTTTCGCGCTGACGGCGCGGGATGCGGTGGCGGGGGAGTTGGTGAATTCGGTCTATGACGTCTCCACCCCGCAGCGGCTGTTCGATATCCGGCGGGTGCAGGTGGAGGCGGATACCGTGGGGGGCACGGTGCGCGACGCGGAAAAGCTGGGGGAGATGGTCGAGCGGTTCAAGACGGAGCCGGATGGGTGGTACGACGATGTGCTGATTGCGCAGATGATCGAACTGGCGGGCAAGACCGGGGACGTGGTGCGCAATCCGGTCAGGCTGAAACAGATGGGGTTTGATCAGCGCAACTTCTGGACGGCGCATTTCGGCGGGCTGTACCTGTTTCAGGATGTTGAGCATCCGGCGGTGATCGCGCCTGCGGGGGCTGGGCATTTGGGCGACTTGCCGATCAAATACGTGTTCGACGGCAGCCAGCGGAACCAGATCGCCAAGTTTTTCGAGTACAACGATCTGGTCGAGACCATCGTGGAGGGCCGCAAGGATCACGCGGCGGCGATCCTGAAGCAGAAGATGGATTTCATTCTGGTCGATGCTGTTGCCGATCAGGGCGTTGAACTGACCGGCGTAACACGCGCGGACATGCGCAGGCTGGCACGTCGGTATCACGATATGCTGCCGGAGGAGTTTCATGCCTTGGGCGCCTTGGTGCGCTGGGCAGAGAACGGGGGGAAATGGCCCCGGATTTCCTCGGACCATCCGGCGTATTTCTATACGCTGCGGGCGGCGGATACGAAGGACGCGGCGCTGGTCAACATGCTGCTGGCGGAACTCGCACCCAAGGACGCGCGGCAGATGTTCATCTGCCACAAGGAGTTGTTCTATCGCACCTACACGGGCTGGCCGGAGCAAAAGAAGGCTTTCGTTGTGGATTTCCTCGTGGCCGAGTATCAGGTGGACAAGGCGGGCGCGCGCGCCACACTTTTTGGCCATGACGCGCCAATGGCGGAGCCTGTGCCGCGCAAACCCGACCCGGTGCCCGACATGATCGCACGGGTCGGACCTTGGGGCGCTGTGAGGGGAAGATAGATGCTTGGATTTGTCCGACTGATCGTGATGCTTTTCGTGGCGCTGACGGTGATCTATGTCAGCCTGTCGTTCTACTCGCGCTCAATCCGGCGCTCAAAGCTCAAGAAGAAGTGGCACGAGGGCAAGCAGCTTGTGGACCGCGATACCTTTGTGCAGCGCGGGCTGGAACGCTACGATGGGTCAATCAGGCGCAAGCTGATACTGATGGTCTACGTGATACCGCTGGTGGTGATCGGGGTGATCATCTATCTGACCAATCATAGCTAGGATATTGAGATGTTTCGGGTAATCAAATGGACCTTCTGGATCACCTTCTGGGTCATTCTGGGCGCATTTCTGCATTATACGCTGCCGCAAAAGGACGTGGTGCGCATCGTCAACACCTACGAGGAACGGCAGGACCTTGGCGACTGGACACGGATTTTCTGGTCTGATCCCGATGACCAGTCGGTGGCCCCGTCGAACCGCGATGTGCAATTCATTCAGGCGGTGCGCCCGGATGGCTCTCCGATGGTGTACCGCAATGAAGACACCGGCTGGGGTTGGCCGCCCTATTTCAAGCTGGATACGGCGAACCTGTACACAGAAGCGAATGATGCGGTTTCAACCAAGGCGGCGCCGGAATGGTACATCGTCAAGCACTATGGCTGGCGCAATTTCTACCTGTCGATCTTTCCCAATGCGATTTCGATCAAGCAGGTTGACGGGCCGGATGCGTCGAAAGGGATACCTTTCCTCAACATCTTTGTCCTGACGTTGATTGCTGCTTTCTTCTGGGCGATCTACGTGCGCTGGCGGCGGTTCCGCCAGTCGCGGATTGATCCGACGCTTGAGGCGATCGAGGATGATCTGGCGGAAAAGGGCGGTGCAGTGCGGCGGTGGTTCGGCACGTGGAAGAGTAAGACCTGAAGGTGAGCCAAAGATCGGCCTCTGGCCGTTGTCAGTCAGCGAACAGGTAATCGGTCGACGCGATTTCAAGCGCCTTCTCAGGTGGCACCGCAAGGAACTGTGACAATGCGTCGGCATTCGTCTCTGCGTCCGCGATTTCGCGCATCCGGGTCATATTCTCGAACTGGGCATCGCGGATGTGGTCGCTTTCATGCATCATATCGTTGCGGATCGTGGGCAGTAGCCGCTCCAGAGTCTCGGTCGAAGTCTGGTCGCCCGCAAGCCCCACGCGCATAGCATGACCCACAAGGTAGTCATCGCTGAACTGGCACTCGATCTCCATGATGCGGGTGGTTGACCGATCCGAGGCAAAGTCGTTCAGCAGATCAAGGTTGGCAGGGTCCATGCAGATGATCAGTTTGTCGGTCTCGAAATAGTCGAACAGCATCCGCATCAGCGCGCGGCGGTGGCGATGGCGCTTTTCCAGCGTGTTCTGGATGCCGCCCAGATCGGGCAGGGGCGTGTCTTCCTCATTGAAGAGGTATTCGATGGCGGGCACGTTGGTGACCTGCCGGATGCGTTCCAGTACCCGTTTGGCAACGTGCCATTTCTTGCAAACCACGATCAGAAGTTCGCGTTCGCGCCCAAGGGTCGACTCGGTCTCCCAGAACCGGGTGGCAAAACGCCGCCCGATCCGGCCACGACCTGACAGGAACTGAAACAGGCTGCGCCCTTCGTTGCTGATCTGGAACTGCACGCCTTGAGCGACATAAAGCAGACCCAAACGTCGCTTGAGGTCCTGTGCCTCCGGGCTGATCTTGCGGGCAAAGAGATAATCCTGACTGAGCAGCATTTCGTAGTGGTCGTTGTAGAACGTCACCGGCATGCCGTAATCCGTGAACATCAGGAAGGTCAGCGTGCGCGACCGTATCTCTGCCTCTGGGACCAGATGCCGGACGAGGGTCTGAAAAAAGGTCTCATCCGGGATCCATGTGGTGCGGAAGAAACGGGTGACATCGCGGCGTTTTTTGATGAATTCCAGCAACCACTCGATCGTTTGCCGCCGCAGGCACCACCATTGCGACCCGATCATGATCTGCAGATCTTCGGGGATCGCGCGTTTCAGGCCCAGTCGTTTCTGGACATCAAACATAAAATAGAACAGCTTCTTTTGCTCGCGCTCATTGACGAAGTGGCGATAGACAAGGCGCTCTTCTTTCCAGCCGGTTTTGATCCAGTCGCTGTCAAAGTAGTCAAAGCTTTCGATGAAATCTGCGTCGTTCTCATCAAGGAACTTGTGGGTGTATTCGGCCGATTTGATCGCCATGCAGTCGCCAGACAGCATGTAGAAATGGGTTGCGCGGGGAAAATCATCGACGGCGGATTTCACCGCGTTGATTGTGGCCTGAACCAAGGACCATTCGCCCCAGCCGCACTTGATCCGCTTTTTGGCAAAGGTGACGTTGGGGTTGTCCTTCAGCGCCTCTTTGATCTCGGCGAAATGGGCTGCGCTTGCCGAGGCGTCGAAGTGGATCGACATGTAGTCGCCCACAGCGGTGAGGCGTTCCGCCTGCCGGATTACGGCATCGGGGTCTTTGTGGCAGAGCAAAATGTAGGCAATTTTTGCCATTTTCGAAACGGACTGCACTTTTGCTTTTGATTGTTTACGTTGATAAAGGTGAAGACAGATTGAATAAACACCATTAATTTGCTTTTTTAAGCCAAGATCGAACTGTTGCCAAAAACAGTCATATGAGCAGAGGGCGCGCAGTATGGGGTTTCCCGGAACCTGGATGACACAGAGCGAGAGCGTGGTGTACCGCGTGGTGCCAAAATGCGCGTGCTCGACCATCGGGCAGATCATGTTCTACTCCGACCATGGCACGTTTTTTGACGGCGACATCCATGATGCCCAGTCGGGTATGCACAAATGGGCGCTTGAGCAGTCTCAGGCACCGATCACGGCCAATGTGACCAACCACGCGTCTTATGCCTTTACCTGTGTTCGCAACCCCTACACCCGCATTCTGTCGTCATTTTTTGACAAGATCTGTGGCATCCAGCGCAACGGCAAACGCTACCGTGGCAATCTGGTGCCGCTTTTGATTCAGAAATACGGGATTGAGGTGGGCGGCAACGACGGCAAGCAGGAGTTCGACCAGATTGAGAGCTTCCGCCGTTTCTTGCTGTTCGCGCGGGACACCATCCGCTGGCGGCGGCCTATGGACCCGGACATTCACTGGTCCGCGATGTCAGGGCACGTAAGCACCTTTATCGCGAACGGTGGGACATATGACAAAATCGTCTGGACAGAGCAGTTCAACGAAGGAATGCAGGACGTCCTGAACGCGATCAAGACACCCCAAACCGTGAAACTGGAAGAAATCCCGCGCTTTAACGAAAGCGAGGGGCATGGACCCAAGCGCGCGCACCCGGTTGAGGATTACTTTGACGATCTGTCGATGCATCTGGTGCGCGAGATTTACAAGCGCGACTTTGAGCTTTTCAAGTACGACTTTGACAATCCGGGCAACAAGATGCCCATCGGAGAGATTGATCTGGATGAGGTCCACGCCAAGCTGGGGGATTAGGGGGCGGCGCACCGCACCTTGCACAGGCGCCTGCTGCCCTCTACATCCATCCCTATGGCACAGGTCAAATCATCCACCAAATCCGACCCGAACTACAAGGTCATCGCCGAGAACAAGCGCGCGCGCTTTGACTATGCGATCGAGGAAGACGTGGAATGCGGCATCATGCTTGAAGGATCCGAGGTCAAATCCTTGCGGATGGGTGGCGCCAACATCGCGGAAAGCTATGCGGCGGTCGAAGACGGTGAGCTATGGCTCGTGAACTCCTACATCGCGCCCTACAAGCAGGCCAAGACATTCGGGCACGAGGAACGGCGGCGGCGCAAGTTGCTGGTCAGCCGCAAACAGCTCAGTGACATGTGGACCGCGACGCAGCGCAAGGGCATGACCCTGGTGCCGCTGGTGATGTATTTCAATCATCGCGGCATGGCCAAGATCAAGATTGGCATCGCCAAGGGCAAGAAGGCCCATGACAAGCGCGAAACACAGGCCAAGCGCGACTGGTCCCGGCAGAAGTCCCGTCTGTTGAAAGACCATGGCTGAGGCGCTTCGCCTTATCGGTTTCAAACATTCGGTCTATACTTGGGTCGTGCGGTTGGCGCTGCATGAGATGGGGATGGCTGTGGAATACGTTGAAGCTAATCCATTTGCCGAACCGCCCGATAAAGTGTTGTCTGAACATACGCCGCTGCGACGGGTGCCGGTGCTGCAACACTGCGACTTTTGACTGACCGAGACAGCGGCGATCCTGCGGTACCTTGACGCGCTCAGCGCGCGGCCCTCACTCCAACCAAGCAAGCCGAAGGCACTCGCGCAAATGGCGCAGGTCATCGGGCTTGTTGATTCGGATGTCTATCCTGTCATGATCAGGCAGGTTTTTTCTGCTGGATTTTACGCTCCTGCGGTGACGGGTGCGGCGCGTGACGATAGCGCCGTTGTGGCGGGTATTGCGCGTGCTGGACCGGTCTTGTCTGTGCTGGAACAAGTCGCCAGCGATGGACGGCAGTTGAACGGGCTTGTCATGTCCTTGGCCGATCTGCATCTGGCACCGATGATGTCCTATTTTGTACGCGTGCCCGAAGGAAATGCGATGCTTGCCAGTTTTCCAGCGTTAAGCGCGTGGTGGGTGTGGATGTCTGTCCAGGACAGCTTGCGAATGACCGACCCCCTCAAGACTTTCTGATGGCATCAGGCTGCCGCCTACTCTTGCCAGTATGACGCTGCGGCGATAGGCAAAGAAAACCCTGACTTGAAAGGAATCCCGTATGGCTGATGATCCCAAAACACTTGTGTCGACGGCATGGTTGGCCAAACATCTGAAAGATCCGGACCTACGGCTTTTGGATGCATCCTGGTACCTGCCGGACGCGGGCCGGGACGCAAAGGCCGAATACGAAGTCGCCCATATACCCGGTGCGCGGTTCTTTGACATCGACGAGATTTCTGACGCACGGTCCGACCTGCCGCATATGGCGCCCCCGGTCGAAAAATTCATGTCCCGCATGCGTGCGATGGGTGTGGGCGACGGGCATCAGGTGGTGGTTTATGACGGTGCCGGATTGCTGTCCGCCGCACGGGTCTGGTGGTTGTTCAAGCTGATGGGGCAAGAAAACGTTGCGGTACTGGACGGTGGCTTGCCGAAATGGATCGCCGAAGGAAATGAAACCGAAGACATGCCACCCATCCCGCGTGATCGGCACATGACGGTGCGGCTGCAAAATCAGCTGGTGCGCGATGTCACGCAGGTGGCCCATGCGTCCAAGCTGGGCGATCCGCAAATCGTCGATGCGCGCTCGGCCGGACGTTTCCGCGGCGATGAGCCGGAGCCGCGGGAGGGGTTGCGCGCAGGTCATATTCCCGGGTCGCTAAACGTGCCTTACACGGAGTTGTTGAACGACGACAAGACCATGAAATCGCCGGACGAAACCCGCGCCATATTCGAGGCGGCAGGCATGGATCTGGACAAGCCCGTGATCACGACATGTGGATCAGGTGTGACGGCGGCCATTTTGGCGCTGGCGCTTGAACGGATGGGGCACAAGGACTGGTCGCTTTATGATGGATCGTGGGCGGAATGGGGAATGTTCCCAACCGTGCCCGTCGCAACAGGAGACGCATGATGTTTGAAACGCTGAAAGAACAGCCCGCCGACAAAATCCTGATGCTGATGCAGATGTACCGCGAAGACCCGCGTGACACCAAGATCGATCTTGGTGTTGGAGTCTACAAGGACGCCACCGGGCTGACGCCTGTCATGCGTGCCGTCAAGGCGGCAGAGCAAAAGATCTGGGAAGATCAAAATACCAAGGTGTATACCGGTCTGGCCGGTGATCCGGCCTTTGCCGATGCGATGATCGAGTTGGTGCTGGGCGATGCGGTCCCACGTGACACCGTTGCAGCGGCAGCCACCCCCGGCGGCACGGGTGCGGTGCGGCAGGCCTTCGAGATGATCCAGATGGCAAAGCCCGACGCGCGGGTTTTCGTGTCCGATCCAACCTGGCCAAACCACCTGTCGATTCTGAAGTATCTCGGCATTGAGGTCGTTCCCTACCGCTATTTTGACAATGAGACCCGCGGCGTCGATTTCGACGGGATGATGGAAGACCTCAAGCAGGCACACGCCGGTGACGTGATCCTGCTGCACGGCTGCTGCCACAACCCCACGGGTGCGAACCTGAACAGTACGGAATGGGATGGGGTCATCAAGTTGCTGCAGGAAACTGGGGCCACGCCAATGATCGACATCGCTTATCAAGGCTTTGGTGATGGGCTGGATGCGGATGCAGCGGCCACGCGCAAGATCGCGGCATCAGTGCCCGAATGCCTGATCGCGGCGAGCTGTTCAAAGAATTTCGGCATCTATCGCGAGCGAACGGGGCTTCTGATGGCGATTGCTTCTGATCCCGCGCGGCACGATCTGAACCAGAGTACGCTGGCCTTCCTAAACCGCCAGAACTACAGCTTTCCGCCCGATCACGGCGCACGGATCGTGACCACTATCCTGAACGATGACGCGCTGAAGGCAGACTGGATGGCGGAGCTGGAAGAGGTCCGCAACGCCATGCTGGGCCTACGCAGACAACTGGCGGAAGAGCTTCAGCGCTTGTCCGGTTCGGACCGCTTTGGATTCCTGGCTCAGCACCGCGGCATGTTCTCGCGTCTGGGCATGACACCGGAAAAGGTGGAGGCGCTTCGCAAGGAACACGGTATCTATATGATCGGAGACAGCCGGATGAACATCGCCGGTCTGAATGAGTTGACGGTGCCGATACTGGCCAAGGCAATCATGGACGTGGGTGTCTGACCCGCTCCCTCTTGTCCTTTGACGCAACGTCTTTCACGTCGGCTTGAGGGAATCGCTTAGGCGGTGCCTGGAGCATTGCTGTACACCGCTATGTGCAGGGTGGAATGACAAGCGAAAGGACAGAATAATGAGCGCACGCGATATCGACATTACCATCTACGGGGCGACCGGGTTTACCGGTTCGCTCGTGGCGGAATACCTGGCGGGCATCGGGGCAGGAGACGCAGACTTCAAGCTCGCCTTCGCAGGACGTAACGGCGACAAGCTGCGCGCTGTGGCAGAGGCCAATGGCTGCGCTGATCGGGTGACGCTGATTGAGGCTGATGCATCGGATCGCGCGGCGCTTGATGCGCTGGCGGCGCGCAGCAAGGTGGTGATCGCCATGGCGGGGCCTTATGCGCAATACGGGTCCGAGCTGCTGGCTGCCTGCGTAGAAGCAGGTACGGATTACGTCGATCTTTGCGGAGAGCCGCAGTGGATGCGCGCCAAGATCGAGGAGCATCAGGCGCGTGCGCAGGAGACCGGCGCACGGATCGTCTTCTCCTGCGGGTTCGACTCCATTCCCTCCGATCTGGGTATTTTTCACTTGCAAAGCCTTGCGAAAGACAAGTTCGGCGGTGCCTTTTCCCGCGTGAAGGGCCGGGTAGAGCGCATTCAGGGCGGCCCGTCTGGTGGGACGGTGGCAAGTCTTGTCGGCTCCACCAAGGCCGCGGCGGCGGACCCGGCAGTGCGCGACGTAATGCTCAGCCCCTTTGGCCTGACACCCGGTTTTCAGGGCCCGAAACAGCCGCATGGACAGGCGCCGGTCGAGGACGAGGACATCGGCACCTGGGCCGCGCCCTTTGTCATGGCGGTGATCAACGTGAAGAACGTGCATCGCACCAACGTGCTTGCCGGGCTGCCCTATGGCGAGGACTTCGTCTACGACGAGATGATGGTCACCGGACCGGGTGAAAAGGGCGCCGAAATGGCAAAGCAGATCGCGTCGATGGGGCCAGGCGGCGGCATGGGCGAATCGAAGCTCAAGCCGGGAGATGGGCCGTCGAAAGAAGAGCGCGAAAACGGGTTCTTCACCATCGCGCTGCACGGGTCTGGGCTGGACGGTCATACCGGGACGGTGCGGGTGTCTGGGGACAAGGACCCCGGCTATGGCTGTACGTCCATGATGATCAGCCAGTCGGCATTGTGCCTGCTGCGGGACGGGGTAGAGGCCAAGGGCGGTATCTGGACGCCGGGGGCTGTGATGGGCGACAAGCTGATTTCGCGGCTTCGGGATAACGGTGTGCTTACGTTCGAGGCTGAGGTCTGAATCCGCGACACGCCCCGCGCCTGTGCCTTCGAAAAATGGTCAGGCCTCTGCCCAAGTTCAGGACAGAGACCATCAAGCTTTCATTCAAGTCCGAACAGAAAAGGCCCGGAGCGATTGCTCCGGGCCTTTTACGTTGTCTAGAGGGGGAATTCAGCCCTTGGAGAAGTCAGGGTATGCTTCCATGCCCAGCTCGCTTGTATCCAAACCGTTGATCTCTGCCTCTTCGCTGACACGGATACCCATGACCGCCTTGAGGATGAACCAGACCACGCCGGATACGACGAAGACAAAGATGCCGACGACTACGATGGAGTAGAGCTGTGTGCCGAGGCTTGCGTCGCCATTGGTCAGGACGACCGCGATGGTGCCCCAGATTCCTGCAAAAAGGTGAACAGGGATCGCGCCAACCACGTCGTCGATCTTGAGCTTGTCAAGGAATGGCACTGCGAAGACCACGATCACACCACCGATACCGCCGATCAGCGTCGCCATACCAAGGCTTGGCGTCAGAGGCTCAGCTGTGATGGATACCAGACCAGCCAGAGCGCCGTTCAGGATCATTGTCAGGTCTGGCTTGCGGTACAACAGCTGCGTCAGGATCAGCGCCACAACAGCACCACCAGCAGCCGCTGCGTTGGTGTTGGAGAAGATCCGGCTGACGTCAGCAATGTCACCCACGGAACCCATCGCCAACTGAGAGCCGCA
>Ga0316197_10001165_pt1 | contig 18867 bp, 15 predicted proteins | sample OudBiesiAoxic_MG_FD_204939 | JGI IMG/M metagenome (GOLD analysis project Ga0316197, IMG submission 204939) | Coastal sediment microbial communities from Oude Bieten Haven, Netherlands - site A oxic | ecosystem: Environmental > Aquatic > Marine > Coastal > Sediment | place: Netherlands... | reverse complement strand
ATGGGCGCTCCACTATAGAGTTTCCGTCGTTATTGTCAATTGATCTGGGTCTATTTGCCAGCATCCAGCCCAGTTCGGAGCGTAAAATCGCCAATCCACGAATCCGGAGATCCATGCTGTTGGCAGTAGTTAGAGGCAAGCCCTCGTGTCCGCCCACCTTGTTTGCCCCGGGTTTGTAATTGTGAAGGTAAGTCCCTATAATTTGGCGCGTTTTGATGGCCTGGGCATACATGTGTCCGGCGTTGTAAATGACTTCCGGCTCGAACCGATTAACCGCCCAACCGGGCGTTAGAAAAATGGTGCCCTAAAGTGAAAGACAAGCGTCCTGTAAACCTGGACATCGGTACCATGCGGCTGCCCGTCACCGCATGGACGTCCATAGCTCACCGCGCCTCCGGCGTATTCCTTTTTGCGGGTATGGCCGTGCTTATCTGGGCCCTGGATGCCAGCCTGTCCAGCCCAGAGAGTTTTGCTGAACTTCAGGAATGCCTGGCCAGTCCCCTGGCGAAACTTGTCATCTGGGCGGTGGTGGCCGGCCTCATCTATCACTCCGTCGCCGGGGTCAAGCACCTGGTCATGGACCTGGGCGTTGGCGAGACGATGGAGGGAGGTACGCGCGGTGCACAGATTGTGATCGGCGTCTCGGTGGTACTCATTCTTCTGGCGGGAGTCTGGATATGGTAACTGCAGTAACGAGTATGGGGCGATCCGGCCTCTCCGACTGGCTGATGCAGCGAGTGACGGCAGTCGTCCTGCTGGCCTATTTCCTGTTCGTAGGCTTCGTATTGCTGGGGGGCGTTGATTACGCTGCCTGGAAAGAACTTTACTCCCAGACCTGGATGAGAATTTTCAGCCTGATGGCCTTGCTGTCCCTGGCGGCTCACGCCTGGGTCGGATTGTGGGCGGTGTTTACTGACTACCTGACCGAGCGCCTGATGGGCACGACTGGCAATGTGCTGCGCCTGTTGGCGCAGATTGTCTGCGGCATTATCGTATTCTCCTACGTCGTCTGGGGTATCCAGATTCTGTGGGGGTTTTAAGTGCCCGTGCTGGCGCACCCGGCGGGCGTCTGCAGACAGCGTCCAGGCGAGAGGCGTGTTAATCCGTTTGCCTCCCGATCAAGTAATAACCGTATTCCCTGTGGAAAGCGCACTGTGACGCTGCTGTCTACTGGCTCAGGACTCATGCACATTTATCGGACAGGACACTAGCATGGCTGCTCTTCGTACTCTTTCTTTTGACGGCGTTATTGTCGGTGGCGGTGGTGCAGGCATGCGCGCCGCGTTGCAACTGGCCCAGTCGGGCTACAAGACCGCGGTAATCTCCAAGGTTTTCCCCACCCGTTCTCATACCGTGTCCGCCCAGGGGGGTATCACCTGTGCGATCGCCAGCGACGACCCGAATGATGATTGGCGCTGGCATATGTATGACACGGTAAAAGGTTCAGACTACATCGGTGACCAGGACGCTATCGAATACATGTGTAGCGTGGGCCCCGAGGCCGTATTCGAGCTGGAGCATATGGGGCTGCCGTTTTCCCGCACCGAAGAGGGGCGTATCTACCAGCGGCCGTTCGGTGGACAGTCCAAGAACTATGGCGAGGGTGGCCAGGCGGCCCGCACCTGTGCGGCAGCGGACCGCACCGGTCACGCCCTGTTGCACACCCTCTACCAGGGCAATATGAAAAACAATACCGTGTTTTTCAACGAGTGGTTTGCAACTGACCTGGTCAAGAACCAGGATGGCGCCGTGGTCGGCGTCATCGCCATCTGTATCGAGACTGGCGAAACTGTCTATATCAAGTCCAAGGCGACCGTTTTCGCCACGGGTGGAGCAGGGCGCATCTACGCGTCTACCACCAACGCGCATATCAACACGGGTGACGGTATCGGCATGGCGCTCAGGGCCGGCCTCCCGGTTCAGGATATAGAGATGTGGCAGTTCCACCCCACTGGCATCGCCGGGGCGGGGACGCTCGTCACCGAGGGTTGTCGCGGGGAGGGCGGTTACCTGATAAATAAGGATGGAGAGCGGTTCATGGAGCGCTATGCACCCAACGCCAAGGACCTGGCTGGTCGCGATGTGGTCGCACGTTCCATGGTACTGGAGATTATCGAGGGCCGTGGCTGCGGCCCTGATGGCGACCATGTGCTGCTGAAACTGGATCACCTGGGCGAAGAAGTCCTGGAAAGCCGCCTGCCTGGCATCTGCGAGCTGTCGCGCACCTTCGCCCATGTCGACCCGGTCAAGGAACCCATTCCGGTGGTCCCAACCTGTCACTACATGATGGGCGGCATACCCACCAACGTTCACGGCCAGGCCCTGACCGTCGATGCCAGTGGCAACGATGTCGTCGTCCCCGGGCTTTACGCCTGTGGCGAGGTGGCCTGTGTCTCGGTACACGGTGCCAATCGCCTGGGCGGTAATTCACTGCTTGACCTGGTGGTGTTTGGCCGCGCTTCAGGCCTGTATATCGAAAAGGCCCTGCGCGAGGGGATAGAACTTCGAGATGCCTCCGAAAGTGATATCGAGCAGGCAAATTCCCGCCTGGAGAAGCTCAATAACTCCAGCGGTGGTGAAAGTGTGGCCGAGTTGCGCAAGGAACTGCAGAACACCATGCAGAATCATTTCGGGGTGTTCCGCAATGGCGAATTCATGCAGGAGGGTATCGGCAAACTCGCTGATCTGCGCGGTCGCATCGAGGGTGCCAGGCTCGATGACAAGAGCCTGGCCTATAACACCGCACGTATCGAGGCCCTGGAACTGCAAAACCTGTTGGAGGTTGCCGAGGCTACGGCAATCACCGCCGAAGAACGCAAGGAGAGCCGTGGCGCCCACGCCCGGGAGGATTTCGATTCACGCGATGACGAAAACTGGCTGTGCCACTCCCTGTACTTCCCCACAGACAAGCGAGTGGGCAAGCGTGGTGTGAACTTTGAACCTAAAACGGTTGATACCTTCCAGCCGAAAGCGCGCACATATTAAGAGGCAGTAATCATGTTGCAAGTAAGTATCTATCGCTATAACCCTGAAACCGATGCTGAGCCGTCCATGCAGGATGTGCAGGTCGATACGGGCGGCAAGGACCTGATGGTGCTGGACGTGCTGGAGATGATCAAGGCACAGGATACTACCGTGACCTATCGTCGTTCCTGTCGCGAGGGTGTGTGTGGTTCTGATGGGGTCAACATGAATGGCAAAAACGGACTGGCCTGCATAACACCGTTGTCAGAAACAGTGCGCAACAACAAACTGGTGATTCGGCCATTGCCCGGCCTGCCGGTCATCCGCGACCTGGTGGTCGACATGAGCATGTTCTACGCCCAGTACGAGAAGGTTCAGCCGTATCTGCAAAACGAAACGCCGGCGCCCGCTATTGAACGCTTGCAGTCGCCGGAAGACAGGGCCAAGCTGGATGGGCTGTACGAGTGTATCCTCTGTGCCTGCTGTTCCACGTCCTGCCCGTCATTCTGGTGGAATCCGGAGCGCTTTATAGGCCCGGCCGGTTTGTTGCAGGCCTACCGGTTCCTGGCGGACACACGCGATACCGCGACCGACGAGCGACTCGCCCGGCTTGATGACCCGTTCAGTGTGTTCCGTTGCCACGGTATCCAGAACTGCGTGAACGTCTGTCCCAAGGGCTTGAATCCCACGCGGGCGATCGGGCACATCCGCAATATGCTTTTGACACGTGCCACTTGACATTAAGTTTTGATCATAACTAATTGAAAATAAAGTTTTTATTAGAGTTTAATCGTTTGCTGGCGTAGTGCAGGGATCAGGCTTGGGCGGGGTGGTGGAAACTCCCCCGCCTCGGTTACGCCAACTGCTGCTACACTGCTTTATTTGTTCTACTTTTGGGGCGCAGGTGCAACCCGCTGGAAGGGTCCAGATGCAAGAAAGCTCGATGGAACAGCTTTGGCGCAGCTCGCATATCGCGGGCGGCAACGCGACCTACGTGGAGGATCTCTACGAGGTCTACCTCAAGGATCCCAATGGGGTACCAGAGCAGTGGCGCGATTATTTTGACAAGCTGCCGCTGGTTGAATCCGCCGTTCCCCAGATACAGGATATTCCCCATTCGGTAGTCCGTGACAGGTTCGCCCAGATCAGCAAGATGCGGGTGCGTACCGAGGCCACTCTACAACACGACTCCCAGGCGACCGAGTACGAGCGCAAGCAGGTTCGCGTCGTCCAGCTGATTTCTGCCTATCGCCAGCGCGGACACCAGATAGCGAAGCTGGACCCCCTGGGACTGGCGGAGCGCGAGGAAGTGGCAGATCTCGAGCTGTCGTTCCACCAACTGTCTGAAGCTGATTTTGATACGGTTTTCCAGACCGGCAGCCTGCACATCGGCAAGGCCGATGCGACCCTGGGTGAAATCGTGCAGGCGGTGCAGAGCACCTACTGTCATACCGTCGGCGCCGAGTTCATGCACATTGTCGATACCGAGCAGCGCCACTGGGTGATGCAGAGAATGGAATCTGTGCGCTCAGCCCCCGACTATGGGCGAGAGGTGCGGCTTGCCCTGCTCAGCAGCCTGATCCAGGCAGAAGGTCTGGAAAAGTCCCTGGGTACAAAGTACCCCGGCACCAAGCGCTTTGGACTCGAGGGCGGCGAAAGTCTTATTCCCATGCTCAATGAGATGGTCCAGCGCAGTGGCGGCTACAATGCACAGGAGATTGTGATCGGCATGGCCCACCGCGGTCGCCTGAATGTGCTAATCAATATCCTGGGCAAGAACCCGTCTGAACTGTTTGCCGAGTTTGAAGGACGCGTGCAGTATGAGAGTTCAGGTGACGTCAAGTACCATCAGGGATTTTCGTCCAACGTGATGACCCCGGGCGGGGAAATACACCTGGCCCTGTCGTTTAACCCGTCCCATCTCGAAATTGTCTCACCGGTGGTGGAAGGCTCGGTGCGCGCGCGCCAGGAACGGCGCAGCGACAAAACCGGTGAGCGTGTAGTGCCGATCGTTATTCACGGTGATGCCGCGTTCGCCGGGCAGGGTGTGGTGATGGAGACATTCCAGATGTCCCAGACCCGCGCCTACAAAACCGGCGGCACCATTCATATCGTGCTCAATAACCAGGTGGGCTTCACCACCAGCCGGCGCGAGGATGCCCGTTCCACAGAGTACTGCACCGACATAGCCAAGATGGTTCAGGCGCCCATTTTCCACGTCAACGCGGACGACCCCGAAGCAGTGCTGTTCGTCACCCAGATGGCGGTGGACTTCCGAACCGAGTTCAAGAAAGACGTGGTCATCGACCTTATCTGCTACCGGCGGCGTGGCCACAACGAGGCCGATGAACCCGCGGTGACCCAGCCGGTCATGTACGCCAAGATTCGCAAGCACAAAACCACCCGGGACCTCTACGCCGCAAGGCTTATCAGCAGCGGTGTGTTGACTCAGGAAGAGGATAAATTCCTGGTAGAACGCTACCGGGAATCGCTGGACCGCGGAGAGCCCATGGTGAGTAGCCTGGTCACTGAACCGAACAAAACCCTGTTCGTTGACTGGTCGCCCTACCTGGGACACGTCTGGACGCAGTCCGCTGAAACCGGAATGGATATCCACGAGTTGCAAAGCCTCGCCCACGACACCAATGTGCCGCCGGATAACTTCCCGCTGCAGCGACAGGTCGGCAAGATTCTCGAGGACCGGCGCAAGATGGCCGCCGGTGCCATGCCCATGAACTGGGGTTTTGCGGAAACGCTCGCCTATGCAAGCTTGCTGAAGCAGGGCTACCCGGTGCGCCTGACCGGCCAGGATGTCGGGCGCGGTACCTTTTCCCACCGCCACGCTGTATTGCACAACCAGAAGACGGGCAAGACATACCGGCCGCTGCAACACATCAGTGCCGACCAGGCCAGATTCAGGATCTATGACTCATTACTGTCGGAAGAGGCGGTGCTGGCCTTCGAATATGGCTACTCCACCACCTTGCCCCAGGGGCTGGTGATATGGGAAGCGCAATTCGGCGACTTTGCCAATGGTGCCCAGGTGGTCATAGATCAGTTCATTACCAGTGGTGAGCACAAGTGGCAGCGCCTCAGTGGCCTGACCATGCTGTTGCCACATGGCTACGAGGGGCAGGGTCCCGAGCACTCGTCGGCCCGGCTGGAACGGTTCATGCAGCTTTGTGCTGAACACAATATTCAGATCTGCGTACCGACCACTCCCGCCCAGGTGTTCCACATGTTGCGCCGCCAGGCCATTCGTCCACTGCGTAAACCGCTGGTGGTGATGACGCCCAAGAGCCTGTTGCGCCACAAGGAAGCCGTGTCCACCCTGGAAGACCTGGCTCACGGTCGTTTTTTCAATGTGCTGGATGAAACAGATGACCTGGACAAGTCCGCGGTAACCCGGGTGGTACTGTGCAGTGGCAAGGTATTTTACGACCTGCGCGAGACCCGGCGCGAACGCGGTATCGAGTCCATCGCGATTTTGCGCCTCGAACAGTTGTACCCTTTCCCGGAAGAAGAATTGCTGGAAGTCCTGGGCGGATACCCCAACCTGGACGATGCCATCTGGTGTCAGGAGGAACCCATGAACCAGGGTGCCTGGTACTCCAGCCAGCACCATATGCGACGGGTGATCCATCAGCACCGCAAGGAAATCTACCTGCGCTACGTGGGGCGCGAGTCCTCCGCGGCTCCGGCAGCGGGTTACATGGCGCTGCATGTGGCGCAGCAGGAAGCATTCATCAACGAAGCACTGGCTGACGACAAGCCAGGCAATGATTAGCACAACAAGGAAGCGACATGGCTATTGAAATAAAAGCGCCTGCTTTTCCGGAGTCAGTTGCAGATGGCGAGATAGCCAGCTGGCACAAGGGTGAAGGCGACGCGGTCTCTCGTGATGAACTGATTGTCGAAATTGAAACTGACAAGGTCGTGATGGAAGTGCTCGCGCCGGAGGACGGTGTTATCAGCGCGATCCACGCTCAGGAGGGCGACACCATAGAGAGTGAGCAGCTGCTGGCCACCCTCGAGGCCGGTGCGAGCGCCGGGAGCGCGCCCAGCAAGACCGAGGCCGCACCTGCCGCGGCTGCTCCTGAGGCCGAAAGTGCCAAAGGCGCCGTCGAGCTTTCAGGTCCCGCCGCCAGGCAATTGATCGAAGAACACCAGCTGGATCCGGCATCCATAACCGGTACCGGCAAGGGCGGACGCGTCACCAAGGAAGACATCCTCAAGCATCTGAAGACCAGGGACGCCGCACCTGCTGCAGCCCGGGCGACGGAGACTGCCGTGCCGGCGGCTCCGGTAGGACCTTCCGGCGAGCGGGTCGAGAAGCGCGTGCCAATGACCCGTATGCGCGCCAAGATCGCCGAGCGATTGCTCGATGCTACCCAGCAGACCGCGATGTTGACCACCTTCAACGAGGTGAACATGGCGCCCGTAATGGCGCTGCGCAGCAAATACAAAGAACAGTTTGAAAAAGTGCATAACGGTACCCGGCTGGGCTTTATGGGCTTTTTCGTAAAGGCGGCCTGTGAGGCGCTCAAGCGCTTTCCCGCGGTCAATGCGTCCATCGATGGCAGTGATGTCGTCTACCACGGCTACCAGGACATCGGTGTTGCTGTATCTACCGAGAACGGGCTGGTAGTCCCGGTATTGCGTGATGCGGACTTTATGAGCCTGGCCGACGTAGAGGCCGCGATCCGTGATATGGGCAAGCGCGCCAAGGATAACAAGTTGACGATAGAGGACATGACCGGAGGCACATTCACGGTCACCAATGGGGGCGTGTTCGGCTCACTGCTCTCAACCCCCATCCTCAATCCGCCCCAGACCGGTATCCTGGGGATGCACAAGATACAGGAGCGTCCGATGGCCGTGGACGGGCAGGTTGTTGTGCTGCCCGTGATGTACCTGGCACTGTCTTACGATCACCGTCTGATTGATGGCAAGACCGCAGTTCAGTTCCTGGTCGCGATCAAGGACCTGATCGAAGATCCCGCACGCATACTGCTGCAGCTGTAAGTGTTTTACGGCCCGGCAAACTGAAAAGACTGGAACCAAGATATGTCCGAGAAATACGATGTAGTTGTCATTGGCGCGGGTCCCGCCGGATACGTGGCCGCGATCCGAGCTGCCCAGCTGGGCCTGTCTACCGCCTGTGTTGAACAATGGCTGGATGACAAGGGCAAGATACGCCTCGGGGGTACCTGCCTGAATGTAGGCTGCATACCGTCCAAGGCCCTGCTCGACAGCAGCCAGAAATTCGCCGAGGTAAGGGATCACCTCGCCGTGCACGGGATCACCGTCAACGATCCCGGCATCGACGTGCCCGCGATGCTCAGCCGCAAGGAAAAGATTGTCGACCAGCTGACGGGCGGCATCGCCGGTCTGTTTAAACATAATGGTGTCACCCCCATTTCAGGGACAGCCAGGGTATTGTCCGGCGCTCGCGTTGAAGTCACCGATAAAGATGGCAAGGTACAGGAGATCGCGGCAGCCAATATCATTATCGCCGCGGGCTCATTGCCGGTGAATATTCCCCCCGCGCCCATCGACAACGAGTACATCATCGATTCCACGGGCGCTCTGGAACTGACAGAAGTGCCGAAGCGTCTCGGTGTGATAGGTGCCGGTGTGATCGGCCTGGAGCTGGGCAGTGTCTGGTGTCGGCTGGGCTCCAAGGTTGTGATGCTGGAAGCACTGGACGAGTTCCTGCCAATGATGGATGTGCAGATTGCCAAGGAGTCGGCCAAGATATTCAAGAAACAGGGTCTGGATATTCGCCTCGGAACACGCGTCACCGGCGCTGAAGTCAAAGATGGCGCGGTCGAGGTGACCTACAGCACGGCGGACGGTGAGCAGGTCGAAACCTTTGACCGACTGATCGTGGCGGTGGGGCGCAAACCCCGATCACAGGAACTGTTTGCGACGGACAGCGGCCTGACGCTCGATGAGCGCGGTTATATTTTTGTGAACGATTTCTGCGAGACAGAGGCGCCCCATATTTTCGCCGTCGGTGACGTGGTGCGTGGCCCCATGCTCGCTCACAAGGGGTCAGAGGAAGGGGTGATGGTTGCCGAGCGTATCGCCGGCAAAAAGACCCAGATGAACTACGACTGCATCCCGTCGATAATTTACACCCACCCGGAAGTGGCCGCGGTAGGACGTACGGAGCAGGAATTAAAGGCCGACGGCGTGCCCTACAAGGCTGGCGTTTTCCCCTTTGCAGCGAGCGGGCGTGCGCTGGCTGCCAACGACTCTGATGGCATCGTGAAAATGCTGGCTCACGCCGAGAATGATCGTATTTTGGGGTGTCACATAGTTGGCCCTTCGGCAGCAGACCTTGTGCAACAGGTGGTCATCGCAATGGAGTTTGGCTCCAGTGCCGAGGACATCGCACTGACGGTATTTGGTCATCCCACACTGTCAGAGGCTGTGCACGAGGCAGCGCTGGCGGTAAATGGTCACGCGATTCATGTGGCTAACAGGAAGAAGCGAAAGTAGCATTTGCCCGGGCGCGAATCACAGTTTATTCCCGGCGGGCAGGCCTGAAGCGAGAATCCGGTAGGCGCATCACCGGCTTCTTAACAAAACAAGCAACTGACGACAACAGGACAGAAGATGAACCTTCACGAGTATCAGGGCAAACAATTGTTTGCAGAGTACGGGCTCCCTGTTTCCAAGGGATATGCGGTAGACACTCCCCAGGAAGCGGTAGATGCTGCGGATAAGGTCGGCGGCGATATGTGGGTGGTGAAAGCCCAGGTCCACGCGGGTGGTCGTGGCAAGGCCGGTGGTGTAAAGCTGGTCAAGACCAAGGATGAAATTCGCGACTTCGCAAGCCAGTGGCTGGGCAAGAACCTGGTGACCTACCAGACTGATGCCAATGGCCAGCCCGTCAGCAAAATCCTGGTGGAATCCTGTACTGATATCGCAGACGAGCTGTACCTGGGTGCAGTCGTAGACCGGTCTTCTCGCCGGGTAGTCTTCATGGCGTCCACAGAAGGTGGCGTGGAAATTGAGAAAGTGGCAGAGGAGACGCCGGACAAGATCCTGCGGGCCACCATTGACCCGCTGGTTGGCGCCCAGCCATACCAGGGCCGTGAACTTGCGTTCAACCTGGGGCTCAAGGGAGACCAGATCAAGCAGTTCGTAAAGATCTTTATCGGATTGGCCCAGATGTTCGTAGAGAAAGACCTGGCCCTTATCGAGGTGAACCCCCTGGTGATAACGGACGAGGGCAACCTGCACTGCCTGGATGCGAAAATAGGGGTCGACGGCAATGCAATGTATCGCCAGAAGGCGCTGGAGGAAATGCATGACCCCAGCCAGGAAGATGCCCGCGAGGCGCATGCCGCGAAGTGGGAACTGAACTATGTCGCGCTGGATGGCGCCATAGGTTGCATGGTTAACGGCGCCGGCCTGGCCATGGGCACAATGGACATCGTCAAGTTACATGGGGGCTTTCCCGCCAACTTCCTGGATGTGGGGGGCGGTGCCACCAAGGAGCGGGTTGCCGAGGCATTCAAAATCATCTTGTCTGACGATAATGTGAAAGCCGTACTGATCAATATATTTGGTGGCATCGTGCGCTGCGACCTGATCGCCGAAGGCGTAATAGGTGCAGTGGAGGAAATCGGGGTCAGTGTACCGGTGGTGGTACGCCTGGAAGGTAATAACGCCGAACTCGGGCGCAAGGTCCTCGCTGACAGCGGCCTTAACATTATTGCGGCATCCAGTCTCACGGACGCTGCGCAGCAAGCGGTAGCAGCAGCGGGAGGCGCGGCGCAATGAGTATTCTAATCGACAGGGACACCAAGGTGATCTGCCAGGGCTTCACCGGATCACAGGGCACATTTCACTCTGAGCAAGCCATCGACTACGGCACAAAAATGGTCGGTGGTGTTACCCCCGGAAAAGGCGGACAGGAACACCTCGGCCTGCCAGTTTTCAACACAGTGACAGACGCTGTAGCGGCTACCGGGGCGACGGCTTCGGTTATTTATGTGCCAGCGCCATTTTGTAAGGATTCCATACTGGAAGCTGCAAATTCCGGTATTCAGCTGATCGTTTGCATCACCGAGGGCATTCCAACCCTCGACATGCTGGATGCGAAAGTGAAATGTGATGAGTTGGGTGTGCGCCTGATCGGACCTAATTGCCCCGGGGTGATCACGCCCGGCGAGTGCAAGATTGGTATTATGCCCGCGAGCATTCACCTGCCAGGCAAAGTCGGCATCGTATCGCGCTCCGGTACCCTGACCTATGAGGCTGTGAAGCAGACCACAGACGCCGGCTACGGCCAGTCCACCTGCGTGGGAATCGGGGGTGACCCGATACCGGGATCCAACTTCATCGACATCCTGGAAATGTTTGAAAAGGACCCGGCTACCGAAGCTATCGTAATGATTGGTGAAATCGGCGGCACAGCTGAGGAGGAAGCCGCAGCCTACATCAAGGCCAACGTCTCCAAGCCAGTGGTCTCCTACATTGCAGGAGTGACCGCTCCCAAGGGCAAGCGCATGGGGCATGCCGGGGCTATTATCTCAGGCGGCAAGGGAACGGCAGATGAGAAATTTGCCGCTCTCGAGGATGCCGGCGTCAAGACGGTACGCAGCCTGGCCGATATCTCAGCCGGGCTGGCGGAAATTACCGGCTGGTAACAGTCGTCCGCGTTTACAAAGAGAATGGGTTCGTCTTTGACGGGCCCTTTTTTATAGAATAATCGGGACTTTGGGTAGCCTGTCAGGGAAATCTTTCCTGTATTGATATAACTCAAGGTTCGTTATATCCATACCATCGCCGCGGCGATAACATGGAAAAGATAACAGGTGAAATTTGGGGTGGGGGGACTTCTGGATGCCGCAAGGTCCAGCCTTCACACGTGTTTAGCAGTACATCAGGCGTAAGAATATGACAACGAAGATTGATTTGTCCGGCTATGGAATCAGTGAGGCGGCGGAAATTATTTATAACCCCTCCTATGAACAGCTGTTTGCCGAGGAAACAAAACCCGACCTCGAAGGGTATGAAAGGGGCATAGTGACGGAACTCGGTGCGGTGGCCGTGCACACCGGGATTTTCACCGGCCGTTCACCCAAGGATAAATTCATCGTCGAGGACGAGGTGAGCAAGCAGCACATCTGGTGGAATTCGCCGGAATCACCCAATGACAACAAGCCGATCTCTCCCGAGAACTGGACAATACTCAAGGGCCTGGTGGCTGACCGCTTGTCCGGCCAGCGCCTGTTTGTCGTGGACACATTCTGTGGCGCCAATGCCAATAGCCGGCTCAAGGTGCGTTTTGTGATGGAAGTCGCCTGGCAGGCGCATTTCGTCAAGAACATGTTTATCCGTCCCAGCGAGGAAGAATTGGCTGATTACGGTGAGCCAGATTTTGTTGTGCTGAATGCTTCCAAGACCAGCGATAAAGAGTGGGCGTCCCACGGCCTGAACTCGGAAGTCTTCACGGTTTTCAACATGACCGAGAAAATGCAGATCATCGCCGGCACCTGGTACGGTGGCGAGATGAAGAAGGGCATGTTCTCCATGATGAACTACTATTTGCCCCTGCAGAACATGGCATCCATGCACTGCTCCGCCAATGTCGGGGAAGACGGTGACGTTGCGATATTTTTCGGCTTGTCGGGCACCGGCAAGACGACGCTTTCGACCGATCCCAAACGACGACTGATCGGTGATGACGAGCACGGCTGGGATGACGACGGTGTGTTCAATTTCGAGGGCGGCTGTTACGCCAAGACCATAGACCTGGATGCTGATAGCGAACCGGATATCTACAAGGCGATTTCCCGCGATGCGCTGCTGGAAAACGTGGCAGTGGACGACAGCGGCAAGATCGACTTTACCGACCGCTCAATCACCGAAAATACCCGTGTGTCCTACCCCATTTACCATATCGACAATATCGTCAAACCTGTTTCCAGGGCGGGACATCCAAGCAAGGTGATTTTCCTGACGGCAGATGCTTTCGGCGTTCTGCCGCCGGTGTCGATTCTCGACCACGAACAGACCCAGTATCACTTCCTGTCCGGCTTTACGGCCAAACTTGCGGGTACGGAGCGGGGTATTACCGAACCGGTTCCCACATTCTCAGCCTGCTTTGGAAAGGCTTTTCTCAGCCTGCACCCGGTGACCTACGGCGAAGTGCTTGTGTCCAGAATGAACGCGTCCAACGCCAAGGCCTACCTGGTGAATACGGGTTGGAATGGCACCGGGAAGCGAATATCCATCAAGGATACCCGGGCAATAATTGACGCCATTCTCGACGGTTCCATCGAAGAAGCAGAAACCACTGTCCTGCCCATATTCAACCTGGCCATGCCCCGCGCTTTGCATGATGTGGACAGCGCCATTCTGGATCCGCGCGATACTTACCAGGATGCCAGCGAATGGAACGCCAAGGCGACCGATCTGGCACAGCTCTTCATAGAGAACTTCGCTGAATTCACCGGCAATGACGAGGGCAAGGCCCTGGTAGCCGCCGGACCACAGCTCTAGCTCTAGCTTTCCCCCGCGTGACTCCCAATCTCCGGGCCCGACAGGGCCCGGTTGATCATCTCTCTGTGCTTCAAATTTGTTATATCAGCCCTTGAAAAAAATGCCAACCAACCCCATCTCGACCACTACCTGGGCAAACGACCTGGACTGAACCAGAGACTATACGAGGACCTTATGACAGCAGACGTACGCAAGGAAACCATGGGTTTCCAGACCGAAGCCAAGCAGTTGCTTCACCTGATGATCCATTCTCTTTACAGCAACAGGGAGATTTTCCTGCGTGAGCTGATTTCGAACGCCAGTGATGCGATAGACAAGCTTCGTTTCGCTTCCCTGGCCGATCCCACCTTGCTGGAAGGAGGCGCCGACCTGCAGATTCAGGTGGATGTCGCCAAGGATGACGCGCTGCATACCATCACCATCAGCGATACTGGCATCGGTATGAACCGCGACGAGGTGATCGAAAACCTCGGCACCATCGCAAAATCCGGAACCGCTGCCTTTCTGGAGAACCTGACCGGCGACGAGCAGAAAGACTCCCAACTGATCGGTCAGTTCGGCGTGGGTTTCTATTCGGCCTTTATCGTGGCCGACAGGGTGGAAGTCCACACCCGCAAGGCGGGAGAGGATCCTGATCAGGGTGTTATGTGGGAGTCACACGGGGAAGCCGAATTCTCCATTGAGGCCAGGTCGAAAGAGACCCGTGGCACCACGATCACCTTGTTCCTGAAGAAGGACTGCGAGGAATTCGCCGATGACTGGCGCGTGCGCAGCGTTATCAAGAAGTATTCAGATCATATATCCGTACCGGTGCTGATGGCGAAACCGCCGGCGCCGCCCAAGGAGGGTGAGGAACCCGCCGAGGACGCGCCTCTCGAATACGAGGCAGTCAATTCCGCAACGGCATTGTGGACCCGTCCGCGCACTGATATCAGCGAGGAAGAGTATAAGGAGTTCTACAAGCACGTTTCTCACGACTTCCAGGATCCACTGACCTGGTCCCACAACAAGGTAGAGGGCAAGCTCGAGTACACCAGCTTGCTGTACCTGCCTGAAAAGGCGCCGTTTGACCTTTGGAATCGCGATGCCAACCGTGGCCTCAAGCTCTACGTACAGCGCACGTTCATCATGGATGAGGCAGAACAGTTCCTGCCTATGTACCTGCGTTTTGTTAAGGGTGTTGTTGATTCAAACGACCTCTCCCTGAATGTGTCGCGGGAAATCCTGCAGCAGGACCCGGCAGTTGAATCAATGCGCAGCGCGTTGACCAAGCGTGTCCTGGACATGCTTGCCAAGCTTGCCAAGAGCGATGACTATGCGGGCTTCTGGAAAGAGTTCGGCCAGGTGCTCAAGGAAGGCCCCGCCGAGGATATGGCCAATAAGGAAAAAATCGCAAAACTGCTGCGCTTCAGCACGACGCATACCGACAAGGAAGAGCAGGATCAGTCGTTGGAAGATTATGTTTCCCGCCTCCAGGATGGACAGGACAAGATCTACTACGTGGTTGCCGAGAATTTCAATACCGCGAAGAACAGCCCGCACCTGGAAGTTTTCCGCAAGAAGGGTATAGAAGTGCTGCTGCTGTCTGATCGGGTAGACGACTGGCTGATGAACCACTTGCAGGATTTCGACGGCAAACAGTTCCAGGATGTCGCCCGCGGCGCTCTGGATCTGAACCTTGACAGCGAGGAAGAGAAAGCCGAGCAGGAGAAACTGGCCAAGGAGTCCGAGGCCCTGGTGGAGCGCCTGGCGAAAGTGCTCGAAAACCAGGTCGCAGAGGTACGCGCCACCAATCGCCTCACTGATTCTGCGACCTGCCTGGTAGTGGGCGATCATGACATGGGTGCGCAGATGCGCAGAATCATGGAAGCGGCTGGCCAGCCAGTGCCGGAGAGCAAGCCTATACTGGAGATTAATCCAGTCCACCCCCTGGTCAAGATGCTGGATCAGGAGTCGGACGAGGATCGCTTCGCAGATCTGGGAAATATCCTGTTCGACCAGGCCAACCTGGCCGAGGGCGGTCAACTGGACGACCCTGCAGCCTACGTGTCTCGTCTGAACAAGTTGCTGTTGGAGATGAGTAAAGCCTGACGGCTTTCTCCCTGAGAGCCGGAAGCGGGCCCACGGGCCCGCTTTTTTGTTAGACTGCCGCACATTCAATAAGAGAAGCCGGGGAACCGCACCCATGCCAGACTCCTGCACCGTCGCCGTGCTAGGCGGTGGAAGTTTCGGCACCGTTATCGCCAATATCATCGCCTGCAATGGTCATCGGGTTCGCCTGTTCCTGCGCAATCAACAGCGTGCCGAGTCCATCAACAGCCACAGACAAAATGTGGAATACCTGCCGGGCTACATGCTGCACGACAAGCTGCTGGCCACAGCCTCCCTCGCCGAAGCGGTCCAGGGCGTTGACGTGGTATTGGTGGCAGTGCCCAGTAGCTCGTTTCGCGAGGTCGCCCGTGAATTGGCGAGCCACGTTACGCCGCAGACCCTGCTGGTGAGCCTGACAAAAGGCATCGAGCCCGGCGGCTTCATGCTGATGAGTGAAATTCTGAGGCAGGAGTTGCCCGCCAACCCGACCGGCGTGTTGAGCGGACCCAACCTCGCCGGGGAGATCGCCGCGGGACATATCAGTGGCTCGGTCATCGCCAGTGACAACCCCCGGATCAATACGCGCATTCACGACCTGCTGCATAGTGAGTCATTCCTGATCTACAGTTCAGGCGATATGTATGGTGTCGAACTCGGCGGTGCCTTGAAAAACGTCTATGCCATCCTGGCGGGGGTCGGTGCTGCACTCGAATTCGGAGAAAATACCATCGGTATGTTACTGACGCGCTCACTGGCCGAGATGTCCCGATTTGCGGTTCACATGGGGGCGAACCCGATGACCTTCCTGGGCTTGGCCGGGGTCGGGGATTTGTTCGTGACCTGCTCCTCTCCCTTGTCTCGCAATTACCAGGTGGGCCTGGCGCTGGGGCGGGGCGAGCCGCTGGACGATATTCTCGCGACGATGGACCAGGTAGCAGAGGGGATCAATACTCTGGGTCTGCTCAAGGCCGAGGCCGACAGGCGACAGGTACACATGCCCTTGGTTAAAGGGCTGTATGCCATTCTCTATGAGCATCGTCCGGTAGCGGACGTTTTCGATGATATGATGCATACCGAGCAGGCACAGGATGTAGAATTTGTCACGGGTCAGTAAACAGTGATTTTGACTATCTGGCGCCACGGCGAGGCGGGTAGCGCGCCAACAGACCGGCAGCGCCAATTGACCGACCGGGGGATGGATGACATCGGCTTTGGCTGTCAACAGCTTTACGACGCATTGCAAGTGCGCAATATTCCCGCGCCCGGCCTGATTCTCTATAGCCCCTGGGTGCGAACGGCTGAAACTGCAAAAATTATCGGATCCGCGTTTAGTCATGCAACGAGTAGTGAGCTTGACTCCCTGCGCCCTGATAGCACTGTACTTGCGATAGAAACGTCGCTGGCTGAATGTGCAGGCGACCCAAGCAGTCCTGCTCATGTGGTTCTGGTCTCGCATCAACCGCTGGTCTCCCGGTTGACCGGCCATCTACTGGGTGCGGGTCACGGTGTGCCCTCTCTGTCTCCCGGCGCACTGGCCACACTCTCACTGGATGTGGTGGCCGCTGACTGCGCGCAGTTGTTATTCTGGGCAGTGCCTCCTGAATACGAGCTTGGGCTGTGACCATGGCGGCGCCAGTAGCGCTTGGCTGGGAGGTCAATGGCCTGCAACTGGCGGGTCTGTCATGGGGGCAACCGGGTGCCATGCCGCTACTGGCGCTGCATGGTTGGCTGGATAATGCCGCCAGCTTCGAAGTGCTTGCGCCGTTGCTCGATCAGTACCATGTCGTTGCCGTTGATCTCACCGGCCATGGCCGCAGCGATTGCCGGTCGCCCGATGCGGGCTACCAGATCTGGGATGACCTGCCCGAACTGCTGGGCGCCCTGGATCAGCTGGGGTGGCATACCTTTGCCCTGATGGGACATTCGCGGGGGGGCATGATTGCCACTTTACTGGCGAGCGTGATACCGGAGCGGGTCAGTCATCTGGTGTTGCTCGACGGTATAGCGCCCAAGGCGGTCAGTGAAGGGGATTTTCCGCTTCAACTACGACGATTTCTTGACGACAAACATCAGTGGTCGCAGCGCCGCAACCGTGTTTATCCCTCTGTTGACGCTGCGGTGGCCAGCCGCGCGCGCACTTGGGGTCCCGGCTCCGGCGCCCGGGCACTTGTTGAACGTAACCTTCGATCCTGCGAGGAAGGGTTCACCTGGACAACTGATTTGCGACTTCGGGGTGCATCAGCTGTTAAACTGAACAGCGGACAGATCGATGCCGTATTCGGTGCGCTGTCCATGCCGACCCTGTTGTTCGTGGCCCGGCCTGAAGGTGCTGAAGGGTCGGAAGTCGTGTTACAGGCGCGTGCGGCGATAGCCCAGCTGGATGTTGTCCAGGTAAGTGGGGGGCATCATTTTCATATGGGGTCCGGTGCTGCTATCGTGGCCCTACAGATCAGTCGGTTTTTGCAGCAATAATGGAAGTCCCAGAGAAATGACAAGCAGTTCTGTACGCGCACACAAGTTATGGTTGGTATTGCTATTCATGGTAGGCAGTTCAGCTGTGCAGGCCGAGGAAGGCCTGGTGTTGTTACAACAACTCAATGACTATCCCCACGCCCGCCTGATCGAGTTGGACGAGGCTGACGTCCTTGACTACGAGGTCGGCCTGGGCGCGATGCAAAAAGTAAGCGGCGCCTGGAGATTCAAGCGCAGCCAGCGCTATAGCGGTAAGCTCACGGGCTACACCTGGCAGGTCATCGACGGTTTTACGTCGATAGAGGTCCTGGATGAACTGCAGGGTCAGCTGGGTGAGTTGGCGTCGGCTGAGCTGTTATTTGAGTGCGACGGCAGGTCCTGCGGGAAAGGGGTTCAGTGGGCGAATCGCGTTTTTCACCAGCCTCTACTTTACGGCAGGGAAGACCTGCAACGTTACCGCGTCTATTCCCTGGCCTCGAACCCGCCCAGCATGCTGGTCGTGTACGCGGCGTCGCGTACAGCTGACCGTCAATACCTGCACGCAGAGCTACTGGAGATTACGCCCTAGCGCTTCATTTGAAGCAGGGCGAGAAACTCCTCCCGGGTTTTCTGTTCGTTGCGAAAGCTTCCCAGCATAGCGGAGGTTTTCATCACAGAGTTCTGTTTTTCTACCCCGCGCATCATCATGCACATATGCTGGGCTTCGATAATCACTCCGACCCCTTCTGCCTCCGTCACCTCCATGATGGTCTGCGCGATCTCGGAGGTGAGCGCTTCCTGGATCTGCAGGCGCCTGGCGTAGAGATCCACAATTCT
>Ga0316197_10001164_pt1 | contig 18868 bp, 19 predicted proteins | sample OudBiesiAoxic_MG_FD_204939 | JGI IMG/M metagenome (GOLD analysis project Ga0316197, IMG submission 204939) | Coastal sediment microbial communities from Oude Bieten Haven, Netherlands - site A oxic | ecosystem: Environmental > Aquatic > Marine > Coastal > Sediment | place: Netherlands... | reverse complement strand
CGCTGCTGCGCATAGCTAAAGGACTGGGCGAGTGGTTAGCCCTTACCCAGAGAGGACTTTCACCCCATATTCAATCACCAGCTTTCCTGGCGTTCTAAGCGTCTAGCAAAGCCCACCTAGTATCGATTTTCTGATTGTTTAAAAATATCTGTTCAATAATAAATTCGGAGCAGATAATGCAAACTTACAGAACAAGCGCACAGTGGCAACAACTCTTTCAACAACGCAGCCATTTCAGTGGCACTAATGTTGAATTCTGCCAACACCATAATGTCTCTATTACCACTTATTATAAACAGCGCACTTTATTGACAGAGGGCTTGCCTAAAACACCTTTACCAACACAAACGCAAATACCCACAGTATCACGCTTTGTCCAGGTAAAACAAACCACTAAAATCAGCGCTCAAACTCACCAAAACAACATACAGTTTGATATGCGTACAGGCCAACTTACCCTGCCTGTCGATTTAGCAACAACCGATATCGTGGCTATCATTAAAGGGCTAGCAGTATGAGGATGTTTGTCGATGTGCCCACCGTTTATTTATGTGCCGATGCCGTCGATTTTCGTAAATTGATTAATGGACTGGCGGCCTTGGTAGAAGCTGAGCTTGAATTACCTGTGCTCAGTTGGGCGCTATTTGTGTTTTGTAATAAATGCCGTGACAAACTCAAACTACTTTATTGGGATAATACCGGCTTTGCACTCTGGTATAAGCGGTTAGATAAGCATAAGTTCAAATGGCCCAAACTAATGTCTCTCACCATGACCTTAAGCGAGCAACAATTGCATTGGTTATTATCGGGTTATGATGTCATCGGCCATAGCAACATTGATATTTCAGGTAAGCAATTACTTTAAATCGGAGGAGCGATTGATGATCATCAAAGTCAGTTCACTTAGCCCTGGAAAGCCAGTCATTATGCCTTAAAATAGGCGCCATAAAAAATGAGCTTGCCCTTAAACAGCGTATTGCTGAACTTGAAAAACTGTTAGCGCAAAAGGATGTATCGTCAACTTATCTGTTTTGATCGGCTAAAGGCGATTAAATCAGCCTTAGTCTAAATTTGGGACGCAACTAACCCGCTTTTATTCGGAAAAGGAGCGATCTCGCAATGCTCGATAATGCTTGGCTTGCATTAAATGAAGGCCAAAACGAAACAGGTTATTTAACACCCCATGGCAATTTAAAAGCCGTTGGGCTTGGCCTTGTGATTTAAACTTACGCATCTGTCGTTCTTGTTGCCGAGTTGGCTGATGTGAGAGTTCACATCTATTATTTTCATACTGAACTGTTAAATGCTTCACTCCAGGTATTAGTTCTTTTTTTGTAGCAGAGTAACTTGCTAGTTTATCCGTCACAACCTTTAACGGCCCCCCCCCTGCCCTTTTAGTAATCGATTAAAGAAGCGTATCGCAGCTGCCTTATTCTTTCGTTTCTGAACCAAAATATCTATCTCATCGCCATCTTGACCGACTGCTCGCCAAAGATAATGTAAGACCCCATTTATTTTGATGAAAACCTCATCCAAATACCAGTTATAAACAAGTTGGCCACAGTTATTTTCGAGCTGGTTACTGTAAATATTGCCGTATTTTTTACACCACTGTCGGATCGTTTCATAGCTGACAACAAATTCTCTCGAGACGAGCAATTCTTCGAGATCACGAAAGCTCTATGAAAATAGATAATCAAGCTAAACGGCATGGCTGATGAGTTGTGCAAGGGCACGATAACCTGCGTAGATATTAGAATTATTCATCTGCAGATTATCGTATAATTGATAGAGCGATTGTTAAGTTGTCTCCTCTTGTAGACCCTTTAACAACTTTAAAGAAACATATTACTGCTTTTCAAGCTTTACGTTTTTGAATATCAATCTGACTTGTTATCGTGGTAATCAACCCAAGCAGTTACAGCGTTAATGATGTCTTGAAGTAATTTATTTTCAATTTCATCCCCCCCTTTATTTGTTCTCGCTATTGATCGTGCATCCTGTAAGCGACGACGCGTCCTTTTCAGCTTAGCTTCCGTATCGTGAGCGGCAAGATCGGAACCAACTGGCATCGACAATTGTTTATTCAATTCCTTTTGCACGGTCTCCTTAACATTAGGCATATCAATGTTCTGCTTGGCTGTTTGAGCAACACGATTGTATTGCGCGGTAGATAACTTTGAAAGATCTTGTTTCAGTTCTGGAGGAAGCTGTACAGATTCAATTACATTGTGCTTGCGGATTGAGTCACGTACAGACTGTGTTGACGAACCAAGCTGTTTTGATAACTTATCAACTGCTGTTGTTTTAGCTTTGCGCTCAGCAGTTTTGTTCGGCGCACCTGCTATCAAGTGGTTAACTCGCATTGCTAGGTGTTCTGCCTTCTCTGCCGCTGATAACTCATTACGGAATAAGTTCTCATCAATCTCTAGTAGAACTAGAGAAGATAAATTATTTACATCCCCCATTTCTAAACAGTTGATTTGCGTATATCCCAACTTTTTGTAAGCTTCAATTCTGTGGTTGCCAGCGATTAATTTTCCATTGTTGATGAGTGGAGGGGAAATTAACCCCACCTCTGCAATTGATTTAGCCAGTTCATCAACACGATCTCTATTGAGTGGTCGAATACGCTTTGGAATAATGATGTCATTAATATTAATCATTGCCATGATTATAGCCCTCCCAATTCAGCTTTATCAGCCATTTCATGAAATATTTGTGCGCGTTGGCTTTCAGTACTGCCATTGTTTTCTATAACGTTAGAGCGAGCAATGTGCAAAGTAATTTCAGTTACATCAAAGCGACAGAATAGAGCCAACCAATGTGAGAACTTAATAGCTTCAGGGTTATAGCCAAGCTCATTAGCTATTTGGCAAACTGCAATAAATGCCTTTCGGTAAATTACCTCATTCTTCTGGATACTGGCTTTTAACTGCTGCTCAGTAGTTTTAGTTTTAACTAGAGAGTGAGTGCCATATTTACGGATAGCCAGAAATTCAGCAGCTTCTTCTGCTTGCTCACGAGCACGGTCAGTTTTACCACGATAAAAGCCTCTACATTTCTCGAATCCTGAGAAAATGCGCTCTAGGTCTTTGTCCATAACGCCACGAGTAGATCCATTAAAGCCCTTACCCATAGCATCACCTAGGATGAAAGGGACTATAAAACTCATTGAGGGATCACGTTCAACAATCGAACAAATGGCTTTTAAGCGACCGTAACCATCTGCTGTACGGTATTCCTCATTGAGAATGATTGGATAAGCACCGTTGTATCCGCTCTCTAAAATACTCGCTTCTAGATACGCGATATGTTGCTCTGTTGTTGCTTGGGCTTGCTGTAGAACATTGGTTTTGATCTGTTCTATAGTGTTAATGTTAACTTTTAATGTGCCTGCGTTAACTCCATTCCACTGAGGGATTTGGTATTCTGTGAAAATTGACATAAAATTTCTCCTGGGCTTTGCCCGTTATAATTAAACTTTCGAGTTATGGCTCTCGTTGAACTGGTACTTCTTCGAGAGCTTTTTTATCCGTTGCTATCTCCTGCCTAGATAAGGACTACGTTTATTCAAAAGGATAAAACTTATCCCCATCATAAATTTATCTAATACAGCAGCTCCCACTCTAAATTAATGGCCAAAGTAACTTAGCCATAACATTTTTTTCCATTGTTAATACTCCTTAATGTTAATTATTGTTTTGCTAAACATTCGACGATTCCCTCACGCAAAGTGCGTAAATTACTTAGGTAAGGCATATAGTCACGGCTTTGCACACCATGCTTAGCGATAAAGTTGTGAAACATGCGTTGGCAATGTAAATACTCAACGCAATGACCACTTTTGTTAATCTCAGTTTTAAAACGCTTTCTAGAGAACGACTCCAATGCTTTTAAACCAGGGTGATAGGCCATGAATAACTCTGAGTCTTGCTCAAATTCACTTGATGAAAGCGCCAATGAATATTGCTGATTTACATTCGCTACAAAACTATCAAAATCCATCACAATTAAGCGCTCACCAGAATTAAGAGCCTTGTCATACATAAACTCTAACGCTCCCCGCTTAATGTTCTTTAGCGGATCTTGGTAAACAAATAGAGTGGCTTCCGCATCACTGATCAGCGCATTTTCATACACAAGAGGATACTTCTCGTCTGTAGTGCCCGAGTCTTCTTGATATTTACACTCAATGTTCAGAGTATTAAAACAACGTGTTTTGCTGACTTTATTACCTTGTGAATCCAAGGTTTCATAAGTCAGTGAAATATTCTCAGCTCTAAACTCCATCTTCGTTTTATGCTTTGTTGAATAAGCACTATAGATAGACGGGTAAGGAATATCTTTAATCACTGTTACAGCTGGAATTTGATTCAATATCGCAAAGATCTTTGATTCAAACGCTTTACCATTTTGTACTGCTTTCTGACCACTCATACACACACTCCATTTGATTACTGCATATAATCGTACATTATCGTACGATATACAGTCAACACTTAAAGCAACATTTATTTACTGCAAAAAAACCACTTGACCAAATTAACAGAAATGTCCACAATGTAAGCATCAAAAACTAAGGGGATTAATATGATAAAACGGCTGTCAGAGATAACAGACATTCAAGCTGGCTATCCTTTTAGGGGATCAATCAAGCATGATAAGCACGCTTCAGTGAGCGTTGTTCAAGCAAAAGACATTTCAAATCTTGGTGAATTGTTACCAAACGACTTGGTAAAAACAGAACTAGCAGGAAAGAAACAACCAACGTGGTTACAGGCAGGTGATATTTTATTTATCGCTAAAGGCTTACGACATTATGCATGCTGGATTCCAGAGGGGATTGAGCAAACAACCTGTGCACCGAGTCTATTTATTATTAGAGTAAAAGCAGGGTTACAGCACTCGATCAATTCAAAATTTTTAGCGTGGCAGTTGAATCAAAAGCCAATACAAAACTACTTTAAAAAAAGTGCAGAAGGCAGTACACAAATAAATATTCGTAAGCCTATTCTTTCAGACGCAGCGCTAGCAATACCAGATTTAGAGACGCAAGAATCAATAGCGAAGTTGTATGAAGCAAGCTTAAAAGAGCATGCATTGCTCAACCAGTTAATAAACAACCGCCAGCAACAACTTAATGCGATTGCTAGCGATTTACTTAAAAATTCAATAGAAAATTAAAAGAGAACATTATGCCACATACTCAAATTGACCAAAGTGTCATCAATACAACTGTTTGGAAAGCCTGCGATACGTTTCGTGGAACAGTCGACCCATCAATTTATAAAGACTTCATTCTAACCATGCTTTTTTTGAAATACATTTCCGATGTACATCAAGATAAAGTGGAAGAACTAACAGCCCAGTTTGGTGATAATCCCGCAATGATAGCGGCGATGATGGCAAGCCAATCATTTCAAATTCCAACCGGCTCAACTTTTTGGGATCTGTATGAACTGCGCAATACCGCCGGCAATGGTTCACGTATCGACCAAGCATTACACGCCATTGAAGAAGCTAACGGCACTAAGCTAAAAAATGTATTCCAAGATATTAGCTTTAATACCGATAAGCTTGGTGACGAAAAACAAAAGAACGATATTCTACGCCACCTATTAGAAGACTTTGGTAAAGAGAGCTTAAATCTGCGCCCTAGCCGTGTGGGTTCGTTAGATGTGATTGGTAATGCCTACGAATATCTCATTAAGAATTTTGCAGCTAGCAGTGGTAAATCAGCGGGCGAGTTCTATACGCCACCTGAAGTATCTGACCTACTTTCAATAATTTTAGAACCTGCTGAAGGCGATACTATTTGTGATCCTTGTACAGGCTCTGGTTCACTGTTAATGAAGTGTGGTAAGCAGGTACAGAAAAATTTTAACGGTTCAAAACAATACGCACTATTTGGACAAGAAGCGATTGGCTCAACCTGGTCGTTAGCTAAAATGAATATGTTCCTACATGGCGAAGATAACCACCGCATTGAATGGGGCGATACTATTCGTAACCCGAAGCTACAAGATAAAGATGGCGGTTTATTACACTTTGATGTGGTCACAGCAAACCCGCCATTTTCTTTAGACAAATGGGGTCATGAATATGCTGCTGATGACCACTTTGGTCGTTTTCGCCGTGGTGTTCCGCCTAAAACTAAAGGTGATTACGCCTTTATTTCACACATGATTGAAACCCTAAAACCTCAAACTGGTCGTATGGGTGTGGTTGTGCCTCATGGCGTGTTATTTCGTGCATCTAGCGAGGGTAAAATCCGACAACAATTGATTGATGAAAATCTACTTGATACCGTGATTGGTTTACCTGAAAAACTGTTCTTTGGTACGGGTATTCCCGCTGCTATTTTAATATTTAAGAAGAAAAAAACAGATGACAAAGTGCTGTTTATTGATGCATCACGTGAGTTTAAATCAGGCAAAAACCAGAACGTACTCACTACTGAAAATATTCAAAAGATTGTTGATGCCTACAAGGCACGTGAAACAACAGATAAATACTCATACCTAGCAACACACGATGAAATTGCCGAGAACGATTACAACCTCAATATTCCTCGTTATGTGGATACCTTTGAAGAGGAGGAAGAGATTGATCTGATGGCTGTGCATCGTGATCGTTTGAGTCTTCAAACTGAATTAATAAAATTAGAAAAAGAGATGATAGGATATTTAGAGGAACTGGGTTATGGAACAAAATAAATTTACTTTTTATCCTCACTTAGGGTCTATACCAAATGATTGGACTGTGGTTAATTCAGGTGCTGTTTGCACAAAGGTTACCGATGGTACTCACGATACTCCAACACCTATTTCGACTGGAATTCCCTATATAAAATCTGTTCATATAAAAAAAGGAACGATTACTTTTGATAATGCTCTTTTTTTGAGTAAAGAAGATCACGATATTATTTATAAACGCTGCAACCCAGAAAAAGGTGATTTATTAATTGTTAATATTGGAATAGGGAATATTGGTGAGTGTGCCTATGTTAATGCAGAGTTTGAATTTAGTATGAAAAATATCGCATTGCTTAAACCTAATCCTAAGTACTTAGATGGAAAATATTTATATTACTATTATAAATCTATAAAAAATAAAGTTGTACATGCCACCAAAACAGGTGGAGCACAGCCATTCCTATCTATTAAAGATCTTAAAAAACTAAAGTTGGTCATTCCTCCTATCCCTGAACAACTCAAAATAGCAGATATCCTCTCGATTTGGAGTAAAGCGATCACCACCACAGAAAAGCTGATTACAATCAGTAAACAGCAGAAAAAATCATTAGCTCAACAACTGTTAATGGGTAATAAGCGCCTAATCAATCCAGAAACGAATAAGCCGTTTGAGAGTGACTGGGAAGAGGTTAAAGTCAATAAACTACTAACTGAAAGCCGAATTACATGTACCGACAATAACCCCAATAATCGATTAACAGTCCGTCTAAAATTAAAAGGAGTTGAAAAACGAGTTGTTCGAGGAACTGAATCGATTAATTCTACATCTTATTTTACTCGCAAGTCCGGACAGTTTATTTATGGTAAGCAAAACATACACAAAGGTGCATTTGGCATTATTAACAAAGTCTTAGATGGATTTCAGTCATCTCAAGATTTACCGACATTTGACTTCACTTCTAAATGTAATTCAGTTTGGTTTTATCATCTTATGAGTCAAGAGAACTTGTATTCATCATTAGAAAGCAAAATGACAGGTACTGGTTCAAAACGGTTAAACCCAAAAGCGTTCTTATTAACTAAAGTGGCTTTACCAGTAAAAGCTGAACAACAAAAAATCGCTTCTGTGCTCACCACTGCCGATAAAGATATTGAACTATTAGAAGCCAAACTAGCTCACTTCAAACAAGAGAAAAAGGCGTTGATGCAACAATTGCTAACAGGTAAGCGCCGAGTCAAAGTAAATAAATTGGAGGTGGCTTAATGAGCGAACCATTACCACTTGCACCTTTGGGTGAGTTTATTTTTTTTCAAAGTATTGATGGCCAAACGCGAGTTGAATGTCGCTTCGAGTCCGACACACTTTGGCTATCTCAGGGCGCAATCGCAGATCTTTATGACAAAAATGTGCGTACTATTAATGAGCACTTAGTCAATATCTACAACGAAGATGAACTTGCTCAAAATGCAACCATCCGGAAATTCCGGATCGTTCGCCAAGAGGGTCAACGCCAAGTCTCTCGTGATATAGAACACTACAATCTCGAAGCCATTTTAGCTGTCGGCTATCGTGTACGCTCTGCCCGCGGTACGCAGTTTCGACAATGGGCAACACAAACCCTGAAAGAATATATTATTAAAGGGTTTGTCATGGATGACGAGCGACTTAAAAACCCACCAGTGGGCCAGTCAGCGGTGCCTGATTATTTTGATGAGATGCTTGAACGCATTCGAGATATCCGCTCAAGTGAACGCCGAGTTTATTTACGCGTGAAAGATATCTTTACCATGGCGGCCGATTACCAACCCTCAAATAGAGAAACCACACGTTTTTTTCAAAGCATTCAGAACAAATTGCACTTTGCCTCGACAGGAAAAACCGCGGCAGAGCTGATTACAAGCCGTGCAGATTCCAACAAGCCAGATATGGGATTAACCAGCTTTAAAGGCGATGAAGTCCGTAAAACCGACGTCACTATTGCAAAGAATTACCTGCAAGAAAAAGAGATTAAAGATTTAAACCGCATTGTGACTATGTGGTTAGATTTCGCAGAAGACCAGGCGCTAAGACGCAAGCAGATATTTTTACAAGACTGGAATAGTAAACTTGATCAGTTTCTTGAATTTAATGATCGTAATGTGTTGTCAGGTGCCGGAAATATCAGTAAAAAAGCAGCAGATGAACAAGCAAAGAAAGTATTTGATGACTATGCCCAACAGCGAAGAAGGCTGAAAGAGGCTGAAGGTGAAACGACTAATATAGCAGCACTAAACGCGATATTGGACGAGAGTAAAAATAAAAAATAACGCCATGAGAAAAGCGCTAATATAGCAACGACTAATAAGTAGTGCAGAATGAAAGTATTACGAGTAACAGTCTCCTCACCGAGGAAGACTACTTTACCGTGACTATGGCATACTATAAATGAAATCATAACTGGCTAATAACAATATGAAATTAAAAAAATTAACCCTTGAAAACTTCCGTGGTTTTAAACACTTTGAGTGTGAGTTTCAGCCAGGAATCAATGTGCTGGTTGGTTTAAATGGTCATGGTAAAACCTCAATACTCGATGCAGTTTCTGTCGCTTATGGGCAGTTTATGAGTGGATTTGGCACAAGTACCGACCGACCTATTCGAGACGATGATATACATTTAGGCAAAACCGGCTCTGAAGACACAGGTTTTACCATGGAATATCAATTCCCTGTTCAAGTATCAGCACAAACATACAATGATTATGTTGATGATTTCCCTACATATTGGTCTCGATCTCGTAATACACAAAAAAGCAAAGGTACTAGAGTCAGTGAATTAAGTAAGGTCGCAAAACGTCTACAAAAAGTTGTACAAGATGGCGCTCATCCAACGCTTCCTGTCATTGCTTGTTATGGTACAGAAAGATTATGGAACCAGAATTTTGAACCAACGAATGACTTGCCTAAATTATTAAACTCCAGTCGCTTAGAAGGCTATCGAGATTGGAATAAACCAACGAGTAGCTACAAAAAATTTGCCAGTTGGCTTCACCAAGAAACGGTGGCTAGCTATGAACGCGGGATGCTACAACAAGAGCAAAAAGAGCAAGGTAGCCTTAGCGTTGGAAATATTCATGCTGACCGTTTAAAATCTTTACAGAAAGCACTCGATATTGTTCTAGCGCCTTCTGGTTGGTCAAATATTCACTATTCAGCAAGCGCAAAACAAGTTGTTGCTACTCATAAAGAGCAAGGTAATGTGCCCATATCGCTATTAAGTGACGGTGTACGCAACATGATTGGTATGATTACCGATATTGCCCGCAGAGCGATTCAACTAAATCCTCATATGGGAACTCATGCGGTTCAAGAAACCCAAGGTATCGTATTGATTGATGAAGTAGATATGCACCTTCACCCTCAATGGCAACAGCTAGTCCTAAAAAACCTGACAGAAGCATTTCCTAAAATTCAATTTATTGTAACAACCCATAGCCCTCAAGTGCTTACTACCGTTAAAAAAGAGTCTGTACACCTTATGTGTATGGAAAACGGAATAGGTTGGACTCAAAACCCAATAGGTGAAACTTACGGTATTGCTAGCCAAGATGCATTATTAGAAGTAATGAAGGTTAACCCCCGTCCACCTTTAGATTGGGTTAATAACCTAAAGAAATATATGGATATGATTGACCTAAACACTCATAAGAGTTTAGAGGGCAAGCAACTTAGAGAAACACTCGAACAAGAGCTAGGAAAAGAGCACCATGACCTTCAAAGGGCCGATAGAAAAATCCGCCGTAAAGGCATGTTGCCATCATGAGAACTATCATTAAAACAGCCCTTGGTAGCAATGTATTAGATCGTCAAGAAAAAATAGGCGTTCCTCAAACAAAAGAAGAATCGGAACAACGCTGGGGAGATTTTGGTAAAAAATCAACTGTGCGTAACAAGTTATTCCCACAACAGTTTTTTTTATGTGGCTACACAGAATTTAACATTCCCGAATTTTGTTCAAAATCATCGACTAATAAACATGGATGTCATATTGAGCATATTAAGCCAAAATCAATATTTCCAAATGAAACTTTCAATTATCATAATTTAATTTTGTCGGTACTTGATGATTCTGATTTGAGTAAATTTAAGAAAGACTTTTTTATTGGTCATGAAGCAGATTCTGGTAATGATCATCAACTCTATTTTGCTGGCCACGGAAAACTTCACTTTTATGATTCGGTTAAGTTTATTTCTCCTATTGAAAATGACTGTCAGCGTTACTTCAGATTTTTAGAAGAAGATGGAAGTATTGTTCCTCGTGAAAACCTTAACGAAGATGAAATAGCTCGTGCCGTTTATACGATAAAAATATTGAACCTTAATCACCCTTACCTAAAGAACCAACGTCGAAAGAGAATGCTTGAAGTGTCAGAAGACATTGATGAACTTGAGGATTTAGAACAAATAAAAACTATTATTCGCAGTGAAATTGCAGCTAATAGTAACGGTCATATAGCTTCATTCCCATCAGCAGTATCATCTTTAGTTTCAGGTATATAATGACAAATCAAACACTCCCCAACTTCCGTGAAGAACAAAGTGCTAAAATCCCAGCGCTGACATTACTGTCTAACCTTGGATATAAGTTTGTACCGCCAAGTGAGTGTATGGCTACTCGTGGTAATAAAACGACTGTTATTCTGCCAAATGTGTTGCGTGAGCTATTAACCAAAAAGAGCTTTTCTTTTCAAGGTAAACAACATAATTTATCTGATGCTGCTATTGATAAAATAGTACACGAACTCGCTAACCCTGCGATGAATGAAGGGTTAAAATCTGCTAATGAAAAACTTTATAACGCACTCACTTATGGTATTGGTATTACTGAATTTGTAGAGGGGAAAAAAGTCAGCCCAACTATTCAGATTATTGATTGGCAAGCACCAGAAAACAATGTTTATCATTTTACGGAAGAGTTAGAGGTTGAAAATGCACACGGCACCGGCAAGCGTATTCCTGATATTGTTTGCTTTGTAAATGGCTTACCTTGGGTTGTGATTGAAGCTAAACGACCAGACTCATCAAAAAATGGGAAACCCACAGTGTTAGCGGGCATTTCACAAAATATTCGTAATCAAAAGGTAGATCAGATTCCACATCTGTTTGCTTACAGCCAATTGTTAATATCCATTAATGGCCATGAAGGTTTGTACGGAACTTGTGGTACACCTGAAAAGTTTTGGGCGAAGTGGAAAGAGGAACAGATCACCGAAGACGAGCTTTCCCAGTTAAAGAATAAACAACTGAGTCAAAATAAACTAGATCTACTATTTGCTCATCGCCCAGCTTCGATGAAGTCAGAGTACCTATCATTAATTGTAGGCGGTGACTTATTAGTTACCGACCAAGACCGTTTATTGGTTTCGTTATTACGCTTTGACCGACTGTTAGATATGGCCCGTCTATTTACTTTGTTTGATAAAAAAGCAGGGAAAATTGTTGCTCGTTATCAGCAAGTATTTGGTATTAAAGCGCTGGTTGAGCGCATCAGCTCTTTTGATGACAAAGGCTCTCGCAACGGGGGAGTCATTTGGCACACCACAGGATCTGGTAAGTCATTTACTATGGTGTTTTTGTCCAAAGCGTTGATCTGGCTTAAAGAGCTGGCAAAGTGTCGCGTTGTAGTGGTGACAGACCGTGTTGATTTAGAAGATCAGCTGGCTCGTACGTTTGCTTCAGGTGGCGCACTCTCTGATAAAGATAAAAAAGATGCAATGGCAACTACAGGTAAACGCCTTGCGGAGCAAATAGGCAAAGGTAATGAGCGTATTATTTTCTCTATCATCAATAAGTTTGGTAGCGCTGTAAACTTACCTGAATGTTATAACGATAGTGCCGATATGATTGTACTCATTGATGAAGGCCATCGTAGTCAAAATGGTGAAAATAATATTCGTATGCAGCAAGCTTTGCCTAATGCTGCTTTTGTTGCGTTCACCGGTACACCATTATTGCAAGATGATAAAACTGAAAATAAATTCGGATCTATTATCCACTCTTATACTATGCAACAAGCGGTTGAAGATAAAACCGTAACCCCGCTATTATATGAAGAACGTGTTCCAGAGCTAAGTACCAATGATAAAGCGATTGACGCTTGGTTTGACCGTATTACTGATTCTTTATCGGAAAAACAGCGTACCGACTTAAAGAAGAAATTTGCTCAAAAGGGGCAAATTTATCAAGTTGAAGGTCGTTTAGAACTAATTGCACATGATATTTCTGATCACTTCCAAAACTTTAAAGACCAAGGTTTAAAAGGCCAACTTGCTTGTGATTCTAAAACCTCTGCGATTCAATATAAACAGTTTCTGGATAAAATAGGCAAGGTGACATCTGTCGTTGCTATGTCACCTCCTGATACCCGTGAAGGGCACAATAGCATTGAGACTGATAGCACTGACTTAGTACAAAATTGGTGGAAAAAGAATGTAGCAGATGCAGGCTATGGCCAAGATGAAAAAGCGTACACAAAACATATCATCTCTGAATTCAGTAAAGATGAAGGCCCTGATTTAATGATAGTGGTGGATAAACTATTAACAGGTTTTGATGAGCCAAAAAATACAGTGTTGTATATCGATAAACCACTTAAGCAGCATAACCTCATTCAAGCTATCGCACGTGTTAACCGTTTACATGCTAATAAACAGTTTGGTTATTTGATCGATTATCGAGGAGTTTTGGAAGAACTCGATACCACTATCGAAAAATATCAAGATTTAGCAGAGCGCACTCAAGATGGTTTTGATATTGATGACTTGAAAGGTTTGTATAACCGTATGGATACGGAATATAAAAAGTTACCTGGTTTATACACCCAGCTTTGGTCATTTTTTACTGAGGTTAAAAACACACAAGATCCAGCGACGATGAGAGCGGTGTTTACACCTCATATAGAGTTTATTGATAATCAAGCAACGGACCTTAATTTAAAGAAACGTCATGAGTTTTATGATGCTTTGACCGATTTTGCTAATTGTTTAAAGGTTGCATTACAGTCTGCGACTTATTTTGAAGATAAGAGCTTTGACGACAAACGTAAAACTTATAAAGAAACACTTAAGTCTATGTCACAACTTCGCGCTCAAGTGCGTGAAGATGCAGAAGAAACCGTAGATTACGATAAATATGCAGACGATATTCGCACTATGTTGGATAAACATATTGGTGGTGTTGAAGTGCAAGAGTCTAAAGGTGTTTATTTGGTTGGTGATATGGGGAAAGATGCCAAACCTGAAGAGATGAGTGACGATGAAGCGCGTAATCAGAAAGATAAAATAACGGGTCGAATCACCAAAATGATTGAGCAGGATTTAGCTGATGACCCTTATGCTCAGGAATACTTTTCTAAACTGCTTAAACAAGCGATTGAACAAACCAAAGAGATGTTCGATGCGCCAGTGAAGCAATATATGCTGTTTGCTGATTTTGAAGAACAAGTTAAAGAACGCAAAGTTGACGGTGTGCCAACCGATAAGTTTAATGGTAAGCGCCATGCGCAAGCTTATTATGGCCTGTTCTTAAAAGCTTTTGATGACACTTTACCGCTAAGTGAAGAGCAATGTATTAATCATGCTTTAAAGATTGATGAAATAGTGAATAAAGCCGTTGCTGAGTTTTCAATTAATCCACAAGAGATTGAAAACAAGGTATTACAAGGTGTATTGCCACTATTGTTTGCTGACTTAGGCGTTGAAAAGGCCCAGGTAATTATCGGCGGTGTGATAAAAATAACCCGCCTAGGGTTGGCAGGTTTAAATAGCTGATGGCATCAGTAAATTCTAACGAGTGTAATAAAGAACTGTATAGCTTTATCTACGGTGAGCAGGCCATTGCTTATGAGGTTATCCGTAAAAGCTTTGCTGAAGATAAGAAAAAGAAGATCACTATTCGTGTTCATCCTGATTGCGAAGTAATTGTGACCGCTCCTGAGTGCTCTAATAATACAGATATCCATGATGCAGTGATAAAACGAGCAAAGTGGATTTGGGATGCTGTTTGTGAGTTTCAAACTCATCAAGAGTATGTGCAAAACAAGAATTACGTGAGTGGCGAGATGCAATTTTATTTAGGCAGGCGCTATATGCTTAAAGTGGTTGAAGATAACAACAGCAGTTCGAATGTTAAGTTATTACGAGGTAAGCTATTGGTGAGCTTAACGAAGTTTGACGAGAACAAAACAGAGTTAGTCAAAGTATTGGTTGGAAAGTGGTACAAGCACAAAGCTCAGCGAGTATTTCAAGAACGGATAAATGCCCTACTACCACAAACTAACTGGGTAATTGATCCTCCCAGTTTTAAAGTATTATCCATGCAAAAACAATGGGGGAGCTGTTCGGCACAAGGCAGCTTAATGCTTAATCCTCACTTAGTAAAAGCCCCAAAAGAATGTATTGATTACGTCATTTTGCATGAACTTTGCCATATAGCTGAACATAACCATAGTGAACGATTCTGGCGGTTATTGACGCAAGTTATGCCTCACTGGAAAGAGGTGAAAAGCCGGTTGGATGGTATGGCGGAATTGTATTTGAATGAGTGATTCCATTGAATAAGTGGTTAATATTATAAAATATCTCTTTTTATCACCCGAATATCTATTTTAATCTTTAGCCTTTCTCTTACTATTTGGTTCGACAATTAATCAACTAGGAGAATAAAATGTCTAATCAAAATAACAACCACAAAGCTAACCAAGGTAATGCCAATAAAGGAACACCAGGAAATAACCAGGCTAACGCTAAGGTAAATGGTAATCGTGGAAAACAGATGAACCCAAACCAGAAGAAATAACTGATTAATGAAAAAGCAGGTAAATATTTTACCTGCTTTCTTTAGAGGAAAAAATGGAAAAAGATAATCCTAAAAAGAGTAAGCGGAAATTTAACCAAACTAAACAACTAATTCGATTAGCATTAAATAATGGTTGGACTCAAAATGAAATAAAAGATGCCTGTAGAACTCAGCAGTCCGTTGTTAGTGATTGGTCTAAAGGAACAAAACTGGCAACTGAACAACAATTAAAACCTCTTTTAGAAGTTTTTGGTCACAAATTAAGACGAAACTCTTTTAGGGTTTATTGGTACATAGACTCTAAAACGCAAGAAAAATCGTTTCATAAAGTTGAAGGAACAGTTGTTTTAAGCCAAGCATTCAATGATGCAAGAAGAGATGGACATAGGCTAGTAAAGAAAATTCCAGTGCAGAAATTAGTGGTTCATCATCAAGGTGAAAATAAATTTAGAGTTGTATATCAAAGTCGACTTACCTTTCGACACTCTAGCGAAGAATTAGAGTCAATGGTTGAGGATGCGATATGGAACTCAACTATTTCAGATCAATATGAGTTATCTGAATTACTTAATATTATTGATGAATACGCCTTAAGTTCATTAAATGAACACCCGAGTGATGCAAATACGCTGCCTTTTATTGCTAGGCAAGCTTTGCTTAATCATGGATTTAATATAGATGGGGTTGTTGAATACCCTGCTATTTGGTAAGTTAAAAGAATCCCCAATAGGAAATTGGCACCTTAACGCCAAAAATGTGTTTTAACACAATCGTTTGAAGCACCACTTTGGCAGCCCTGTGATTAGCCAGTTCGCTACCACAGCGCTATTCAAACAAATTTAGGAGCACATCGTTATTGCTTTGAATTAAGCTAGGCCAAAGGTATTGCCGATCAGCTGAAACATAACATGTGATACGGGAAAGGGTGGGCAAAAAAGCCAGCCGTCACTTTTGTGGCCGCTGGCTTTTACTATTATTGTAACAACTACATGTAATTTATGTCTTGCTTCAAGCTATTTAGACGCATCAGCAGGCGATTCTGCAACTCACTTATTGGACAACAAAACTCACATTGGTTTAGCTCGACCAATTGCTCAAGTAACCACTGCTCAACCATTTGAATATTAGTTAAATATTCATAACCAAAGAGTAGAGCTACCGCCCTTTCTTGCTGTTGAATATTTAAGTTTCGACAAAGTATTCGCGCATACTCATAAGTAGACTTTAATAACGCCTTAGTTTTAGCAATTCGCTCCGTGTGTAAATAAGCCAACTTAGCTTCACGATGCAGTATTTCATTATCAATTTGTTGCACTATTGGATGATCATGAACACTAAGCATTATCTTCTCCTTGAGTTTGTACATAACGATCAAATGCACTACCATCTTGGCGTGTTAAGTTGGGTACATAACGTGAATAAACACGAAATAACATCGTTGTAGTGGTATGCCCCATCTGCTGCGCGATCCATTCTGGCGATTCACCTGCTGCCAGTAACAACGTAGCGTAAGTATGGCGTGTTTGATATGGATTTCTGTATTTCAACTTTAATCGTTGCAGCATAGGCTCCCAGATAACACGGCTGATAGTTTGATAATTAAATGGCTTGCCATTCTTTTTACAAAATACAAAAGGCCCTAGGTGCTTTGTTATTTTCATCTGTTGCTGCAATGCAGATACAACTCTATCGGTCAGCTTAATAGTTCGATTCGAGCCGTCAGTTTTTGCATCTGTCATATCCCCTTTTACAAGGCTTTGAGTTATGTAGATTTGCTTCTTATCTAAATCGACTTTATCCCAATGTAAGCCATCAATTTCTCCTGTTCGTAAGCCTGTGAAAAAACGTACCGTGTAATAAGATTTGAAATCATCTGGTGCTGTTTTTATTAAACGCTCAACTTCGTTTAAAGAAAATGGGTTCACCTCTGTACGAGGTACTTTTAAGGCTTTTATATTTTTCCAAGGTGTCGTAAACTCATAGCGATCAGCGGCTTCGTTAAGCATCATTCTTAGTGGTGTCATGATATGATTGATACGAGAGGTCGACAGTGTTTTCTTTGTTCGAGTTTTAACTTTGGCGAGTGCAGCTCGAAACGTTAAGATGTCTTGTTTTTTGATGACGCTGATCTTCATTTTCCCAAACGCTGGAAGAATGTGAGACTCTAAGATACCTTCGATAGATTCCTTATGGCTTTGACGCCATTCAATGGCTTTTTCATTAAACCAAATGACAGAAAACTCTTTTACTGTTGGTGCATCAGCACTGTTGAAATAGTCCGATGCGGTTTGTTTGCGTTCCTTTAGATCATCAAATAATTGAACCTTCTTACTATTAGGAAAATATTTGGCATATTGAAAGTTCCCTAATAAAATTTCCGCTTCAATCGTTTTTAGTAAACGAGTTAAACGCTTACGATTAGCACTTGTATCATTTAATTGAGTTTGTTCTCGACATCGCTGATTCTGGTATCGGAAGTCTGCAACTAACTTTCCATTTCTTGTATTAATTGTTCCCATATTAACCTCACATACCAACGATTAATGAATTTGATGAAATCCCATTTAACATCTCTTCTTCAATTCTTTCCCACAGATATAGAATTTTTCTCCCTCCAAATGGTCGAATATAATGAACACCTTCAAACAGAACAGAATCTTTTAACTGCTCACGAATGGTTCTTTGATCATATTTAATGCGTTCAGATAACTCTGAAGTTGTCATATAAGTAATATCCATTGTACAATCTCCTAATAGCTTAATTTTTACGTTGCAGACTCTAAAAGTCTACTACAGAATAAATATAGCACAAAAAAAGACCTTTACAACCTTTTTAAGTCTACAGGAGACTTTTAATTACTGGAGAAGACTTTGCTTAAATGTCATTTATCAAAAATCATGGGAGAAAAGCGCTTAAAAATGAGTGATGTTTCTCGTGATACCGGAATTAACCCAGGCACAATTAGACGAATATTTAACGAAACAGCAACAAGAGTTGAATTAAATGTAGTTGAGACTTTATGTGAATATTTAGAAATAGAAGTGGGGGAACTTTATGAGCTTCAAGGTAAAAAAACAAAAAAGGAATGTGAGTAGTAGAGTTTAAGGAGATAAGTTATCTAAAAGTAGTTTAGACACTAAATGGTCACCATTTGGTCACCGAGCAATTTTCTCAAGTGGTAGAAACAAAAAAACCAAGCACAAGTGCTTGGTTTTAAAGTAGAAATAGTTGGAGCGGGCAGCGGGAATCGAACCCGCATTATCAGCTTGGAAGGCTGGAGTAATAGCCATTATACGATGCCCGCAAACTGCATCTAGTAGCAAAAGCTACCAAG
>Ga0316197_10001163_pt1 | contig 18869 bp, 16 predicted proteins | sample OudBiesiAoxic_MG_FD_204939 | JGI IMG/M metagenome (GOLD analysis project Ga0316197, IMG submission 204939) | Coastal sediment microbial communities from Oude Bieten Haven, Netherlands - site A oxic | ecosystem: Environmental > Aquatic > Marine > Coastal > Sediment | place: Netherlands... | reverse complement strand
GGCCAATGGGGAAAGAATCGATGACGAAGTCGGAGCTCATCGACGCTGTAGCCCAGCGGACGAAGATCACCAAAAGCCGAGCTGAACAAGTCGTAAACTGCGTCTTCAACTCGATGACGTCAGCGCTCGAGCAGGGGGAGGGGATCGAAATCCGCGGCTTCGGTAGCTTCACGGTGCGTGAGTACAAGTCGTACAGTGGGCGGAACCCCCGTACGGGGAGGCCGGTCCCGGTTCCTGAGAAACGACTGCCGTTTTTCAAGGTCGGCAAAGAGCTCAAAGAGCTCGTCAACGGTGGCGTCGCCGACACCGCCGACGCCGGCGAATAGAGGCTGACGATGAAACCCGAAGCGCAGCTCGCCGAGCTCAAGCGCGGTGTGGTCGACGTGCATGTCGAATCAGAGCTCCTCGAGCGTCTGAACACGGGCAAGCCTCTCAAGATCAAAGCTGGGTTCGACCCGACTCGACCGGATCTGCACCTCGGTCACACGGTGCTGCTCAACAAGATGCGCCAGTTTCAGGAGCTGGGGCACGAAATCATCTTCATCGTCGGCGACTTCACCGCTCAAATCGGCGACCCCTCAGGCCGCAGCAGCACCCGCCCCGTCCCTACGCGGGACGAAATCCTCGAAGGAGCGCGCAGCTATGCCGATCAGGCATTCAAGATCCTCGACCGGGACCAAACGCAGATCGTCTACAACAGCGAGTGGCTCGGCAAGATGGCCTTCGACGACGTCATCCGGTTAGCAGGCAAGTACACGCTGGCGCGCATGATGGAGCGAGATGACTTTAAGCGGCGCTGGACGGAACACCAGAGCATCTCGCTTCACGAGCTCCTGTACCCGCTTGCCCAGGCGTACGATTCGGTGGTCCTCGAGTGCGATGTCGAGCTCGGTGGAACCGACCAGCTTTTCAACCTGCTCGTCGGTCGGGAGATCATGCGCGAGATGGGGCAGCGACCTCAAATCGTGATGACCACCCCAATCTTGGAAGGGATCAACGCGCGCTTCGAAGCCGGAAAAATCGTCGGCGCCAAAATGAGCAAGTCGCTCGACAACTACGTCGGTGTGGCCGAGCCGCCCAAGGAGCAGTTCGGCAAGCTGATGAGCATCTCGGATGACCTCATGTGGCGTTACTACGAGCTGCTTTCGTCGGAACCAAGCCTGGAAGTCGAACGGCGAAAGCGCGCCTGCGCCGCCGGCAAGATGAACCCGCGCGATGCTAAGATCGCGCTTGGCAAAGAGATCGTGACCCGCTACCACGACGTGGAGCATGCCAACCTCGCCGAAGCTTCGTGGCTGGCCCAGTTCTCGAAGCGGCAGATCCCGGACGATATGCCGGAGCACGAAGTCGCTCTCGACGAGGACGCGGTCTGGGTACCCAAGCTCCTGAGCGACATCGGTCTGGTGAAAAGCTCGAGTGACGGCCGCCGCCGAATCCAGCAAGGCGGCGTCGAGATCGACGGCGACCGCATCACCGACCCCCAAGCCAAGCTCCCCAAAGGCCGCTACATCATCAAAGCCGGCAAACGCAGCTGGGCCGCCGTCACCCTCAAGTAGGGGACACTCTCCGGGTATCCAACCCCTTGGAATCAGATGGTTTCCCAGCCAAGGATCGCAGCACCCCCCGTGATCTCGACCCGTGATCGCCAATGGGTCGCTGCGATCTTTCGCGGGGGAAGGCAGTGATTGCGGAGGGTTGGATACCCGGAGAGTGTCCCCTTGACGGGGTAAGATTTACGTTGTAAATGTTTGCGGATGGCTAGGGCGGCTTTGACGTCAGCAGAGCTTGATGCGTTTCGCGGGCGCGCGGTGGCTGCGGCGACGAAGCTGTTCGCGGAGCGGGGGTACGCTGGGGTGACGCTTCGCTCGTTGGCCAAGGCGCTCGGCGTCAGTCCCATGACGCCGTATCGGTACTTCGAGAACAAGGAAGAGCTGTTCGCGATGGTGAGGACCGAAGCGTTGCACAGGTTTGCCGATGTCCAGCGTGACGCGATCGCGGGGGTCGACGACCCCGAGGAAGTGCTGCGGATGCTGGGTAGGGCGTACGTGAGCTTCGCGCTCGATGAGCCCGACGCGTACCACACCATCTTCGACATCTTGCAGGCGCAGGCCGGCACGTATCCCGAGCTCGAGTCCGAGCAAGCGCGCGCGTTCTCCTATCTTCACGCCGCGGTGACGGCGGCGGTGGACGCGGAGCTCATGCAAGGAGAGCCTCTGCAGCGCGCTCACGTCCTTTGGGCTCAGGTCCATGGGCTGGTCTCGCTGCACCTCGCAGGCAAGCTCGTGATGGGCTGCACCTTGGATGAATTGATTTCATTGGTCTTCGAAAGGCCGGAAGCCGCGCAATGAAGCGCGCGTAGGAGAGAGCAATGCGCATCGGTACATCGTATAAACAACACCCCGGCCTCGCAGAGAGTTGGGACGCAATCGTGATTGGGTCGGGCATCGGCGGTATGGCCGCAGCCGCTACTCTCTCCAAGCTTGCCGGAAAGCGTGTGCTCGTCCTCGAGCGGCACTACACGGCCGGTGGCTTCACGCATACGTTTCGCAGGCCAGGCTACGAGTGGGACGTAGGGGTACACTACATCGGAGACGTGTCCCACCCGCGCGCGACATCGCGACGCCTCTTCGACTTCATCACGGATGGTGAGCTCGACTGGGCAGACCTAGGCGAGGTCTACGACCGGATCATTCTGGGCGACAACGCGTACGATCTGGTCAAGGGGCTCGAGAACTTTCGCGCGCAGCTTCACGAGTACTTCCCGGGGGAAAAAGACGCAATCGACCAGTACCTGGAGAAGGTCATCGCCACCGTCAAAAAGGCGCAGATGTTCTTCGCGGAAAAGGCGGTGCCTCCTTTTGTCGCCAAGCTTTTCGGCGGGATGATGCGCCGGGGCATCACCAAAGAAGCGTTTCGGACGACACGGGAGGTCCTCGAAGAAATTACCCAGAACCAAGAGCTCATCGGCGTGCTGACGGGGCAGTTCGGAGACTACGGGCTGGTGCCTTCGGAGAGCTCGTTTTTCATCCACTCGATGGTCGTCGCCCACTACTTGCGGGGCGCGGCCTATCCGATTGGGGGTTCGTCCCGAATCGCCGAAACCATCCTCCCGGTGATCCAACGCTCGGGCGGAGAGGTCGTGACCAACGCAGAGGTGACCGAGATCATGATCGAGGACGAACGAGCCGTTGGTGTCAAGCTCGCGGACGGGCATGAGCTCCGCGCTCCAGTCATCATCAGCAATGTGGGCGTCATCAACACATTCGAACGACTGGTCCCCTCCGACTTGGCGCAATCCATTGGATACGCGGCGAAAGCGAGAGACCTCGGCATATCGGTCGCACACCTCTCGCTCTACGTGGGCTTGAAGGGCACCACCGAAGAGCTTCAACTCGAGAAGACCAACCTCTGGTGCTATCCGGACCACCGCCACGAAGAGAACTTCAAGCGCTTCCTGCGGGACCTCAACGCACCGTTCCCCGTCGTCTACCTGTCGTTTCCCTCGGCCAAGGACCCGGATTTCGAACGGCGGTACCCAGGGCGCTCGACCATCGAGGCCATCACCCTGGGCTCCTACGATTCGTTCCGGCGCTGGGAGAACACCTCGTGGAAGAAGCGCGGCGCGGAGTACGACGAGCTCAAAGCAAGCCTCTCGGAGCGGCTTCTCGACACCATCTATGAGCACGCCCCTGCGACGCGGGGGCGGGTCGAGGTTGCCGAGCTCTCGACGCCGCTCTCGACCAAGAATTTCGCCGCCCACCCGGAGGGCGCGATTTACGGTCTATCGCACGACGCGCACCGATACGCGCAGCGATGGCTTCGGCCTCAGACGCCGATCAAGGGCCTCTACCTCAGCGGCGCCGACATCGTTTCGGCAGGCATCGTCGGCGCGATGATGGGTGGCTTCATCTGCACTTCCGCGGTGCTCAAGGGCAACGTGCTCGGTCAGGTGCTGAAACACCAGGCGCAAACGTTGCGCGACAAAACGCCTGCCCCGCACAAACCTGCGCCCGCCTAGGCGCGCATTCGTCTCGCCGCATCCGCCGGATTCGGTATGCTACGCGGGCTATGATTCCACTCAAGCTCGAGCACGCGGTTTGGGAGCAGGTCTACATGGTCGCTCCGCTCACCATCGTTGGGACCCGCGAGCCAGACGGCACGTACGACTTGGCGCCAAAGCACTTGGCGATTCCGATGAGTTGGCAAGACCACTACGGTTTCGTTTGTACGCCGTCCCACGCAACCTACGCCAACGCCAGGCGGGAGGGGTGCTTCACCGTGAGCTTCCCGAGGCCCGATCAAATTCTGCTGACGAGTCTTGCAGCGGCCCCCCGGTGCGACGACGACCACAAGCACGCACTACAGGCCATTCCCACGATCTCGGCGACGAAGGTCGACGGTGTGCTCTTGGAAAACGCATACCTACACTTCGAGTGCGAGCTCGACCGCGTCATCGACGACCTCGGCGAAAACAGCCTCATCATCGGCCGAATCGTCGCGGCGGCGGTCGCGGAGGACGCCTTGCGGGACTCGGACCGTGACGCACAGGAGATGATCGCCCATTCACCCCTGCTCGCGTATTTGCACCCCGGGCGATTTGCCGAAATCGTGCAAACCAACGCCTTCCCCTACCATGTCGGCTTCAAGCGCTGAGGCAGTGACGATGTCCCAGGACCTTCCCAAGCGGATCCTCGACTACCTCGATCGCAATCGCCAAGGCATGGCCGAGCTCCTCGAGCGCTTGGTCCTGTGCGAGTCGCCCTCCGGAGACCGGGATTCCCTGATACACGTGATGGGCGTCCTGTCGAACGCGTTTTCCGAGCGCCATTTCCGAACCTTCATTCTGACGGGGAAACAAAGCGGTGGGATGCTCGTCGCAATGCCGAAGGAACGTCCACGTCATCGTCCGCACCAGCTGCTGCTCGGCCACTGCGATACGGTCTGGCCACTTGGAACTCTAGAAACGATGCCGGCAAGGACGGAGGACGGCACCTTTTGGGGGCCGGGCTCCTACGACATGAAGGCGGGGCTCGCTCAGGGGCTGTTCGCGATCGAGGCGCTTGCGGCCGCGGGCGCAGAAAGCTTGCCGGTGACGCCTGTGTTTTTCATCAACTCCGACGAGGAGATCGGTAGTCACGAGTCGACGCGGGTCATCATCCGCTTCGCACGCAGCGCCGACCGCTGTTTCGTTCTCGAGCCCTCTCTCGGCCCGGGTGGAAATCTGAAGACCGCGCGCAAGGGAGTCGGCAGCTTCACAATCACCGTTCGCGGGAAGGCTGCGCACGCAGGGCTCGATCCGGGGAAGGGCGCCAGCGCTATCCTAGAGCTTTCGCTCGTCATCCAGAAGCTCTTCGCGCTCAACGACGCCGAAAAGGGAATCACGGTCAACGTCGGTACAATCGACGGAGGCCTGAGCGCGAACGTCGTGGCCCCTGAGAGCAAGGCCTCGGTCGACGTTCGGGTTCCCAGCATGGAAGAAGCGGGGCGCATCGAGGAGGCCATCCACGCGATCGAGGCGGAGACCCCGGGAACCGAGGTGCTGATCGAAGGCTCGGTGCGGCGGCCTCCCATGGAACGCACGCCCGGCAACCAGCGGCTCTGGCAGCTGGCGCGGCGCGGCGCCGAAGAGCTTGGCATCTCGATTCAACAAGCTGCGGCCGGGGGTGGCTCGGACGGCAACACGACCAGCCAGCTCGTGCCGACGCTCGACGGCCTCGGTGCGGTCGGCGCAGGTGCACACGCGGTAAACGAGCACTTGATTCTCGATAAGATGGTCGAGCGGTCTGCACTGCTGGCGAGGCTGCTCTCATTCCCGCCTCTCGACGATGTGATACCCGGGCCGGGCTAGAGCCCTGCGACTCGGATCACCGCGTCGCGCCCCGGCCGCTGGTCACCCACCTGGTCGAGCAACACGTCGGCAGGGCATTGCGAGGCTTCGAGGAGCGCACGCAAGGGGCGAAGGAGTAGCGACTCGTCTTCGCCCGCGTCGTTCAAGTCGCCGATTCGCCGAAGCCCGGACTCCGCCAGCTCGAGGATTTCACCGGCCCAGTCCACCGCCTCTCGGTTCATGAATTTGGTGCGGACGCCGTGTCGCGCAAGGGCGTCCCGCTGCCTTTCGACTTCGGGAAAGGACCAAGAGTCGACCAGACCCTCGAGCCCGCGAAAGCTGTCGTCGTCGTACAAAAGACCCTTCCAAAGCGCGGGCAGCGCGAAAAGCATCTCGGGGCGCTGCACGTCTGCGCCCCGGCACTCGAGGGTGTTCTTGAGCCTGACCTCCGGGAAGAGCGTGCTCAGATGCACGACCCAATCTCCATAGACCGCTTTGATACCCCGGAAGCCGTCTTGCATGAACGAACGGAACGTCTGCCCCGTATTGTAATGAGCAATGCCGTCGCGCTTGACCAGAAACATCGGCACATCGAGCGCCCAGTCGACGTACTCGCGGTAGCTCGTCCGGTCTTTCCAAGCGAACGGAAGGAGCCCCGATCGGTCTGGGTCCATATGAAGCCACGTCAACGCGCGATACGAGCGGTACCCGCTGCGCTTGCCGCCCTCCCAAGGACTGTTGGCGAACATCGCAGTCACGATCGGCTGCGCTCGCAGGCTCACGCGCAGCTTCCGCATCGCGTCCTCTTCGGACGCGTAGTCGAGATTGGCCTGCACGGTGCAGGTCTTGGTCATCATGTCCCCGGCCATCGCGCCGCGCGTCGGCATGTAGTCGCGCATGACGGCGTACCGCATCTTCGGCACCCAGCCGAGCTCCTCGACCGAGGCGAATGGGTGGCAGCCGAGGCCGAGCCAGACGAGCCCAAGATCGTCGATGACGGGCTGCAGGTCCGCCCAGTGCAGGTCTGATTCCGCCTTGCCGGCGTGGACGGTCCGGTAGGGTGCCCCGGAGAGCTCGATCTGCGAACCGGGCTCCAAGGTCACCGAAGCATCGTCGCGGCGAAGGGCGACGATCGGCCCGGCCTCCGTCTCGCGCACTGGGTCCCAACCATGATCCGCGATCAGCTGTTCGAAGATCGCGACCACGCTGACGGCACCCTCGTACGGCAGGTGCGCTCCATCGGTTTTCTGCACCGCGATTCGCTCGGCTTCCGTGCCGATCCGCCAACGCTCCCGCGGCTTCTCCGCGTCGTGAAACAGCACGAGCAAGTCATCCATCCCGCCGAGCGGGGCATTGGGTTTCGGCAACGTGTCCTCTGAGCTCAACCTAGGGACGCGGGACCCTACCACGAAGGCTAGCCGCACGCCGCCAGGCCAAGACCCCAGCACAGTTCGCAGTTGCACGAGGGGCCGGGACATGGTGGAACGGGTTCGTGGATCGACTGCTCGACCTTCTGCAAGAACGCGGTTTTCGCCGCGGCCATTTCGTATTGAGCTCTGGCAAAGAGAGCGACTTCTTCATCGATTGCAAGCCCGCGGTGCTTCTTGCTGAAGGACACGTGCTGGTCGGCAGAGCATTGCTCGAACGAATTCGAGATTTGCTCGGTTCCGTTTCGGCGGTGGCCGGGGTGGAGCTCGGGGGTTGTCCTTTGGCGTCCGCCGTTGCCTGCGCCTCCTGGGCGGAGGGCGACCCCATCGACGCCGTCTACATCCGGAAGTCCAGCAAGGGACACGGCACCCGAAAGTTGCTCGAGGGCGCCGAGCGTTTGGGTCCAAACGCCAAGGTCGTCATCGTCGAAGACACCGTGACGACGGGCGGCTCGACGCTCCGCGCGGTTCAAGCAGTTCGCGACGCAGGCTTCGACGTTGCCGGTGTCATCGCCGTCGTCGATCGTCTCGAGGGAGGAGCTGCCGCAATCCGAGATGCCGGCGTCCTCTTCAGCACACTCTACGACCGCGCTGACTTCATGGGGGAAGCATGAGGTGCGCAATGCTTGCCATGCTGCTCGTCGCGGCATTCGCGTCATCGAGCTGCAAGCCGCAGCCGGTCACGATGCTGCCCGGGGCCCGTGCCTTCACCCCGGATTCCTACCCCAGGATCTGGGAAGCTTGGACGCGCGACGAGGAGTCTTTCGCCTGGAAGGAGCTGGCCCACGAGATTTTCGTTTCGGCCACGTTCGAATCCTGGGAGTTCCGATGGGCCTACGTGGTCCGGTACGCCTACGATTACAGCCTCGATCCCGAGGCACGCGACGAAATGCTCCAGGCCAGCCTGGCGAGCTCCCGCCAGGAGCACCGCTTCTTCGTCACCCTCTCGGGCATGGAGTTCCAGGAATCAAATTTGGCCGGCAAGACATCCGCTTGGCGGGTCCTGCTCGTCGATCCGGAGGGCAACCAGACCGTGCCGCTCCTCATCGAGCGCGTGAGGCGGCCCACCGCGGTGGATCGGGTGTACTTCCCCCAGGTCAGCCCCTATCGGCAGACGTTTCGCCTCACGTTTCCCGCGGTCGACGCGGACGGGCGCAAAACCATCCCCGACGGCGCCGAGTCGGTCATCCTGCGCTTCACCGGCGCTCGGGGCCGGGCGGACCTTCGATGGCGCCTCCAGCCTTCTCCGGCCGGCTGAAGAAGGTTTGACAGCGTCGATTCGGGCTCGCTATCATGCGGTGGTCTCGTAAACCTTTGTAACAAATGGGGAAACGGGCCGCGTGGGGAGGTTCAGAATGATTGTGCGCCACAGGGGGTGGGCTGCTGCAGTTTTCATTGCAGTGCTTGGTTTGGGTTGTCATGCAGCCGAGGACGATCCGGCGGGACAAGCCGGGGAGCTTTCGGATCCCGTCCGGCGAGAAAACGCCATCTTCAACTTGAAAGCGATCTACACCGAGACGCTTGCCGAGAACGGTGGCGATCGAAAGAGCGCGGACGTCAAGGCCGTCGCCGATGTGACCGTTGGGCCACTGACGCAGACCTACCTCGACCACCCCGAAGATCGAATCAACGGGCTCGCGATTCTGGATCTTCTGTACGAGATGCGCGACTCACGCAGCATTCCTGCGCTCGTCGAAGCGCTGAACTGGCGCACCGAGGTCTCGGAGGACCACGCGATTCGTGCCGCGCAGACGATACAGGGGATGGATGTTCCCCCAGCGGAGCGGCCCAAGGTGATCGAAGCGCTCGCCCGCTCGTTGGAGCGGATCACAGACGCTCGGTCCGAGGACAACAAGATGCGCGTCGCGATGATTCGCGCGCTCGGCTCGCTCAAGGATAAAGGCGCAACCGACATCCTGACGACGATTGCCACCAAGCAGGATGAAAAGCAGAACTTCTTGATCAACCGACTGGCAGCCCAGCAGCTCGGCGAGCTTCGCGACCCCGCCGCGATTCCTTCGCTGATCAAGTGCCTGTTCCTCTTTGCGCCCAACCGTCCGGATCTTCGAATGAATGACGTCGCCGCCGAGGCGCTGATTCTCATCGGCCGCCCGTCGCTGAAGCCGCTGCTCGCGGTGCTCGATGGCGCGGATGCGACAGCCAACGCGATTGCAACGCAATACATCGATGCGATCAAGGCCCGCCGGCCCGACCTTGCCAACAAGATGACCCTCAGACAGGTCACCGGAGGAGAAGCGAGCTTTGCGCTCGGTGCGCTTGGTTTCTCCGAGGCACTGGAGCCTCTTCTGCGGGAAGCCGGCTCTTCGGACACGCCTCGTAAGCTGAACGCCGCTATCGCACTGGTTCGCATCGACGTGCCGCCCGCGGACGAGGTGCGTGTCCGTTCGACCTTGAAGAAGGTCTACGGGGAGCTGCCGAAGGGCTACGCCGGGATCGCCATGCGCGGGCAGCTGCTCGCAGCGATTGCACACACCTATGACGCCGATCTGATGCCGTTCATCTTCGAACAGGTGGTCGACAAGAAGGCCAATCCGGAGTTGCGTCTGATCGCCGTACAGAACTACGCGCTCCTCGCCAACAAGGCGGAGGCTGCGCAGCTCTCGCAGGCCATCGCGAAGGAACCGCCCTCCCAGGCGGGTGGGTATCGGGAGAAGTTCGAAGAGCGCAGGCCGCTACTCGACCTTGCAAGCGAGTGCGACACAAGCGTCGACTGCTGGGTCTCCAAAGCCGGGAGCGCGGACAACGACAAAGCTCGCAAGGGTGCATACATGCTAGGGCGATACGGGAGCGGCAAAGGCAAGGCGATCGACGCCTTGGTCGGCCAGCTTGGCAGCGACGACCTTGGGGTTCGTCTCTCTGCGCTGATGGCGCTCGATCGCATTGCCGACAAAGGCAGCTCGGCGGCGGTCTCGAAGATTGATGAGCTGCGAACGCGCGAGGAAGGCCAGTCGGTCTGGACTCGCTTCCGCGTCGAGGCGTTGCCCATCCAGGCGCGTCTGCGAAGCCGCGGTGGCAGCGCCGGATAGATCGAGCCAAAGCTGAGGCCTGGTGCGTAATATCATCACCGTCGGTATGCTCGGGGCCGTCATCCTCGCTGGGTGTGAGCGGGATTCCGACTATGACTTCGCCAGCCAGGCAGCATCGGGGGAGGTGGCGCGTCCGGTAGCCCGCGTAGGTGGCCGTTCGATCGGATCCGCGGAGGTCGAGGACCTGGCCGCAGCCGAAGCGATCGACATCGAGGACGCGCTCCAACGGCTCATCGACCAGGAGCTTCTCGCGCAGGAAGCGGAGCGGTTGGGATTCACCGTCGATCGAGACGGAGAGCGCACGATCGAGCGGCTCATGGTTCGCGCGATGCTCCACGAGATGGAAAAAGAAAATACGCCGGAGTCGATATCGGAGAAGGAGCTTCGCGAGGACTATGCCGTGTACGAAGACAAATTCCGTATCCCGGAGCGTCGTCGGACCTGGCACATTCTCGTCAAAGACAAAGGCGACGAGGCCGAGGCCCTGGCCGCCTCGATCCTTCGCGAGCTTCAGCGGGCACAGGACCCCCACACCGTCTTTGAGCGCTACGCGGACGGCGCTCCGCAGGGCAACGAGCTCGAGGTGCTGGCCGAGGAGCTACCGCCGGTCACCGAGAAAGCCGGGCTCGAGAAATCTTATAAAGACGCGATCTTCGCCGCCAAATCTACTGGGCCTCTAAAAAGTCTCGTCGAAACCTCCTACGGCTGGCACGCGATCGTCGTGGCGGAAATTCTGCCAGCCGAGCAGCTCAGCATGTCGGACGTGGAAGAGGCGAGTCGACTCCGAATCAGTCAGGGCAAGCGCACCGCCATGCTGGTCAAGACGGTCCAGGCGCTAAAGGCCGAAGGTTTGATCCGGTATGACGAGGGAGGCGTCGAGCGCCTTCTGTCGAGGTCCGGGCTTCCCAAGCGCGCCGACTGACGACGCTGCCACAGAGTTGCTGTCGAGACGACGCCGTGTCTAGCATGAGCCGCGATGGGGCAGCGGACAGGTCAGCGATTCGGCGGATACACCGTGGGTGCGCACATCGCCGACGGGTCGATGGGGGCGGTCTACGAGGCGCACGATGACGAGACCGGAGAGCGAGTCGCGATCAAGGTTCTTCATCCCCACGTCGCACGAGACGCCATTGCGGCGGAGCGCTTCCGGCGGGAGTACGAGACCGCCAACTCACTCCGTCACCGTTACATCATCGACGTCCGTGAGTTCGGCGAAACCGACGACGGTTCGGATTTCATGACGATGGAGTTTCTCGAGGGCGAGGAGCTCGGCTTGATTCTGGCGCGGGAAGGCCCGATGCAGCCAGCGCGCGCAGTCCGCATCGTCTGCCAGCTCGCCATGGCGCTTCACCACGCGCACGCCGATGGCGTCGTCCACCGTGACCTCAAGCCAGACAACATCTTCATCTGCGCTGGGCCGGACGGGGACGAGATTCGAATTCTCGATTTCGGTTCGGTCAAGCTCCAGCTCGAGACCGGACCCAAGCTGACCATGCTCGGGACAATTTTGGGTTCGCCGTATTACATGTCTCCGGAACAAGCGATGGGGAAGCTCGATGTGGACCCTCGCAGCGATGTGTTTGCTCAAACCTCGATCATGTACGAGCTCGCCACCGGCGAGATCGCTTTTGCGGCGGACACCGTCCACGAGATTCTCAACAAGATCGTCTCGGAAGACCCTCCAGCGGTGAGCGTCACGAATCCCGCCTATCCCTGGTCTTTCGAAGAAGTCGTCAGGAAGGGGCTTCGGAAGGACAAGCTCGGGCGTTTCGGAAGCAGCTGCGAGCTCGCCGAAGCCATGCTGAGCGCCTTCGGCCTCGACCCGGACATCGAACGCTGGGCAGACACGCCCGTCGAAATGATCGAAACCGCGATCGACAATGCACCCCAACCACCGGCCGTGGCGCCACCGCCGCCGCCTCCGTTCAGGAGCAGCGTTCCTCCGGAACTCCCCACGCGCAGCCATCGGGGCGCGAAGCTGGTTGCTGGCTTCGTTCTTGCGACCGCGCTGGTCATCGGCGCGTGGCTTCTCCTGCGCGCCTGATTGTCAGTCGACCGATTCGAGCAGACTCCCGCGCACCCGGTAGAGCTGGGGCGGTTTTGCAGGCGTCCGCTCCGCGGAAAACGAATCCATGGAGGTCACCGATGCCAGAGAGGAGCCGTTCCTGAGCGCGCCGCTGAGCGCCTCTCGCGTCTGGTTCCCTTGGCGAAGCGTGGTGGAGATCAGGCGATACGCATCGTAGCCATACGCCGCGAACACCTGCGGGACGGAGCCGTATCGGGTTTCGTACGCAGTCCGGAAATGCTGATTGGGGCTGGCCTCGGAGGCCTCGTAGAAAGGCAGTGCGACGAGCGCTCCCTGAAGATAGCGCTGCGCACGACCGAGGAGCTTGGCCGACCAACTCGGGCTGGGCAGAAGAAAGTGGACCTCTCGCTCTGCGTGTTCGGGCAGCGCGCCGCCACCGATGCTCCACGCACCTTCCGCGGCAAACGTCGGGGCGATCAAGGCGACCTGATCGGCAACGTCGGCGAAGAGGATCACATCACAACTCGTTTCGAGTACCGTGCGTACGTAATCGACGAACGACTTGGTGCCGGGCGGGTAGGCCACTGCGTCGCAGTAGATTCCACCCGCCGCGGCGACCTCTTGATCGAAAAGGCGCTCCATCGTTCGGCCGTACCCGTGATCGGGGTAGAGAACCACGAACCTCGAAAGCCCGCGGGCGCGTGCGCTGCCGACAAGCGCGGCCAGCTCGTCGCGCGGGCTATAGAGAAATCGAAACACCTGCTCGTTCGCGCTCGTCACACCTTCGGATGCCGAGAAGCTCAGCAGAGGCACGGCTGCACGGCCTGCCGCTCGAGCGGCCGCCTCGGTCGTGCGGCTGCCTACAGGGCCGAGCACCGCGACGACGCGCTGGTTTGTGATGAGCGACTCCATTGCCGCGCTGGTCTGTGCTGCGTTGCCGGCGGTGTCCTCGACCACGAGCTCGGGGCCGCCTTCGTCGAGCGCCGCGAGCTGCATGCCCTGCAGGAGCTGACGACCCACTTCGCGTCCGCGCCCGCTCAGCGGCAGGAGCGCGCCCACCACGTAGGGGTTACCGTGCAAGAACTCATCGGCGCGCGCGAGCAAGATCGCCAGGTCGGGATTCACCGCAGCATCGCCGCCGCGCAAGGCCTGAGAGCTGAGGGCCACCAGGTCCGGGTCCTGTGTCTCTAGGGCGTGCCGAAGGATTCGCATCGACGCGAGGACCTGGGGAAGGGCGCCCGGCTGAAGCTCGTCGACCAGCGCCATGGTCTCCTCGATCGTGAGCTTCTCGACCAGAACCCCGACGGCCGCATCGCTCCGTTCAGGGTCGGGCGCCGGGCCGCCCCGCTCGATCAGGGTATCGAGGACCCGCAGGCCGAGATCGGCGCTCGTGGTCTGCTCCCCCGCAATCACCGCGGTGTCCCAAAGCAGCGCTTGCTCCTCGGCCGAGAAGCGCTCGCCGGCGATTGGACCGACCGTTTCGAGCGCTCGTTCCGGATCCCCGAGCTGCAGTTGGCACGAGGCCAAGTGAAGCGACGCGCGAAGGGCAATGGCCTGATCCGCGCTCTGTTCGGCCTGCTCGAAGTGAGGGATCGCGCTCTGGCATCGACCGATGTCCGAGCTCAGCACGCCCAGCTCCAGCCTCGCCAGATCGGCTTCTGCCGTGCGCTGATTGTCGATGATGAACGCCTCGTACGCGCGCTGCGCACCTGCGATGTCGCCGCTGGACGCAAGCGAGCGAGCCCGGGAAATTTCCGATGGCGGAGCCTTTTCGAGCGGGCTCTCGACCTTCTTTGGCGCACAGCTGACCAAGAGGATCAGCGCCACGCACGACAACGCGTTTCTCGACATGACGGCGCACATTACATGCCTCACCGACAACGGTCACACCCCCGCATCCCAGCCCTTGGCCAGCGCCGCGAATTCCTCCACCGAAAGGGTTTCGCCGCGGCGCCCGGGGTCGATGCCCGCCTCGCTTAGTGCACGCGAGGCCCGGACCGAATCGCCGCGGGCGCGCAGGGCGTTGTGAAGCGTCTTGCGGCGCATCTGAAATGCGGCACGAACCACCGCCTGAAACGACTCGGTCTCTTCCGCCAGCACGGCCTCGCGCGGAGCGAACCGTACGACCGCGCTGTCGACCTTCGGCGCGGGATAGAAGGAGCCCGGCCGGAGTCGAAACAGCGTTTCGACCTCGAAGGCCGCGCGCGTGAACACCGTGAGAGCACCGTACTCTTTGGTTCCCGGGGCTGCGATCAGTCGATCCCGCACCTCTCGCTGGACCATCAGAATCGCTCCGTCAAGCATGGCGCGGTGGGCCACCACCTGCCGGATGATCGCTCCGGTGGCCTGATAAGGAAGGTTTCCCGTAACGACGAGCTTTGACCCGCAAGCCTTTGAATACGCATCGAGATCGAACTCGGCAGCGTCACCCAAGCGAACCACCAGGCGCTCCTGCGTTGCAAACTCTTCCTCGAGTACGCGCACCATGTCTCGATCCAGCTCGACGGCCAGAACCGTGGCGCCTCGCTCGAGAAGGGCGTGGGTCAGGGCGCCTAGCCCCGGCCCAAGCTCCACGATCTGTTCGCCCATCGCGAGGGCAGCATCTGCGATTCGAGCGATGGCGCCGGGCTGGATCAGGAAATTCTGAGAAAAGGACCGCTTCGGCTGCAGCTCGTATTTCCTAAGCAGATCCCTGGTATCAGGGGGCGTGGTTCGATCGCCCTTCATCGGCTCAAGTCTCCAATATCATGAGTATTTCGGCAGAAGATCAACACGAGAAATCCCGTTGTGGCACAGCCGTTGTCAGGGGTGAAGGCGTTATTATATTGGTCTCGCCCTGAGATTGACCTAGGTTAAGGACAGAGGAAAAAATGCTTCCAGGCTTCATCATCGACCAAATTCGTCAGCGTGAGGAAGAAGAGCAGGCAAAGCGCCAAATCCCTCAGATTCAGCTGCCTGTCCCCGTTCCGGAGGGCTCCAAGGCGCCTGAACGCAAAGACGACTCGGACCGCGGCGTGGTGATCATCGACCTGGGCGCCGAGTGACAATCCGCTAAACTGCGGGTGTGTCAGACCGTGCCGTAGTGAGCCTGGATGCGCTAGCCGAATCGGTGTGGGAGCAGGCGGAGCGAGGCGAGCTCGGCGAGGCGTTTCGACTGATTTGGGAGGCGGATCAGGTCCCCGGGCGCGCGACCGACCAGCGGTGCACGCGGGCGGAGCTTCAAGCGTTCTGCGGCAATGAAGACGCGGCCCTTGCACTGATCGCGGACCTCGCGGACCCGAACGGTCCGTCCTCGATGGTTCGTGCGAGGGTCGCTGCGTCACGGGGAGACTGGGGGCCGGCGCTCGAGCACGCCCTCGATGCAACGAGCTCTTCGCGCGCCAGCGGTCGCGCTCTTCTGTTGGCCGCACGTGCGAGTATCGAGCTGGGCCGCACACGAGAGGCTGGCAGACTCCTCGACCGTATCGAACGAGGCGGACCGATCGACGCCTTGGCCGTCGACGCACTGCGCGGCCTGCTCGCCGGCGATGACCCCGCGACGGCTCTGACTCGAATCATCGATCGCGCACAGGCTCAGGGGGCGGCCCGCATCTGCGCTGAAGCCTGGGCCGACCTGAGCGAGCTCCATCGAGCTCGAAGCGAAACCGAGCAAATGCGAAAGTCCGCGCTGCGTGCAGTGGAGCTTTGGGACGACATGGCCACTTCGCTGCCTCCGCCGCTCCGCGCGGGCTTCTGGTGTGATGCGAAGCGGCAATCCATGCGCACGAGGTGTAAGCCAACAAAGGTGGGGCCGCCCCAGTCCTCCAAGAACATGCTTACGCCCCTGCTCGCCAATCTGCGACGGCTCGCGAGCGAACGGGATCTCTCGAAGCTGCTTTCCGTGATTACCGATGGCGCCGTCACGCTCAGCGGCGCCGAACGCGGTTTCGTCTTGCTGGTCGACGACCAGGGCGCGCTCGAAGCAAAGACGATCCGCGGCGCGAAGGACCAGCTCGGCAAAGAGACCGCGGCGTTCAGCCGCTCGATTGCCGAGACGGTTCTCATTGACGGCGAGCCGGTGGTGACGGTCGACGCGACGCACGACACCCGAGTTCAAGACTACATGTCGGTTCATCAATTGATGCTCAAGTCGGTCGCCTGTCTTCCAATCGAGTCGCGGGGAAGGACCTGGGGTGTGCTGTACCTGGAGCACAGAAGTGCCAGTGGACGATTTTCCGGGACCGATCTGACGCTGCTCCAGGCCTACGCAGACCAGGCCGCCATTGCGATTGAGACCTCGCACCTCTTCGAGCGCATCGAGGCTCAGAGACACGACCTGGAGCGCGCCAACCTCGCACTGCGCGAAGCCAACGCCCATCTCGAGCAGCGGCTTCACGGCCAGGCCGAGGCGCTTCGACGGACCCAGCGAGAAATCGCTTCACTTCAAGTGTCGACTTCGGGAGGCGAGCGCTGGGGCCTGGTGGGCGCCAGCGATTGCATGCGACGGGTGTACGAGTTGCTCGATCGGCTTGCCGGCAACGAAGTGCCGGTGGTCGTTACGGGAGAGAGCGGGACGGGCAAAGAGCTGGTGGCTCGCGCCATCCACCGAGGAAGCTTGCGCGCCGACGGCCCCTATGTCTCGCTCAATTGCGGTGCGATCCCTGAGGGCATCCTGGAAAGCGAGCTCTTTGGTCACGTCGCCGGGGCGTTCACCGGAGCGACACACGCGAGGGACGGGGTCTTTGCGCAGGCGCATCGCGGAACGCTCTTCATGGATGAGATCGCGGACATGCCCCCGCGCATGCAGCTCGATTTGCTACGGGTGCTCCAAGATCAACGCGTGCGTCCGGTCGGCGGCGCCGTGGAGAGACCCGTCGATGTCCGCCTCGTCACCGCCTCCAAACGTCCGCTCCGAGAGCTGATCGACGAGGGCAAGCTTCGCGAGGATCTATACTACCGATTGGCCGTGGTGGAGCTGGCCTTGCCGCCGCTTCGTGAACGGCGCTCCGATATCCCGCTTCTGTGCGATCACTTCCTACGGAAGATCGCCGAGGAACGCGGGGAGCGCACCAAGCGCCTGAGCCGCGAGGCTTTGCAGCGCCTCTGCGCCCACGACTACCCGGGCAACGTTCGGGAGCTCGAGCACCTTCTGGTCAACGCCACGGTATTCGCCGCGGCGGACTCCATCGAGGCAGAAGAGCTCGCGATTGAGCCCGGCCGAGCTTTGCGCCCGTCTAGCGCAGACCTAGGCAACTACGAGTCTTTCAAGGATGCCGAGCGCGATCGCATTCTGGCTACACTGAACACGCACGGCTGGAACCGTGCGAAGGCTGCGCGCGCTCTCGGCATGGCGAGACGAACGTTCTACCGCCGGCTCAAGGAATACCGAATCGTGCTTCCTCGAGGGAAGGGCGCGAAGGACGAAGACTCGCGGCCTTAGAGGCTGGCGGGCGAGACCGCGCTTGAAACACCGGCGTCGTACTTGTCCGGCGACTCCCCCGGGGGCAGGTACAAGGGCGGCTCGCCGGGCCGTGACCAGTCGACCCAGTAGACCGCCTTCGAGCGGACATCGATATGGACGAAGCTGCTGCGCGGGTAGTAGCCGACCCCGACCTTGTTGAGCGTCATACAGTAGTCGCGAAGGACTTCGTTCGGCACACCTTCGACGCGGATGTCGATTGCTTCGCCCGTCGAGTGCCGGCTCGAGTCGCCCTCGTCATTCGTCTTCGAGCGGTACGCGCTCACGACCATGATCGTCCGGCCGTTGAAATGATCGGCGAGATACGCCAGCGCGCGCATCAGCCGTGGATGCGGACGCTTCACTTCACCGGTTTCCCGGTCGCGAAGAAATTGACCGAGACGTTGCCGGGCCTTTGGGTCGGGTTTCCCACCTTTGGCGAAAAGGCGTACCCGTAGCGTCTCCTGGCTGGCTGGGCGCTCGAGGCTGACCAGGCCGGACAGGACCGAGTTCCGCGCCTTGGTCGCTTTGGCGCCCGCGTTATAGCCGGGCAGCTCGAGCCGTTGCCCGACGCGAAGGGTGGAATCGGGCTTGAGACCATTCGCCTGCGTCAGAGCCTTGACGCTTACCTTGTTGAGCTGGGCGATGCCTGTCAGAGTCTGCCCCGGATAGACGTAGACCACGCCTTTGGGCGGAACCCGTAAAACCTGGCCGACTCGCAGGCTCGAGGTCTTTTTTAGCCGATTCGCCGCCGCCAGATTCGTCACCGAGACGCGATGTCGCTTGGCGATCGCGCCCAGCGTCTGACCCTGCTGGACGGTGTGCTTCCGCTGCGCTTGTGCGGGCGCATGTAAGAGGAAGACCAAAAACATCGCGACGATCGCGCGCCACGCCCCATTCCAGCTCATCACGACCCGAGGAGTATTGACGAGTCCCCGTTCAGGGCAACTAAGCGACGAAGATCCCGGTTTTTTTGCCTTCGACGACGAGCGTTGCGACCATGAATTCAGACACCTTCGCTCGTTGACATTCGGTGGGTTCGCGCGTCGAGCACAAGCAGTGCCTGACGATCGCGGATGTCAGTGTTCCGCTCACTAGGTTCACC